>Ga0073899_10001001_pt1 | contig 26063 bp, 26 predicted proteins | sample KloWWTmetaKNB5Ph_FD_88975 | JGI IMG/M metagenome (GOLD analysis project Ga0073899, IMG submission 88975) | Active sludge microbial communities from Klosterneuburg, Austria, studying microevolution and ecology of nitrifiers - Klosterneuburg... | ecosystem: Engineered > WWTP > Aerobic digester >... | reverse complement strand
CAGCTGCAGCTGCGCACCGCCCGCGCCTACGACCCGGACCTCGCGGTCTCCGACCTGATGAACCGCGACACCAACCTGCGGATCGGCTTCAGCTACCTGAAGGACCTGCTGAAGCGCTTCGACAACGACATGGCGCTGGCGCTCGAGGCCTACAACAAGGGCCCCACGCTGATCGCCGCACAGCAGGAGATGGGTGAGGACGTGATCGGCAAGTACTCCAACGCCGTGATGCAGGGCGCCAAGAAGAAGTCCTGATCACCCTCGGCAACAACAACAACGGGCCGGCCTCCCTCGGAGACCGGCCCGTTGTGCATGCACCCCCCGCCCTGGCACCGTCCAGTGTCAGGGGAGGCGCAGCTTCTGCCCCACAAGGATCTTCCCGCGCGATCCGAGACCGTTGGTGCGGATCAGTGCCGACTGCGACACGCCGTAGCGCGTGGCGATGCCGCCGACCGTCTCGCCCGACCGGACCACGTGCGTCCGTGCCGACGAGGCCTTGCTGCTGCTCGCCTTGCTGCTGGCCGTGCTCCGTGACGCCGTGCTCGTCCGACGAATCGTCAGCTTCTGGCCCGCGCGGATGGTGCCCTTCGACGAGAGGCGATTGGCGGTCTTGAGCGAACTCACCGAGACGCCGTACCGATTGGCAATCCCGCCGAGCGTCTCGCCCTTCCGGACAATGTGCGTGCGCGACGTGGTGCTCGTCGTGACCACGGGCTCGGGGGCACGCAGCGCATCGGCAGGCAACGTGCGCGACACGGGAATCAGCAGCGTCGATCCGCTCTTGATGCGGGCCTTGCTCGAGAGTCGGTTGGTGGAGCGAAGCACCGCCGAGGTGAGCCCGTACTTCCTGGCCACCGACGCCACCGTTTCGCCCGACTTCACCCGGTGCGTCGCGATCGCCACGCGCTCGGCTTCAGGCACCGCCTCGTACCGCGCCAGCACCGTCTCGGACATCCCGGCCGGCACGCGCACGGCGTACGTCCCACCCGGCGGCGTCACCAGCCGAAGGAGGTGCGGATTCAACTCGCGCAACGCCTCCACCGTGGTGTCGGCGAGACGCGCCACGAGGTCGAGGCCGGTGCCGCCCTGCAGCAGCACGGAGTCGAGCGGGAACGGCGCGATCTCGGCGGGCGGCTCGAAGCCGTAGCGCGTCGGCGACTTCGCGATCAGCGCCGCGGCGATCAGCTTCGGCACGTAATCGCGCGTCTCCGCGACCAGCAACCGGCTGTCGGCCAGCGAGAAGAAGGCGTCGTCGCTGCTCAGGTCGAGCGGCTCGTCGCCCTCGCCCATCGTGGCGCCCATCCGGTCGAGCGAACGACCGACGCGCCCGGCACCGGCGTTGTAGGCCGCCGCGGCGAGATAGTAGGAGCCGAATCGCTCCGCGAGATCGCGCAGATGGCGCGCCGCGGCGTCGGTGGCGCGGATCGGGTCGCGACGCTCATCCACCCACCCGTCAATGCGCAGGCCGTAGCCCTTGCCCGTGGCCGGCATGAACTGCCACATCCCGACCGCCTTGGCGCTGCTCACCGCCACCGTCGAGAAGCCCGACTCGATCAGCGCGAGATAGACCAGGTCGCTCGGCAGGCCACGCTCGGTGAGCCGCTGCCGCGCATGGGCCTCGAAGCGGGGCATCCGATCGAGCCAGATCTGGAATCGTTCCTGGCCCCGGCCACTGAAGTAGTTGAGGTAGTACTGCACCCGCGGATGATCGGCGTAGGCCGCGACGTTCAGGTCGAATGTCGGCGCATCGAGCACCAGCTCGGGGAGCGAATCTGGGGTGACGGTCTGCAGGGAGTCGAGCGCGGCAGCATCGGCGATCGAGTCGCGCGCCACCTGAGGATCGCGACGCGGCGGCGGTGTGGGCGTGGCGGCAGCCGCTGCGGGGGCGGTGGTCACCACGGGGGCGACCACCGGCTCCTGCGCAGCATCCGCGCTGCTGGTCGGCCGCGTCTCGACAGCGATTCGGTTGCAGCCGCTGACGAGCATCACGGCGACGACAAGCAGGCGCAGGCGCATTCAGAAGCCTCCTGTGGGCAACGAGGTCAACCCGGCAAAGCTATAGGATCGGACGGCATACCGCATCCCCATAGGACGCGTATCCTCACCGATCAGTTGCGTTGCAAGGCGAGACTGCCAATTCAGCGACGCACCAGCTGCGCAAAGGCCTCCTGCAGGCGCTTGGTGGTCGCGCCCGGCCATTCGGTGCCGATCTGGCGGCCGTCCACCGTGCGGATCGCGATCAGTTCGCTGGCCGTCCCCGTGAAGAAGGCCTCATCGGCGGTGTAGACGTCGTAGCGATTGAGCATCGTCTCCTGCACCGGCATCGCCATCTCGGCGGCAAGCTCCAGCACCGCGTCGCGCGTCACGCCCTTGAGAATGCCAGCCCAGGGCGGCGTGGTCTTGAGCACGCCCTGCTTCACGATGAAGAGATTCTGCCCCGACCCCTCGGCCACGGTGCCACCGGCCTCGAGCATCAGCACTTCGTCGGCGCCGGCGTTGATCCCCTCGAGCTTGGCCATGATGTGCGCGAGATAGTTGAGCGACTTGATCCGGGGCGACAGCGCCTCGCGCTGCGGGATCGGCGTGCCCGCCGTCACGACCGTCAAGCCGCGCGCAATGACTTCGGATTTGAAGAGTTTGATGGTGTCGACAATCAGGATGACGGTGGGCCTGGGGCAGTTGCGGGGATCGAGGCCAAGGTCGCCGACGCCGCGCGTGACGATGTGGCGGAGGTACGCATTGCCGATCCCCGACTTCTGCAGCGCCTCCTCGGTCATCGCGGTCATCTCCTCGATCGACATCGGGATCGTGAGCGCGATCGCCTTGGCCGAATCGTAGAGCCGCTCCAGATGCTCACGCAGACGGAAGATCTTGCCGTCGTAGGCGCGAATCCCTTCAAAGACACCGTCTCCGTAGAGCAGGCCGTGGTCGAAGACCGAGACCTTGGCGCTGTCGCGATCGTAGTACTGCCCGTCGATCCAGATCGTAGTGGCCATCGCGGAGGGGTCGCCTGGTTGAAGGAAACACGGTGAACGGTGAACGGTGAACGGGGTGAGAGGTAGGGACCTCCCGGGATTGTCATCCTGAGCGAAGCGACGGCGCAGCCGGAGCGGAGTAGAAGGACCCCAGATCTTGCACCTGCCGGAGGTCCTTCGACTGCGCAGCCCTGCGGGCTGCTTCGCTCAGGATGACACCGACTGCCGCTCCCCGTTCCCACCGTTCACGCGTCGCAAAGACTCCACGCACACGGAGAGCTCAAAGTGGGGGCGGTGGGTTTCGAACCCACGACCTGCCGGTTAAAAGCCGGATGCTCTACCAGCTGAGCTACACCCCCGGGGGGACCGCCAAAGATAAGGACGACGAAGCCCCACGGCACGGGGCCATGGGGCTTCAGGGGCGGGGGGGCGGGCAGGCCGCGGGAAGTGCAGGGTTCGAAAGTCTCCTTGACCCCTACCGCCAAGGATGGCGCTGCAATCGCTGGAGCCCATCCTCATCGGTGACCGTGACGTAGACCAGCGCGCTCCCGAACCCGACGACACGCTCACTCGCCGGGAGCACGAGCTGGTATTCACGCATCCCCTGCCGGTTGATCACATCGTAGGTCGTGCCTGGCGCATCCGCGGTAGGGTATCGTCGCACCAGCACAGTCCCGTCAGGTGCTTGCAGCATCGGCGAGGACACTTCGACGGGCGGCACTGTTTCTGGCCATTCCAGCTTGATTCCGGGCGGCGGTGATCTTCCCTCCGCACTGCGGCGCTGCAGATAGAAAGCCTTCTCACGGTCGGTAACCGGAACAACGGGATACGGGATCGCAGGCCCCCGGCGCCAGGAGCCGGTCGGAGATCTCCAATCGACGCGGTAGGGATCCACCCGCCGGACCACAACCCAGCCGTCCGCCAAGATGGCAAACCCATCGTACTGCACCGGAAACGGCGGCGGGAATCGCTCATGTCCTGGAAGCGGTGGCGCGAGTCTGACAATGGTGTCCTGTCTCGAACCGTTCCACGGAACCAGAATCACGGCGGTCGAATCTGTCGGGGCGAGAAATCGCGCCCGCGAGAGGAAATTCCCGGCCCTGCTTCCGCTGAAGGGAAATTCCGTGAGCCGACCGACAATTGGTGTCTCCGGAGGCAGGGTCCCAACAACCTTATCAAGCGCGAAGATCGTCCATCGCCGCCGGGAGAGGTCCACCATGACAGTGGAATCACCGCCAAGCGCAGTAAGGGTTGTGACCGCTTGATACTCGCCTGGTCCAGACCCAATCCGCCCCACTGGAGTCACCCGTTGACTCGCGAAATCAGCTACCATCACCGGCCCCTCGCGGGGATCCGTGACGAGAACTCGCCCGTCTGAGAGTTCGCGAATCGACGTGATGAAGCTGAAATGGTGATCGAGAACACCAACCGGAGGCGGTAGAGTACGGCGCCTGACAGATTGCGCTCCTCCCGCGTTGACGAGCACGAGCGCGAGCACAACGCCGATGCCAATCATGCGGCCGGCACTCATGGAGCTTCCGCCAGATACCTGGTGAGGACTGTGACCAACGAATCGATGGGTGGGACGGCATACCTCCAGCCGTTGATGATGAGTGTCGGCGTCACCTCGACCCCCAGGCTGTCGGCAATCCGCATCCCCGCAGTCACCACGTCCGCAGACCGTGTGTTGCGTACGCAGCTTGAAAAGGAGGCGGTATCGGCGATTCCCGCGTCAATCGCATAGGACGTCCAGGACTTCAGGCCGAAAGAATCCTGCTTCTCAAATAGGGCTGTGTGAAATCGGTCGAACGCCCCTTGATCGGACGCACAGACTGATGCCAGCGCAGCGGGCATGGCGAATCGGTGACTGCCGAGGGGAAGGTGAACATAGAGGAGTGCGATATCCTTGCCACGATCACCGAGCTGCGCCTTCGCTGAAGCAAGTTCCCGATGGAATCGCTCGCAGAACGGGCACTCAAAGTCCGCGAACTCCAGAATGGTGACCTTCGCATTGCTGTCGCCAACCCACATGCCGTAGGCACGGAGCTTCTCCCATTCGGGCACCTGAACAGGCGGGGGGAATGCCCGCTGGACAGGCGCCACGACTGGCGGAAATACCTCGCGACGAACAACCACGGCAGCGATGGCGAGCGCGGCAACGCCTATCGCCGCTGAGGCGAGTCTTTCAATAGTGATAGGCACGGATGTCCGACCAGAGTTTGATGAGGCGAAGAGAGACGGTAACTGGGGGCCGCCGGGGCCCCCAGCAAGGTTACGCATCCTGGCCCGCCACCTAGTGCTACATGCACCACCAGCCGTCCGCGAAGAACGGGATGTGGCATCCTGGCGCACTCCGGATACAGCCGAACGCCGTCGTGGTCCCCGGACAATACGTCTCGCAGGCCTGGTCCATTGCAGCTTGTCCTCCACCGCAGGGCACACTCTGATTGACGCACGCACCGCAATATTCCGGTTCAGCGATGCTGGCACTGACTGGCGGCGTCTCGAGAGCGAAGGCCGCGAAAAGCAGCAAGGCTCCGAACTTCACGCTCAGGCGGGAAAGTGGGGACATGTAACCCTCGGATGTGGGGAGGCTGAGCCAGTTTGATGACCCTGCGGGTCCGTCCCGAGGGTCTCCAGACAGCTATCCAGAGGGTAGCACAAAAAAAAAACAAATGTCAAGCACCACGTGCAGCGGCGGTGTTCGCCTGCCAACCGTTGGGGTTGACCCCCGTGACCTTGGGTAGACTACTTCGCCACCGGCAGCCGCAGCGTGTAGATCAACCACTCGCCCTTCTTGCGATCCGGCTTCGGCTCGACCGCATCGAGATCCGGCACCGGCAGCGCCGAAATCACCAGCATCTTCTTGACACCACGCCGCGCCACGCGCTCGGCGGTGCCGTCGCGATAGTCGGAGTGGAATGCGCCATTCATGTGGATGACCAACGGCGCGCCACCCGCGGCGCGGGCGCGGACGATCGACTCCGCCATCGTCTCGTCCTTGACGCACTGCGCCTCGTAGAAGCGCATCATCCCCTCGGGCGTGCTCGGACCGTGACCACCCATCGATTGGCCGAAGCGCTCGAAGTAGTCGTCCTTGGGACAGCCGAAATCCGCGGCGGCCCAGCGACGCGCACTATCCGGGAGTGCGGCCACCGCCGCGAGCCCTTCCTTGGCCGTCGCGCTCGCGATCCGGCGCGGGACATTGGCGGCCACGACCTTCCACCCCTTCGCCTTGGCAAACTCGACCAACGGGCGATAGTCCACGTTGTAGTTGGGCCACGGGCGCGACGCCTTCAGGAAGGTCGCCTCATCGATCTTGTCGGCGAGATAATCGTCGAGGAGTCCCTGCACGTCGCGCTCGAACATCTCGAGCGAGAGGATCACGTCGCTGCGCCGCCGCGCCACGGCCTCCATGAGGCCGCGCTGCAGCCGATGGGCGTTGCCGTCGTCGTGCTGCTCGCCGAAGAAGACCACCTCGTGCTTCACCGCCTCGGCGGCAAGCGCCTCGAGGTCGCTGTAGCGCTTGTGCTTGGCATCGTATACGCGGTGCGGGGTCCACAGCGCCGGGATCGTGTCGGCCGGTGCGGTCACGGCCAGGGCGAGCAGGAGGGTGGTCAGCATCGCGGGAGAATAGTGGAGGAGGCGATCACGGGGCCACCCCGCCCATCTGGTTGATGATCGCCCCCAATCGTTCCGGCGACCCGACAAAGAGCCCCTCGGGCCAACGCCGGTAGCCGAGCATCGCCTGGTAGATCACGTCCTGGTCATAGGAGTTGAGCCCGAGGCCGGCGAGGTACTGCAGCCGGAGATTCCGGTCGCGGTTGATCTCGGCACCGGAGACCCAGGGCGCGAGCTCGGGGCCGCGGCCGGCGAAGGTTCCGAGGAACGCCTCGAGTGACGGGAAGCCGATCTCCATCAGCGACTGGGCCACCGGGGCGTATTCCGGGCGCCCGAGCCGCTCCGCCAGGAGCTCGACGTCGATCGGCGCATCCCCGACGGTGCCGGAGAGGACCAGGTCGTAGCCCTGCCCCTGGTTGGTGTTGCCCCACACCACCCCGTTGGGAAACGCCTGCAGGAAGGTGGCGATCTCGCTGCGCACCGCCGCCTCGTTGTTCTCATAGAGAGGCAACCAGACGGTGATCACGCCGCCCGGATTCAGGTGCTTGCGCGCGAGCTGATAGAACTCGAGTGTCGAGAGCGACGCCGCGCCGCGCGTCCAGGGATCGAAGGGATCGGCGGTGATGGCGTCGTACATCCGATCACTGGTCAGCAGGAAGTGACGACCATCATCAATCACCACCGACACCTTCGGGTTCTGCGCCACGCCGTGGTTCGATTCCCTGAAATATTCTCCCGCTACCTTCGGCACCAGCGGCTCGAGTTCGGCGACGGTGATCCGTTGCACCATCGGGTCAATGCTGACAGCGCCCGCCGTCACCCCCGCCCCGAAGCCGATCACCAGCACCTCGCTCGGCTTGGGCGAGAGGAGCGTGGTGAAGTGGCCGAGCATCCGTTGCAGGCGCATGTCCTGCGGCTCGCTCGACGCCTGCACCTTGCCGGCGTTGTGATAGTTGCGCACGCCGTTCTCGAGCTGCGACACCGCCACGGTGGAGTTGGTCCCCTCACCCACGAAAATGAAATCGCCGTGCGCATTCATCCGATAGGCCATGAAGCGGCCGTAGCCCACGAGCAGCGGGGGAATGGTGCCCACGGTGGAGATCACCCACAATCCGAGCAGTGCCGCACCACCACCGGCGAGGAGGCCGCGCGGCGCGAGCTTGAGGCGTCCGTGTTCTCCGACCAGCAGCGCGAGCGTGAGCAGTGCGGAGATCGCGGCCAACGCGATCAACACGCGCTGCGTGTTCTGTGTGCCGATGGTGCCGATCAACAGCAACGAGGTTACCAGCGACCCGACGATGGCGCCGAGCGTGTTGGCGGCGTACGCCACGCCGACGAGACGCGCCGGGTCATCGTCCTTGGAGGCGAGCGCCGCAAGGCCGAGCGGGAACGACGCACCCCAGAGCAGCGCGCCGGGGAGCACCACCCAGAGCGCGCGGATGATGTCGATCTGGAAGGTGTAGGCCGGCGCGGTCGACAGCGACGGATTGATGGGCCAGTACGGGAGTGCCGCCGTCAGTGACCACGCGGCCCAGCCGAGCGCGAGCACCAGCAGCAACTGGCACCAGCCGAGGGCGGCGCGCGGATTGGCGATGAAGCGCGCGAGGAAGGCACCCGCCGACGATCCGATGCCGAGCCCCGCGAGAAAGCCGCCGAGGATGAGCGAGAAGGTGTAGGTCGTGGGGCCGAGCAGCAGCGAGAGGATGCGCGTCCAGACCACTTCCGAGCCGAGTGCCGTGAGGCCCGAGAGCCCGAGGGTGAGCAACACCGGCCAGCTCCCCGCCGGGAGCTTCGACGTGGCGCGCTCGGCGGCGACCTCGGGGACCGGGGCGCGCGATCCGGCCATGAGCCACGCCACGGCGGCGATCACGAAGTTGAGCGCCACGGCCACACCCGTCGCCGTGACCACGTCGAAGTTGCGCAGCAGCACGAAGCCGGCGACGAGACAGCCAATCACGGCGCCGAGCGTGTTGCCGCCATAGAGGATGCCGAGGTAGCTCATGCCCTCAGGCGTGGCGCGCACTTCGCGCGAGATCGCGGGGAGGGTGGCGCCCATCAGGATGGTCGGCGGCAGGAGGCAGAGTGCGGCGAGAAGCGCGCGGAGGAGCAGCCCCCCGGTCCCCGATCCGCCGATCGCGGCATAGAGGCCCCCGGCATAGGGCAGCACCACCAGCACCACGATGCCGAGGAGGCCGATGCCGAGCTCGAGGGCGGCGTAGACCTTGAGGGGCGACCGCCCGGCCGAGACCCGCTTGGCCAGCCCGAGCGACCCGAGACACATCCCCCCCATGAAGGTGGCCAAAAGCACCGCGATGGAGACGGCCGAAGCCCCGATCACCAGGGAGAGCAGCTGGAACCAGACGATTTCGTAGATCAGGGCGGCGGCACCACTGGCCACAAAGAGCGGCAGCAGCAGGAGCAGGCGTCGGGGAGACGCCTCGGCGGCGAGCGGGGCTGGCGTGGGCATCGCGGAAGGCTAGGGACGCCGTGGTCCGGGGGGAAGAGGCCCCGTGACGACTGTCTTGACACCGGGGAAACGTGATAGTATTACTATCACAATCACGAGCATCACAAACTTCCACCCCGAGACCCTGTGTCCGACCTTTTCCGCCATATCAAGCAGGACTTCCCGGCCAGCATCGTGGTCTTCTTCGTGGCAGTCCCGCTCTGTCTCGGGATCGCCCTCGCCTCCGGCGCCCCCCTCTTCTCCGGGCTGATCGCCGGGATCGTCGGCGGGATCGTGGTGGGGGCGGCCAGCTGATCGCCCTTGGGCGTCAGCGGACCCGCCGCCGGGCTGGCGGTCATCGTCCTGAACGCGATCGGCACCCTCGGGTCATGGGAGGTGTTCCTCGTCGCCGTGGTCCTCGCCGGCGTGCTCCAGATCGCGATGGGGGCCTGGGGTCTCGGTGGCCTGGCCTACTACTTCCCGTCCTCAGTGATCAAGGGGATGCTGACCGGCATCGGCCTGCTGATCATCATCAAGCAGATCCCCCACGCCCTCGGCACCATTCCGGGTCCCGACGCCGAGTCGATGGTCGAGGGCGGGCATACGGCGCAATCGGTCAACCATTTCTTCGAGGCCATCAGCCCGGCAACCGTCTTTGTCACCGGGACCTCGCTCGCGGTCCTGCTCGCCTGGGATGCCTTTCTTGCCCCACGCTTCAAGCTCTTCCGGATGGTGCCGGGTCCGCTGGCGGCGGTGGCAACCGGCATCGTCCTTTCCCTGCTGATGTCGGGCGGCGCGCTGCCCTGGTCGTTGGGGGCGCACCAGATGGTGGCCATCCCGCTCGCCGGCAGCTTCAGCGAGTTCCTCGGCCAGTTCTCCGTGCCGGACTTCTCCGCCCTCGCCCGCGGCGACGTCTACATGGTGGCGATCGTGCTGGCGCTGATCGCCAGCATCGAAACGTTGCTCTGCGTCGAGGCCACCGATCGACTCGACCCCGAGAAGCGGATCACGCCGACCGACCGCGAGCTGAAGGCGCAGGGATTGGGCAACATCGTCTCCGGCATGATCGGTGGACTGCCGATCACCCAGGTGATCGTCCGCAGCTCTGCCAACATCGCCTTCGGTGGCCGCACAAAGCTCTCGGCGATCCTGCATGGCGTGCTGATCCTGGTCTCCGTCGCCACCATCCCCGGCCTGCTCAACCTGATTCCGCTGGCCACCCTGGCGAGCATCCTCTTCGTGGTCGGCTACAAGCTGGCCAAGCCGGCGCTGTTCAAGCAGATGTACCGACTCGGCTGGGCGCAGTTCGCCCCGTTCATGGCGACCGTCATCGGCATCCTCGCCACCGACCTGCTCCGCGGCATCGGCATCGGGCTGGCCGTGGGCGTGGCGGTGGTGCTGCACCACAACCTGCGCAATCCGTTCACCGTCTCGCAGCACGAGCCGGCCACGACGGAGTACCGCATCCAGTTGGCCGAGGAAGTGTCGTTCCTCAACAAGGGGCGGATCCTGCAGCAGCTCGCCCTGATTCCCGCCAATTCGCACGTGGTCATCGATGCCACGCGCTCGAAGGTGATCGACTTCGACGTGCAGGAAATCCTGCGTGACTTCCGTTCCGGCGCCCCGACGCGCCAGATTGCCGTGGAATTCCACGGCCTTACCCTCGACCAGACGGCCTCATGAGAACCCTGACCCGCGAACTGCGTGACGCGCTCACGCCCCTGATGGCGCTCGACGTGCTCCGCAAGGGCAACGAACGCTTCGTCAACAACCTGAAGGCCAACCGCAACCTGCTGCAGCAGGTCAACGAGACGAGCGATGGCCAGCACCCGCTCGCGATCGTGCTGAGCTGCATCGACTCCCGCACCTCGGCCGAGCTGATCTTCGACCAGGGACTCGGCGACATCTTCAGCTGCCGGGTCGCCGGCAACGTCCTCAACGACGACATCCTCGGCAGCATGGAGTTCGCCTGCAAGGTCGCGGGGGCCAAGGCGATCGTGGTCCTCGGCCACACCCGCTGTGGTGCCGTCAAGGGCGCCTGTGATGGCGTCGAGCTGGGCAACCTCACGACGCTGCTGCACAAGATCCAGGATGCGATCGCGCTGGAGACCGAGACGCTCGGCGACCGCACCGCGGCCAACTCGGAGTTCGTCGAGCGGGTGGCGGAATTGAATGTGCTGCTGGTGAAGAGCCAGATCATGCAGCGCAGCCCGTTGCTGGCCGAGATGGTGCGCAAGAGCGAGATCGCGCTGGTTGGCGGGATGTACGACGTCGAGTCGGGCGCGGTGGAGTTCTATGACTCGCGCATGCTGATCGGGGCCGCGTGAACCAGCGCATCGCGCTGCAGGTGGACGAGGCCTTTTACATCAAGGACCCCATGTCGAGCGACCTGGGGGAGAGCATCGTCGAGCATGGCATCCTGATGCTCGACGAACTGGGCTACGAGACGTTCACCTTCCGCAAGCTGGCCGAGCGGATCGGCACGACCGAAGCCTCGATCTACCGGTACTTCAAGAGCAAGCACCGCCTGCTGCTGTATCTCACGGCGTGGTACTGGAGCTGGATGGAGTACCGCCTGCAACTGGCGACGGCCAACGTGGGGCCGGCTGAGGAGCGACTGCGGCTGGCGTTGCGGGAGCTCACGCAGCGGATTCAGCAGGACTACTCCACCCCGCGCATTGACGAGGAGGCGCTCTACCGCGTGGTGGTGGCGGAGTCGTCGAAGGCGTATTTGCATGCGGACGTGGATGCCGACAACCGGGAGGGGATGTTCCGGAGCTACAAGCGGCTCTGCCGCAGCGTGGCCGACCTGATCCTCGAGGTCAATCCGGCGTACCGCTATCCGGTGGCGCTGGTGTCCACGGTGGTGGAGAGTTCGCACATGCAGAAGTATTTCGCGGAGCACCTGCCGTCGTTGACGGAGGTCACACGGGGAGATGCCGACGAGGCCACCACGACGTTCCTCACGGAGCTGGTCTTCAAGGCGATCGCGGCGACGGGGTAGCGGGGCCTACCCGAACATCTCCGCCTGCTCCACCACGCCACGACAAAACAACTTGCGATGGTGGGGCGTCATCCCCTGTGTGCGCAGCGCGCTCATGTGCCCCGCCGATCCGTAGCCCATGTTGCTCTCCCAGCCGTAGCCGGGGCGACGCACACCGAGTGCGCGCATGAGCCGATCGCGTGCCACCTTCGCGAGCAAGGCGGCAGCGGCGATCGCGTGGCAGTTGGCATCGCCCTTCACGAGCGCCTGATGCGGTGTGCCCAGCTCTGGCACTGCCGTCCCGTCAACCAGGACACGCACCCTCGCGTTCGCGTCGAGCGTCCGGCGGCAGTGCGCCAGCGCCCGCCGCATTGCCAGCGCGGTGGCGACCCGAATGTTGAGCCGCTCGATCTCGGCCACACTCGCGGCACCGAGTCCCCAGGCCAGCGCTTCCGATCGGATCGCCACGGCGAGTGACTCCCGCTCGGAGGCTTTCTTCACCGCCTTCGAATCGCGCACGCCCACGATGCCCGCGTGGCCGATGGCGAAGCAGCACGCCCCCGCCACCACCGGGCCAGCCAATGGCCCCCGCCCCACCTCGTCAACGCCGATGAGGAGGTGGTCGGTGGCCCAGGCGAGGTGTTCGTGGTCGAGGGGAGCGGTGGGGGGCATGAGGAGAAAGATACTCCCCGCCCTCGGGCATCGCCCGAGCGGCGGGGGCTCCGAGCCCGTGAAGCTCGGTACCTTGGTGAACGGTGAACGGTGAACGGGGCGTGGACGATGGCCGCGGTTGGCCTTGAGCGCGTGCGGAGCACGAGGAATCCGCCAGCCTTGACGATGATTCCGGCGGGCGGTAGAGTGCGTGATCCCCCTGCCCCAAGAGTGCCCCGTGCCGCTTTCCGCTTTCCGCTTTCCGCTTTCCGCTTTCCGCGATAGGTAGTGCACGCCGTGCGCAGGTGCCACTCGCACGCCCCATCCATCAGGGTGCTCGACACCTCGCCGTTTCGCTCGCGATCACCCTCCTCGGTGCCTGTGCCGGAGAACCCCCGTCGGGCGCGTCGGCCGATCCGGGCTATCGCTCACTGCCGTGGAGCGATGGGATGCTGGTGGATTCGGCGGAGGCGATTGCCATCTCCCGCGGGGTGATGGGTGCCGGTGGGTGCGCTCCCGTGATCGGGCGGCCACCCGCCGGTGCCGTCTGGGTGGTGCTCCCCCAGGCACCTCCGCAACAGTTCGACTGTGGCCAGCTCTCCGCTGATTCGGCCCAGCGGCTGGCGAGGGCCGCTCGCACGAGTGTGCGGTCGACCGGCAGTGGCGCCCACGCCTACAGCGACCCGGGCTACTGGGAGATCACGACGGAGGAGGTGCACAGCTGCAGCAGTACCGTACCCGTTTCGTGGTCGGAACCCGCCATGGGGACGGCGCACTGGATCAAAGTCACTCTTCCCGACGGCGAAACCTGGGAGTTCTGGGTGGAACCTGGCGTCACGGTCGCGGTCCGCTTTGTGACGTGCAGTTGGGTGGAGAAGATCTCGGCGCGGAAGTTTGACGGCGGCGGGACCCCGCTGATCCCTGCCCCCGGAGAGTTCCCGAACCCCGACGGTGGAGGCGGCCCGAGTCAGTATCCAACGAACGAGCCACAGCTGGTCAGCGTGGCAGTCACACCCGGTGAGCGGACGCTCCCGGTCGGGGAGATCGCCCAGTTTCAGGCGACGCTTACGTATAACAACGGCGCTGTCGTCGAGTCGGCCGCGAACGTGATCTGGAGCTCGAATAGCGCCATCGCGGTCGTGGATGACTACGGGACCTTCCAAGTCACCGAAGTGGGTGCGGCGACCATTACCGCGCGACTCGGGAGTGCTGTGAGTCCAGGGGCCACGCTGTTGAGCGAACCGATGGACGCCGACCCCGAGTCAGACGAGGTAGACTACCTAGAAGACGTTGAGGATCCGAACTGCCTGTTGGTGGGCTCGTTGCCGGATTGGATGAACTGGAGGAATCGGAGCTACCAGAGGGCGTGGTGCCGAGGCGCCGTCCCCAACAGCACTGAGCTCCCAGTGGTTCAGGCGGCCGTTGCTCGCATCCGGGCGAAGGGTGGTTCGTGCACGGCCATAGCCGACAGCCTCGCTATCATGCTCGCGAATGACAAGATCCGGTTGTTTGACCGGAATGCGAACGAGCGGTTTGGTGGAGTTGGCACCCGCAACGGTACGAATGTGGCCGCAGCGTGGATGATTCTGGAGCGGAGATGGGTCACGAGGCACTCCACGGCGACCGAGGCAACGGTGCCATCGACCGGCGAACCATTCCGCAGGACACTGCAGACGTCGCTCGTCCACGAGATGGAGCACATACTTGGAATCCCGCATTCTGACGGCGAACGCACCGCGCCCGGCGTTGGAGGGTACCTGACACCCAACATGTACGCGTGTGGCGACGTCCAGTGATTACACGAGGGAATATTTCCGTGATGTCCCTGTGCTGCCTATTGCCCCTGATAGCCGCGTGCCCTGCTGCCCCCGTGCCGGAGGAGATCGTTGCGCGCCGAGTGTCGGGTTGTTATCGGATCACACCGGGACCGTGGCAGAGCGACTCTGCGCGCATCGAGACCTGGTGGACGTCACAAGTGCCCAAGGAGTTCGAGCTGTTGAACAGTCCTTCGGTCCCGTCTGATTCGCCGTGGCCCGAGTACCAAGCGCGCGCGGTCCGCCGACCCGAGGACCTCACGCTTTCTACCTGGCGGATCGTCGATGCGCGTCGACAGGAACTGCTGATCTGGCGTGGAGGAATGCAGCCGGCCGGGCTCGAAATCAAGGCTACGTTCGACGACAGCGGTTTCACCGGACTGGTGACCGCATTCACGGACGCGGTCATCGACGGCGAACCCGCGGTCATTTCCCGGCGCGCAAGCGGACGCAGAATTCCCTGCCCCGCACCGTGACCAGCCCGGAGCACGGGAGCCTGGGCGTGCACCGAGGTTCGACCCAAGTTCGCTACCTTCCGGCGGCTGCGTCGCATCTCACGGGGTGCGTGCTCACCATTGGTCTGCTCGTCAACGTAACCCTGCCCGGGGAGGCGCCGAGTACCGCGGGGAACGGCAGCGCCGGACTTGCGGCCGCCTACTTGATGTTCTTCGCCCTGCTTCAGGTGATCGTACACAACAGCATTGCGTTCATGCGCCGCCGGCGCCTCGCCACCGCACCTTCTTGGCGACCGGTTACGGCGTCACTCGCTACCGGTGTGCTTGCCATCTTCGCATGCTATGCAACCCTACACATGCTCCCGCACGATGACTGGGTGGAACGCTTGTCCGCGACTGCCCTGACCACCCTCGTGATGCTGCCCGGCTTCATGATCTCGTGGGCTGCACTGTCCTGGGCTTCGCGAAGCCCCGACAGCATAGACCGACCGCGTCCCGCGGTCTGACGGCCGCGCCTGGTGAGGGGTGAAGGGGCGCTGTCATCCCGAGCAACGCGAGGGATCTGCGTAATCGCGCATGGGCAGGGGTTTGGTCCATCCGCCATCACGCGGGTCCCTCGCTGCGCTCGGGATGACAGTATTTCCGCCATCACGCAGGTCCCTCGCTTCGCTCGGGATGACAGCATTAGGGAACCCCCCTCTTGACACAACAAGAAATCTTGATATGATCTATCCCATGACCACTCTGGCCCCCCAAGCCGCCCTCGCCCGCATGTTCCATGCGCTCTCCGATGAGACGCGCCTGGGCATCCTCGAGGCGCTCCGTGGCGGTGAGCGCTGCGTCTGCGAGCTGACCGGCACCCTCGACGCCGCCCAGTCGCGCCTGTCGTTCCACCTCAAGACCCTCAAGGAGGCCGGGATGGTCACCGACCGCCGCGAGGGACGCTGGGTCTACTACACCCTCGCCCCCGACGCGCTGGCGATGGTGCAGGCCGCCCTCGACGAACTCGCCACCCCGAGCTCCCCACGCCGCAAGGAGTGGTGGACCTGCTGCAAATAGTCAGCGCGTCGCGTCCAACACATCAAGATTTCTTGGTATATTCCAGAACCCCCGGAGGAGCCAGACCATGAACCCCGATGCGAGCACCACCGCCCTGCAGGACACCGTCCGCGAGAAGTACGGCGCCGCCGCGCGCCGCGTTCTCGAAGTCGCCCAGCCCGCCACCTGCGGCCCGACGTCGTCGTGTTGCGGCGGCGCGGCCTTCGACGGCACCGTCGATCCGATCACCTCGAACCTCTACCTCACCGGCCAGACCGACGTCCTCCCCGACGCCGCCGTCCTCGCCTCGCTCGGCTGCGGCAATCCGACCGCCCTGGCCGAGCTGCACCCGGGTGAGGTGGTCCTCGACCTCGGCTCCGGCGGCGGCATCGACGTGCTCCTCTCCGCGCGTCGCGTCGGCCCCACGGGCAAGGCGTACGGCCTCGACATGACCGACGACATGCTCGCGCTGGCGCGGAAGAATGCCGCCGAAGCCAAGGCGACCAACGTCGAATTCCTGAAGGGTGAGATCGAGCACATTCCCCTTCCCGACAACTCGGTGGACGTGATCATCTCGAATTGCGTGATCAACCTCTCGGGCGACAAGCGCGCCGTGCTGGCCGAGGCGTTCCGCGTCCTCAAGCCGGGCGGGCGCTTCGCGGTGAGTGACGTGATCGTGCGCGGCGACATGCCGCCCGAAGTGCGCAAGAGCATGGAGCTCTGGGTCGGCTGCGTCGCCGGCGCGCTGGAGGAGCAGGAATTCCTCGATCTCCTCACCGAGGTGGGCTTCGAGTCGCCGTCAATCGAGCCGACGCGGATCTACCAGGCCGAGGATGCCGCGACCTTCCTCAATGGCGCGGGGCTGGATGCTGGCCACGTGGCCCAGATGGATGGCAAGCTGATGGCCGGCTTTGTCCGCGCCACCAAGCCGAAGGCCACCTCGTGCTGCGCCCCGGGCTGCTGTTCGTGAGCTCCACCACCGCTGCCATCGACGCGCCGATCCTGAAGCGCCTCTCGACGCTTGACCGCTTCCTGCCGGTCTGGATCGTCGCGGCGATGGCGGCCGGCCTCCTGCTCGGACGGCTCTACCCAGACCTCGGCGCACTGCTCGACCAGGTGAAGATCGCCGGCGTCTCGGTGCCGATTGCCATCGGCCTGCTCTGGATGATGTACCCCGTGCTGGCCAAGGTCCGCTACGAGACCATCGGCCAGCACACCCGTGACCGACGACTCCTCGGCACCTCACTCGTGCTGAACTGGGTGGTCGGTCCGCTGCTGATGCTCGCGCTGGCGTGGATCTTCCTGCCGGATCTCCCGCACTACCGCAACGGCCTGGTGTTGATTGGTCTCGCACGCTGCATCGCGATGGTGTTGATCTGGAATTCGCTGGCGTGCGGCTCCGGTGAACTCGCGGCAGTCCTCGTCGCGCTCAACTCCGTCTTCCAGATCGTCACCTATGCGGTCCTCGGCTGGCTCTACCTCACGGTGGTGCCGGGCTGGTTCGGGGCCGACACCGCGGTGCTCGACGTGTCGATGGGACAGATCGCCATCAGCGTGCTGGTCTTCCTCGGGGTGCCGCTGCTGGCGGGCTATCTCACGCGTCGCATCCTGGTCGCGCGTCGCGGCGTCGAATGGTACGAGGGACGCTTTCTCCCCAAGATCGGCCCGACGGCCCTCCTCGGCCTCCTCTACACCATCGTGCTGATGTTCGCGATGCAGGGGAGTCGGCTGCTCGAGGTCCCCTTCGACGTGATCCGCATCGCCATCCCGATGCTGATCTACTTCGCCGTGATGTTCGGCGTCGCCTTCTGGGCCTCGTGGCGGATGGGCTTCACGTACGAAGCCACCTCGGCCATCGCCTTCACCGCCGCGGGCAACAACTTCGAGCTGGCCATCGCAGTCGCCGTGGCGACGTTCGGCATCACCTCCGGTGAAGCACTCGCCGCCGTGGTCGGTCCGCTGATCGAAGTGCCCGCGTTGGTCGGACTCGTGTACCTCGCGCTCTGGGCACGCCGCCGCTACTTCCCGACTGAGGCTGTCACTGCATGACCACACCACCTGCCTTTCATGTGCTGGTGCTCTGCACCGGCAACAGCGCACGCAGTCAAATCGCCGAGGCGTTGCTCGCCACGCGTGGTGCCGGGCGAGTGATCGCGGCGAGCGCGGGGTCGCACCCGGCGCCGCGTGTGAATCCGTACGCGGTGGAGACCCTTGCAGCACACGGCATTGCCTGGAACGATCGCGTGCCGAAGCGGCTCGATGAAGTCGAGGGGATCCGGTACGACTTGGTGATCACCGTCTGCGACAACGCGGCCGAAGCGTGTCCGTTCTTCCCGGGCGCCGTGGCGCAGGTGCACTGGGGGCTGCCGGATCCGGCGGACGAGACGGAGCGCGAGGGGGCGCTGCGGTCCTTCGAGGAGACGTACCAGGCGCTCGATGCGCGGATCGGGAAGCTGTTGGCGTTGCCGATCGAGGAGATGGGGGCGGAGGAGTTGGTACGGGTGGCGGGGGAGATACACGCCGGTTGAGGTACCGAGTGCGACGATTTCGGAGGCCCCGCCGCCCTGTTCATCGCGGTACGATACTTCGCAACTCAAGTCGGACGATTCCGTCCTCATCCACGGCCTTGACCAGCACAACACCCTCGCCGAAGGCGACGGGCACGCCGCCTGTGCCGGTCAGACGGCCGATCATCGCCCCATCCGTGCGAAACCCCGTAGCGGCCCACGTGGTGTCGAACTGGGTGAGGCCATCGACAACCCACAGTGTCGCATCATCGCCAACGAACAGTCGACTGATCGCTGGCAGCTGCTGCGCGTAAGGGGCATCGCGAATTAGCCGTCGCGCTTCTGTGGGAATCTGCGTGTGCTTCGAGTACGACTCGAACGCGCTCAGCTCGAGTGCCCTGCCTGCGTTGCGCTGCGCCGCTGTCGTGGCGGCACGCGGCGCGGCAACCTCGAGCACGCTCACGACCTTACCGGCACTGTTGCGTAGATCAACTCGGTAGGAAGCGCCATCGCTGGTGACAAGCAGCGTATCCCAAAGCGCGAGCTGCAGTCGTAGTCCAAACCGCACCTGATCCACGAGGGGCTTCTTGATGCCAGCGGATCGTGTTTCAACGGTGACAAGTTCGACGTCGGCGATCTGACCGAGGAGCGTCCCCTTTGCGCCAGAGCGAATCAGGACGATCGACGCGTTCGACTGTCCACGGAGCTTTTTCTCGGGAAGCACCGACCAACTTCCCGCAGAGGCCAGAAGCAGTGCCCCGGTGGGAAGTTGACCGATCGGACGCCCCGTTGGTGCCGGGAGTCGCTCGACGAGAGACTCCGACCCGATCAACCCGTGGATCGGCGAGAGTCGTGTTAGGCGCTGCGTCCCGAGGTCAATGAGCAGAAGCGTGTCACCTTTGAGCTTGGTCATGCGGGCGTTCGAGAATTCACCTGGCCCCGTACCACGTCGCCCGATCACGCGGATTCCTTTGCCATATCGATCGAAGATCATCACGCCGGCTGATCGCGACGCAGCCGCGATGCCGCCGCCGTCCAGAAGTGCGACGTCTACGACGCTCGTGAGGTCAAAGTTTGGAGCACCTTCCGGGCCTCCGAACGTGGCCAATGGTCGGGCATTGAGAACAAGCTGCGTTACCCGACCCATCGCGCTGTGGTCGTGCAGAAACGCAGGGACTCCATCCCGCTGGCCCACACGTGCGGGTGCAACGCGTGATGCGGGAAGCGATTGTGCGCCGAGCCGTCCCTCACCAGCGCCTCCGAGCACGAGGACCCAGGCCACAAGAACGGCCGTTGCCGGCAGGCGCACACTCGCAAGCGAATGCGGCAGCGGCCCGGGTCCGATATTCGCTGCGTCTTCGTTCATGGACTGGTCGGGCCCTTGCCAGATAGTTGGTCCTTGATGAAGCGGTCAAGGTAGTACTCGCTTGGCGGCCGCGCGAAGCGCCAACCGTTCACCAGGATCGTGGGAGTCATTTCAATTGAGAGGGTGTCAGCGATCGCACGGTGGGCCGCAATTACGGCGTCAGCCCGGACGGTATCCGCGAGACAGCGCGCAAACTCCGTTGAGTCACCGACGCCAAGTTCACTCGGGATATTCCATAGCGGCACTACCCCAAGCGACTCCTGGTGCGAATAGACGGCAGCGACGAACTCATGGAAGCGGCCCGACTCACCGGCACATTCCGCACCGCGAGCGGCGGTTAGGGCATTGGCGTGGTAGCTGATCGGGAAGTGCACGAACGAGATCGCGAGCCGACTCCCGTATCTATTCTTAACCGACTGAAGCACCCTTTGATACGCTCTGCAGCCTGGGCACTCGAGGTCTGCAAACTCGATCACGACCACGGGCGCTGTCAGGAGCCCTTGGAGCCTACCGCGTGATGCAATGTCACGCCACTCAGCATGGTACGTCGGCGGTGCAGGCGGCGCTCCCTTGTTAACGGGCGGGAAAAAGTCGCGGCGGACTGCGACCACGGCCATCACTCCAATGGCCGCGGTCAAGACCAGTGTGACTGCCCGATCCGACTTTGCGAGCATCATCTACTCCTTGTGCGACAGCTGCGCTTCCAACACGCTGGATCGACCCAACCACGGCCATGGGCTAGCAGCTTGAGTGAATGTTGCACCCGAACTGGTACACGCCGTTGGGGGCAGCGACCTCGGTGAGCTCCGCCGTGTGACAGCCGGCCGTATTCGGGACGCAGCAAGCATTGACCCACGTGTGAGTGTACGGAGAATCTTCCCCGGTGGTCGTGCATGGTGAGCAAATTTGGGTTTCCCCCCCACCAGTGGCCGAGGCAGATTCAGCTGGTGCTGCCAGGAGTTCGTTGGTTCCGAGGAGGAGGCCAACGCACAACAGAACGCGATTGAGTTCAATCGACATTTTCCCTCCGAGGTCGTGGTAAGAGAAAGCTCGGACCTGTCACAGTGGATCGGAAGACTTGACTTGGGTGTGGTCCCGGGGTTTGACCCACGAAGTTGGTCGGTCCTACTGAGTGTACCCCCCCCCCGAAGCTGTCAACCTTGGGCCCGACTACTACTGAAATGTGTCGTCCCATTCAGGAACATATGGCCGGTTAGGCTTGAGCTGCCTAGCCGCGTCGAGCTGCGTTTGCTGGGGGTCAAAAGTACGTACCTGGCGATGTACCCGCTGATCGTTCGGTTGCTGGCGCTGCCGATCGAGGGGATGGGGGCGGGGGAGTTGGTGGGGGTGGCAAAGGAGATACACGCAGCGGGGTGAAGGCTTCGGCGGAGAGCAGGATCGTCATCCCGAACGAAGTGAGGGACCTGCGTAGTCGCGATCACGCAGGTCCCTCGCGTTGCTCGGGATGACAGGAACGAGAAAGGCCCCGACTCATCATCGGGGCCCCTCTCACGACTCAGGACTCAAGACTCACGTCTTAGCGATCGCGCTTTTCCTTGATCCGGGCCGCCTTGCCCGACAGCGCGCGGAGGTAGTACAGCTTGGCGCGACGGACGCGGCCACGGCGCACAACCTCGAGGGTCGCGAACATTGGGGAGTGGAGCGGGAAGACGCGCTCGACGCCGACGCCGGCCGAGATCTTCCGGACGGTGAAGGTCTCGTTGATCCCGCCGCCCTTCTTGGCGATGCAGACGCCCTCGAACGCCTGGAGGCGCTCCTTCTCCCCTTCACGGACGCGGACCATCACCTTGACGGTGTCACCGGCGTCGAACTTCGGGAGGTCGGTGCGCAGCCCCTCGCGGGCAATCTGGTCCAGAATTTCCATTCCCATGTCATGCTCCTGGCGCGAATCGCGCCGGTGATTTTGTCAGGACTTCGTCTCGCCCAGCGGGCGGGACTCCGTTGCCAAGTGGGCTTCCCAGAGATCCGGGCGCCTCGCCTGAGTGATGCGTTCCGCTTCCTGCTGCTTCCACGCGGCGATGGCCGCATGATTGCCCGAGAGCAGCACCTCGGGAATCTTCTGCCCGCGCACTTCCGCGGGCCTGGTGTAGCTCGGCGGACTCAGCAGTCCGTCGTAGTGCGAGTCGCTGCTCGCCGATTCATGATCGCTGATGGCCCCCGGCAGCAGCCGGACCACCGCATCAATCACGCACAGCGCCGCTGGCTCGCCCCCCGAGAGGACGAAGTCGCCGAGCGAGATCTCTTCGGCCCCGAGAAGATCGACCACGCGTTGGTCGATGTCCTTGTAGTGACCGCAGAGCACCGTGAGCGCACTGCCGAGCGACAACCGCACCGCGTCGTCATGGGTGAAGCGCCGGCCGCGTGCCGACATCACCACCACCGGCCCCGTGGGCCCCAACGACTCGACTGCTTCGAGGAAGGGCTCCGCCTTGAGCACCATCCCCGCGCCCCCGCCAAAGGGAGCGTCGTCCACGGTGTGGTGCTTGTCGTGGGTGAAGTCGCGCAGCTGCACCAGTCGATAGTCGACCAGTCCTGCCGCCTTCGCTCGCCCGGGAATGCTCGCCGCCAGGAACGGCGCCATCGCCTCGGGAAAGAGCGTCACCACATTGACCGTCAGCACCGTCACCCCATCAGTTCGGGCGGAACCTCGACCACCAGCCTGCGGTTGGCCCGGTCCGTCACCTTCACCGTCTCGCTCCGGAAGGGGAGGAGAAACTCCCGCTTCGGACCCTGCACCTCGATCAGCAATCCCTGCGGCATGTCGTACACCGCGGAGATGATGCCGAGGGGTTCGTCGGCCACGTTGCGCACCGCCCACCCCACCAGCTCCTGCTGATAGACCTCACCCTCGGCGAGCGGCGTGAGCACGTCACGCGGCACCGCGAGGAAGAGCCCTCGATATCCGTCCACCGCGTTGCGGTCGGCGTGGCCATGGATCCGCATCAACACCTCGCGGTGATAGACACGGGCCTGTTCGATCGCGATCTCGCCCACCGGGTCGCCCCGGAGGTCGAGCAGCGTCATCACGCGCCCCGCGACGAAGACCCCTTCGGGATCGTCCGTCAGCGGGAAGATGGCCAGCTCACCCTTCAGTCCGTGCGGCTTCCGCACCCGCCCTACCACGATCGGGGGCGCAGCCGTGTCGGTCATCAGGTCAGACGCCGGCCTTCTTGAACAGCGCCGCGACGGTATCGCTCGGCACCGCGCCCTTCGACACCCACTCGCGCGCCTTCTCGACGTCGAGCGTGAGGAGGTTGTTCTCCTCCTTCGGGCGATACGAGCCGATGGTCGCGATGAAGCGACCGTCGCGCGGTGCTTCCTTGTCGGCGACCACGATACGGTACATCGGCAACTTCTTGCGCCCTTCGCGGCGCAGGCGGATACGAACGGCCATCTCGAACTCTCCTGGAGCGGTTCAGCGCGGGGGGAACGAACGTCCACCGAAGGGCATCTTCGCCCCCGGCTTGCCCGCGACCTTCATGAACTTCTGCATCTGCTTGAACTGGTTGAGCAACTGATTCACTTCCTGCACGGTTCGCCCCGACCCGCGAGCAACCCGCATCCTGCGCGACCCGTTCATCACCTCCGGGTCACTCCGCTCGGCCTTGGTCATCGAGAGCACGATCGCCTCGACATGCCGAATCCGGTTCTCGTCCACGTTGGCGTTCTTGAGCATGGCCGGGTTCACCCCGGGGAGCATGCCGAGCACGTTCTTCAACGGTCCGAGCTTCTGCATCTGCCGCATGGCGGTGAGGAAGTCGTCGAGATCGAGTCCCTTCTTCGACGTCGCCTTCCGCGCCAGCCGCTTGGCGTCTTCTTCATCGACGTTCTGCTGCGCCTTCTCGACCAGCGAGAGGACGTCGCCCTGCTGGAGGATCCGCCCCGCCATCCGATCCGGATGGAACGGCTCCAGCGCATCGAGCTGCTCACCGGTGCCGACGAACTTGATCGGCGCCTTGGTGACCCCGTAGATCGAGAGCGCCGCACCACCGCGCGAGTCGCCATCCATCTTGGTCAGCACGACGCCGGTGATGCCGAGGGCGTCGTGGAACCCCTTCGCGATGCGGACCGCGTCCTGACCGGTCATGCCGTCGGCGACGAGCAGGATCTCATGCGGCTTGATGGCCGCCTTGAGTCGCACCAGCTCGTCCATCAGTGCGTCGTCGAGCTGCAACCGACCCGCGGTGTCCACGATCACGGAGCGGGCGCGCGCCTTGGAGGCCGCCTCGATGCCGCGCTTCACGATCGCCACCACGTCCGTCACGCCCGGCTCACCATGGAAGCCGACCTGCACCTGCTCGCTCAGCGTCCGCAGCTGATCGATGGCGGCGGGACGGTAGACGTCGGCCGCGATCAGGAACGGCGCCTTCTGCTCCGCCTTGAGCCGCTTGGCGAGCTTGCCGGCCGTCGTGGTCTTGCCGCTGCCCTGCAGACCGACCATGAGGACGATCGTGGGCGGCACCGACACGAAGGCCAACGGCGCCTGCTTCTCGCCGAGCAGCGTGACCAGCTCGTCATAGACGATCTTGACCAGCATCTGCCCTGGCCGGACCGACTTGATGATCTCCTGCCCGACCGCCGCCGCCTGCACCCGCGCGAGGAACTCGCCGGTCAGCTCGAACGACACGTCGGCCTCGAGAAGGATGCGACGGATTTCCCGCAATCCTTCCCGAACGGCTTCCTCGCTGAGCGCCCCGCGGCCCGTCAGGCGCCGCAGGGTGTCGGTCAGTTTGGAGGAGAGCTCATCGAACATAGCCCGGCAAAATAGCGCCGGGAGTGTGGAAAAGGGAAGAGAGGACGGTGCGCGGCCTTTGGCCGCGCGGGGTGAGGAGTGAGGGGTGAGGGGGAACCACCATCGCCCGTCCCCCCTCACCCCATACCCCTCAGCAAGTCCAAGACATTGTTTCAGCGTGAAACCCAACCAGCCCAACCCTCCGTAGATTCCCCATCCATATGACCCCCACTCCCCTCCCTCTCCCCGACGAAGCCACCCGCCGAGCCGCCCTGGAACGGATGAAGATGGCGGCGACCGGGCTCCTCGTGGTGGCCCTGATCGTCTTCATCGTGGCCAAGATGAACGAGGACGTCTATCCCTGGCTGGCCTACGTGCGGGCCACGGCCGAGGCCTCGCTGGTGGGCGGGATCGCGGACTGGTTCGCCGTGACGGCCCTGTTTCGGCATCCGCTGGGGATACCGATCCCCCACACGGCCATCATGCAGAAGCAGAAAGACCGGGTCGGCAAGATCCTTGGCAACTTCGTCCAGAACCACTTCCTCTCGCGGACCGTGCTCGAGGCGCGGCTCGCCGGGATCAACCCGGCCCAACGGGCGGCGACCTGGATGCGCGAGGAGGCCAATCGCCGCCGCCTGGCCAAGCAGTTGGCCGGGGGGCTGGCTCGTGCGGTCGAGGCCCTCCCCGAGGTCGAGGTGCGGGAGTTCGTCCAGCGCAGCGCCGTGAGCAAGCTCGAAGGGGTCAAGCTCGCCCCGCTGGTGAGCGAGGTGATGACCGTGGCCGCCTCGGGGGGGCGCCCGCAGGAACTCCTCAACGAGGTGATGAAGCTCATCGGTGGCGCGCTCAAGGATGGCCACGACTCGATCCGGGAGCGGGTCCGCCAGGAGAGTCCGCGCTGGGTCCCGGTCGGGCTGCGCGACGCGGTGGCCGATCGGTTGATCGGTGGCGTGGAGCGGCTGATCACTGAGATGCTCGCCGATCCGCTGCATCCGATGCGCAAGCGTTTCGACGGGATCGTGCACGACTTCATCACCCGGATGAAGACGTCGCCCGAAATGATCGCCAAGATCGAGGCCATGAAAGTCGACCTCCTCGGCCACCCGATCGTCGAGGAGCTGGTATCGAGCGTGTGGGACAAGACGCGACTCGCTGCAGCAGGCTACCGGGCCGATCCGGAGGGGACATCACTGGAGCCGCTCGAGGAGATTCTTGCGGGGTTGAGTGATTCCCTGTCGCAGAGCGACGAGCTTCGCGCCGAGGTGGATCGCTTCATCGCCGAGGTGATCACGTCGTTGCTGGAGCAGCACCGGCAGGAGATTGCCGACCTGATTGCCGCGACGGTGGCGGATTGGGACCCGGAAGTCGCGGCGGGCCGCATCGAGCTCGCGGTCGGTCGCGACCTGCAGTTCGTGCGGCTCAACGGCACGCTGGTGGGCGGTGCGGCGGGGTTGGTG
>Ga0073899_10001000_pt1 | contig 26068 bp, 18 predicted proteins | sample KloWWTmetaKNB5Ph_FD_88975 | JGI IMG/M metagenome (GOLD analysis project Ga0073899, IMG submission 88975) | Active sludge microbial communities from Klosterneuburg, Austria, studying microevolution and ecology of nitrifiers - Klosterneuburg... | ecosystem: Engineered > WWTP > Aerobic digester >... | reverse complement strand
GCCGGCGTCGAGGCGCTCCTGCTGGCGCGGCACGGCGATGAAGCCGTCGGCCCGGCAGAACGCGGTCACCGAGCCCGAGCCCTTGCCGATCGGCAGGGCGATCGGCAGCCTGTCCGTGGGGACAGGTTGAGGGGGCTCCTGCGGCGGGTTAGCGAGGCCGGGACCAGGTGTCCCTGGAGACAGGTGCGGCGGATCTGCAGGTGTCTCCGGGGACAGGTGCGGTGAATGTGTGGATGTCTCCGGGGACAGGTGTGGCGAATGTGTGGATGTCCCCGGGGACAGGTCTGGCGGGGCGAGCAGCTGGACGAGCACGTATTCGCGGCGGCCGCGCTCGCTGTTGATGTCGTGTGCGAGGCGGGCGGGGAGCGCCTCGCCCTGGTCCGGTGGGAGGCCGGCGAGGGCGCGCAGCAGCGGGGCGACGAACTCGTGGAAGGTGAACAGGGCCGAGGTGGGGAAGCCGGGGAGCACGGCGATCGGGACGACGCGGGGGCCGACGGCGGTGGCGGCGAGGCACAGTGGTTTGCCGGGCTTGAGGGCGACGCCGTGCACGCAGATCGCGGGGGCGCCGGGGGTCGGGCCCGGGAGGCCGGCGACGGCGCCGAAGCTGAGGTCGCCGGCGCCCTTGCTGGTGCCGCCGGACAGCAGCAGCAGGTCGCAGCGGGCGAGGGCGGCGTGGAGGGCGGCGGTGAGGGCAGGGCCGTCGTCGGGGGCGATGCCGAGGCGGAGGGCCTCGGCGCCGAGCTCCTCGCAGGCGTCGGCGAGCAGGGTCTGGTTGCAGTCGTGGATCTGTCCCGGAGCGAGAGGTTCGCCGGGGGCGACGATCTCGTCGCCGGTCGAGAGCACGCCGACCCGCGGCCGGCGGTGCACGATCGCGGCGGCGCGGCCGATCGCGGCGAGCACCCCGGTCTCGCGCGCGCCGAGGGTGACGCCGGGGCGCAGGACGACCTCGCCGCGGGTGATGTCCGAGCCCGCGAAGGAGATCATGCCGCCCGGCGCGACCGGTCGGCGGACCAGCAGCACGCCGGCCTCGACCTCGGTGTCCTCGACCATCACGACCGCGTCGGCGCCGCGCGGGATCACGCCGCCGGTGGCGATCGCCACCGCCTCGCCGGGCTGCAGGTCGAGCGTCGGCGCGACCCCGCAGGCCAGCAGCTCGGGGCGCAGGGGCAGGCGCCGCGGGGCGGCCTCGCTGGCGCCGTAGCTGTCCGCGGCCTGCAGCGCGTAGCCGTCGACGTTGCTGCGGTCGAAGCCCGGGACGTCGCAGGGGGCGGCGACGGCCTCGGCGAGCACCCGACCGCGCAAGCGCGCGAGGGCGACGGTCTCGGTCGGCAGCGGCCTCGGCGATGCGGCGGCCCACCAGCGGGCGCGGGCCTCGTCGCCGTCGACGACGTTCAGGAATTGTCGCTGCTCGCTCACTGCGGGCCTCTGTCGACGACGGTTAATGAATGTCGCTGCTCGCTCACGACGGGCCTCCGGGCTCGTCGAAGAGATACACGGTGACGGGGTCGCCGGGGCCGGCGCCCTCGCTATCGGCGGGCACGAGGGTGAAGCCGTCGGCGATGACCGTGCTCGACAGGTTGCTGGCGCCGGAGGTGGCGACCGGCTCGGCGAGGTCGGCGATCACGCGCATGCGTACGAAGTCGGCGCGGCCGATCTTGCTGCTGAGCTTGCGGGCGAGCGGGAGGGTGCGGGAGGGGTGCGGGAAGCTCCAGGGGTGGGGGCGGCCGCCGAGGGCGCGGAGCCACGGGCCGACCAGCAGCTCGAAGGCGCAGAGGCAGGAGACCGGGTTGCCGGGCAGCAGGAACACGCGGCGGCGGTCGTGCAGGCGGCCGATGCCGGTCGGGCTGGCCGGGCGCACCGCGATGCCGTGGATCTCCAGGGCGCCGGCGCGGGCGAGGACCTGGGGCATCAGGTCCTCGAGGCCGACGCTGGTCGCGCCGGCGACCAGCAAGACATCGGCTGGTCCTTCGGACAGGTCATTAAAGCCGGCCGTCAACGCGGCCTCGCCGTCGCGCGCGCGCAATGTCGGTAGCACATCGGCGCCGTCGCGGGCGGCCAGGGCGGCGAGCAGGACTGAATTGCTGTTGACGATCTGCCAGGGGCCCGGGGGCGTGCCGGGCGGGACCAGCTCGTCGCCGGTGACCAGCAGCTGCACGCGCGGGCGGCGGCGCGCGGAGATGTCGGCGAGGCCGAGGGAGGCGAGCACGGCGGCGTCCTGGGGGCGCAGGCGGCGGCCCGCGGGCAGCACCAATTGGCCGCGGGCGAGGTCCTCGCCGAGCTCGCCGATGTGGCGCAGCGGGGCGACGGTGCCGAGCAGCTCGACCTGCTCGCGGCCGCCGCGGCGATGGGCGCGGGCGAGCTCGGCCTGCAGCACGGCGTCGGCGCCGGCGGGCAGCGGGGCCCCGGTGGTGATGCGGACCGCCTGGCCCTCGCCGACGGTCGCGGCGCAGGGGCGGCCGGGCAGGCTGGTGCCGAGGACCTCGAGGAGGATCGGGTTGTGTTCGCTGGCGGCGAAGCTGTCCTCGCCGCGGATGGCATAGCCGTCGACGGCGGCGCGGCGAAAGCCGGGCACGTCGATCGGTGCGTGCAGGTCCGCGGCCAGCACGCGACCGGCGCAGGCGGTCACGGGTACGGACTCGGCGGGCAGGGGGACGGCGGTCTCGCGCAACAGCTCGAGCGCCTCGGAGAGCTCGGCGCGGGCCCGGAAGCCGCGCATGCGCACGTCGTCGCCGCTCATGGCGCGGGGCTCCTGTAGCGAGGGACAGCCCGCATGTCCTTGGGGACATGTGCCGGACGAGACGCGGTGGCGCCGGGCATGCTCAGGCGCGGTCGCGCAGCGAGGGGCGGCGCGGTGGGTGGGCGGCGAGGGCCTCGGGGAAGCGTTCGATCACCGAGATCGCGGGGGTCAGGGCGACCTGGCCGAGGCCGCAGATGCTGGTCTGGGCCATGGTCTGGTCGAGGGCGTGCAGGAGGGCGGGGACCTGGGCCCCGGCCTGGCCGGCGAGCACCTGCTCGAGCAGTTCGACGGCCTTCTGCGAGCCGACGCGGCAGGGCACGCACTTGCCGCAGGACTCGTTGCGAAAGAAGCGTGTGACGTTGAGGCCGAGCTCGAGCAGGTCGCGGCCGCTGCCGACGACGATCACTGCGCCGGAGCCGAGCGTGGAGCCGGCTTTTTTTAGGGCCTCGAAGTCGAGCGGGGTGTCGGCGGCGGAGGGCGGCAGGAACGAGGAGGACGCGCCGCCCGGGAGGATGGCGGCGAGGCTGCGGCCCCCGGCCATGCCGCCGGCGCGGGCGATCAGCTCGGCGATGGTGGTGCCGGTGGGGACCTCGTGCACGCCGGGGCGCACGACGTCGCCGGAGACCGAGATGAACTTGAGGCCGTGGCAGCCGCGCAGGCCCTCGGAGCGCCACCAGTCGGCGCCGGGGGTGGACGCGCCCGTGGTGTCCGTGAAGCTGCGCGCGAGGATCGCGGCGGCGGCGGCGAGGGTCTCGACGTTGTTGATCAGGGTCGGCTTGCCGAACAGGCCGGCGATGCCGGGGTAGGGCGGCTTGTTGCGGGGCTCGCCGCGGCGGTCCTCGAGCGCCTCGAGCAGGGCGGTCTCCTCGCCCATGATGTAGCCGCCGGGGGAGACGAAGATCTCGAGCGCGACGCCGAGCTCGGCCGCGAGCTCGGTGATGCGGGCCTGCTCGGCGGCCATCGCCTGGCGCTCGGCCTCGTACTCGTGGCGCATGTAGAGGATCGCCCGGGTCGCGCCGATGACCTGCGCGGCGATCAGCATGCCCTCCCAGACCAGGTGGGGCAGGGTGGCCTTGATCTCGCGATCCTTGAAGGTGCCGGGCTCGCTCTCGTCGGCGTTGCAGATGACGAACTTCTCGTCGCCCGCGGCGCCGCGCACGGTGGCCCACTTGAGCGCGGTCGGGAAGCCGGCGCCGCCCATGCCGCGCAGGCCGGCGGCCTTGAGCTCGGCGATCGCCCGCTCGGCGGCCGCGGGGCCGCCGGCCGCGACCGCCCGGGCCGCGGCGTAGCGCCCGGCGGGCTCGCGGTAGGGGTCTAGGCGGTAGGTCCTCGGGGACATGTCCTCGGGGACATGTCGATGCTCGAGCGCGGCGCGCAGCTCGTCGGCGCCGCGGAGCACCGCGTGGTGCATGAGCGCCGCCGGGGCGCGGTCGCAGCGGCCGAGGCAGGAGGCCTCGACGACCTCGACGCGCTCGCCGGTGCGGGCCTCGTGGGCGGCGGCGGCGGCACGCAGCTCGGAGAGGGCCGCGGCGGCGCCGGCCATCGCGCAGCTGAGGTCGCGGCAGACCTCTACGCGGTGCGGGACCGGGGGCTGGCGGCGGTAGTGCGGATAGAACGAGGCCACGCCCTCGATGCGGTGCAGCGGCGCCCCGATCTCGCGGGCCAGGGCGTTCAGGGCGTCGGGCGGGAGCCAGCCGTGCTCGGCCTGCAGGGCGTTGAGGTGCAGGATGATGCTCGGCGGCCGGTCGCGCACGCGGGCACGATACCCGATTCCCGGCGCTCGGTCAGGCCGGGTGGTCGGTCGGTCCAGGTCGGTGAGCAGTGGTTCGTGGCGCCCGGTCGCTCGCGGCTCAGCGCGGGGCCCAGCGGGGCAGCCAGTCGGCGCCCTCACGCTGGGTCAGGCGGGTGAGGCCGGCGCCGTCGCGGGCGACGCCGTAGAGCTCGAGGTCTCCGCCGTCGCGGTTGGACACGAAGACCAGGCGGGCGCCGTCGGGCGACCAGACCGGGTTGCGGTCGCTGGCGCTGCCGTCGCTGAGGACGACGGGGGCGCCGCGGCCGAGGGGTGCGACGCGCAGGGAGGCGCCCAGGTTGCCGATGCGCACGCAGTAGGCGATAGCGGCGCCGTCGGGGGCGAAGGTGGGGTCGGTCTCGTGGGGCTCGTCGCCGAGCGGCGCGTCGGGCTCGCGGGTCGGCGTGGGGTCGGCGGTGAGGCGGCGCTGCTCGCCGCCGTCGGGGCGCATCAGGAAGATGCGGTCGATGAGCTCGCGGTTGCTGAGGAAGGCGAGGGTCTGGCCGTCGGGCGCCCACATCGGGCCCCAGTCGTCGAGCGGGAGGCTCGTGAGGCGGGTCTGCTCGCCGCCCTCGGCGGTCATGCGGTAGACCTCGGCGTTGCCGTCGCGGCTGGAGACGAAGGCGATGCTGCGGCCGTCGGGGGCGACGGCGGGCTCGAAGTTGCCCTCGGAATTATCGGTGAGGCGGGTGAGGGTGCCGGCCGGGAGCTCGACGCGGTAGATGTCGCGAAAGCTGGTGAAGGCGGCCTCGAACACGAGGAAGCGGCCGTCGGGGCCCCAGCTGGGGTTGCGGACGTGGGTGGCGGGTTCGCTGGTCCAGGTCGGCGGGCCGAGGCCGGCGTCGCCGAGGGGGCGGAGCTCGAGGCGTTCGTGGTGCAGGCCGTCGCGCTCGTCGACGGAGATCACCGCGAGCATGGCGCCGCGGGGGTCGACGGCGGCCGGGTAGAGGCCCTTGCCGCGCAGCAGCTCGCGGCGGTCCTGGCCGTCCGGGCGCAGGCTGACGAGGGCGCCGCCGGTCTCGTCCTCGGCGAGCACGATCAGTCGGCCCGGGGCGGCGATCGACGGGGTGGAGGTCGGCGGGGTCGCGGCGGCGCTCGCGGCTGCGGTCGCGGCGGGGGGATCGCTGCAGCCGCCGAGCATGGCGAGGGCGAGGAGGGGGAGCGATCGGCGTGGGCGAGTCATCGGCGTGGGCGGGTCGGTGGGTCGGGCTTTAACGGAGCTTCGCCCGCCGGCGAGCGCCGACGAGCGAAGGGGGACAGCGACTTTGGTGCGAGATGTCCGCGGGGACATGTCGCGTATGCTACCGGATGCGGACCGCGTCGGCGATGACGACCTTGCCCTCGGTGGTCCAGCGCGAGAGCACGACCTTGTTCCAGCCGGCCGTGAAGTTGTAGGTGCCGAGCTGGACCCACTTGCCGCCGTTGGCCTGCTGGTTGACGTTGACGGTGCCGAGCTTGGTGCCCTGGGCGTTGAAGGCGATGAAGGGGGCGGTCGCGGAGCGGTTGGTGCCGGAGGTCCACCAGGCGTCGACGGTCTTGGTGGCGGCGCCGGACAGGTAGAACGAGAATTCGGCGGCGTCCGAGACCGGCGAGGTGTTGGCGAACCAGTAGCCGGAGCCGTAGTAGCCGGCGGTCGAGGCGCTCGAGGTCCAGTTGCCGGAGACGGCGACCTTGGCCTTGGCGGCGTCGTTGTTGGCGTTGCTGCTGTCGATGATGATGGTCCCGGCGGGGGCGGGCGGGGCGGGGGGCGGCGGGACGGGGGCCGGGGCGGCGCCGCAGTACTCGTTGATCTTGGCGAGGTAGCTGGCCCACGGCCAGTTCGGGCCCGGGTCGACGCGGTTGTAGGGCTGGAGCTGGCCGTGCGCGACGACGTGATACTTGTCGCGCGGGATGCCGTGGGCCTTGGTCATGTCACACACGAGCTTGGCCGAGTTGTTGATCAGGGTGCTGTTCCACGACGCCTGCTTGGCGTAGCCGGCGTGCTCGATGCCGATGGTGAAGTTGTTGGCGTTGTAGCCGCTCAGCCCGCACTCCTTGCTGCTGTTGAGCTTGCAGTCGTAGGTCGCGCCGATGTGCCAGCCCTTGTTGGCCTCCTTGACCAGCTGGGAGATCTCCGAGCCGTCCTCCTTGATGACGTAGTGGGCGCTGACGCCCGACGCCCCATTGACCAGCCAGCCCCAGCAGCCCGAATAGGCGCCCTCACAGCTGTGGATGATCACCATCTTGATCGCGCCGGTCGCCCCGGCGGGGCGGCTGCTGTAGTTCGGCGAGGCCCGCCAGACCGAGCCCGCGTAGTCGGGGCCCGGGGCGGCGCTCGGGTCCAGCGGCGCCGCGAAGTCGGGGACGGCCTCGATCGGCTCGAGCTTGGCGACCTGCGCGCCCGCGAGGTCCAGCACCGTCGCGCCGGCGCGCATGCGGGCATAGACGTCGTTATGCACGTAGTTGGCCTGGACATCCGCGAGCGACTCGGGGATCCCGCTGTAGCGCGCGACCACCGGGGCCCACGCGCCGAGCTCGGCGCGCTCGATCGCCAGCTCGTCGGCGTAGGAGGCGAGCAGCGCGGCCGCGGCCCGGATGTTCGCGCGGCGGTCGGTCTTGGCCTGCGCCTCGCTGACCTCGGCCAGCCCGGCGCCCACGCGCAGCTGCTCGCCGCGCAGCGCCATCACCCCGAAGGCCGGCTCCTGGCCCTCGAACTCGCTCAGGCCCTCGACCATCTGCCACCGGGTCTCGACGTAGCCGACCGCCTGCAGCAGCGGGGCGGGCACCCCGTAGTCGGCGGCGGCCTCGGCGAAGTCGCCGTCGATGCCGGCCACGGCCAGGCCCGGGTCGATCGCCGGCGGGTCGAGGGGGTCGGCCTGCTCACCCGCGATGCCGTCCTCGATGTCGATGCCGTCATCGTCAGGGACCTCGTCACAGCCGGGGGCGAGCAGCGCCAGGGCCGAAAACACGCCGATGGAGATGCGAAGGGAGGGGGAGCGTTGCATGGTCATCAGCTTTCTCTGGCGGCGGCCGACAAGGGGGGGAGCTGCGACGCCGCGAGCGCAGTCTCCCGATCACAGGCTCCTCTCATACGGGGGGCGCGGGCTTGTGAGCAAGCTGCGAGCTTCGCGCGAGCGGGGCCGTATAACGCGAAATTCGCGGAGCTACCGGGGGCAGAACGCCGAAGCACGACGGATCCGGGCGTCGCCGCGGTGAGCTCACGATCCTCGGCGTGATCGAAAGTTCGGCGGTCGTTACTCCGATAAGCGCGGGCCGTTCACGCCCGGTCCTCAGCGGTCCTCAGCGGTCCTCATCGCTGGCGGGGAGCGCCGCCGCGCCCGCACCCGCGCCCGGCGGGAGCGCGGCCCGGGCCCGACCGATCTGCGCCGCGAGCTGGGTCGACTGTCGGCTGCCGATCAGCGTGGTCCTCCGGCGGCCCTTCGCGTCGCGCCAGACGATCTTCACGGCGTGGCCGCCATCGCCCGGCATGTTGTAGATCCACTCGCCAGCGAGCGAGCGCTTGATCCCCCAGCCGCCGAACCGCTTCCAGTCGTAGGTGACGGGCTCGGCCGACTCGATCGCCGCGATCGGGATCTTCGGGCCGAACAGGCCATATTGCACGTTGACGGCGCCCTCCGAGACGGTGACCCGCAGGATCGCGAAGAACAACCACACGATCGCCAGGCTCGGCACGCCGACCAGCGCCCCGAAGGGGGCGGCGGTCGCGACCGACGCGACCATCATCGCCGCCATCAACCCGAGGAAGAGCGCGTGCAGCGGCCACGGGGCGCGGCTCTTGTCGCGAAACAGCACGACGCCCTCGCCGGCCATGTACTTGCGCTCATATAGGTCGGCCTGCGTCGCCGCCTCGATGGGGACCAGGTCCTTCGGCTCGGATGCCACGCCCCACCGTGCCGCGGGCGGGCGCCCGCTGTCAAACGGATGACGCCCACTCGCGCAGGAGCGCGAGCGACACCCCCGCGCCGCCGCAGACGATCGCCAGCACCGGACCGGTCGCGCGCAGCGGCGCGGCCGCGTCGTAGATGGCCGCGAGGCCGGCCCCGCAGGCCGGCTCGACCAGCACGCGGTGGTCGTCGGCGAAGCGCTCGCAGGCGCGGACGGCCGCGTGGTCGCTGACCTGCCACGAGCACACCGGCCGCCGCCGGGTCCACGCCAGCGCCTCGGCGGCGACGGTCGCCGCCCCCAGCGTGGTCGCGAGGGTGGTGATCTTCGGCAGGGTCACCAGGGCGTCCGCGGCGATCGCCGCGGCCAGCGAGGCGGCGCCGGTCGTCTCCACCGCGAGCACCGGCACCTCGCCCCAGCCGACCCGCTGCATCCCGAGCAGCACGCCGCACAGCAGCCCGCCGCCGCCGACCGCGACCACCACCGCGCCGGGCCGCGCCTGCAGCTGCGCGGCCGCCTCGTCGATCATCGTCGCGTGGCCGGCCCAGATCTCCGGGTCGTCGAAGGGGTGCACGTAGGCTGTCCCTTCGGACAGGGTGGAGAGCGCATAGGCGTGCGCCTCGGCCCAGGCCGCCCCGCGCTCGATCACCTCGGCCCCCTCCGCGGCGATGCGCTCGCGGGCCCACGCGCTGGTGCTGCGCGGGACCACGACCGTCACCGGCACAGCGAGCCGCCGCCCGGCGTAGGCGACCGCCAGGCCGGCGTTGCCGCCCGACGAGCACAGCAGGCGCCGCGCCCCGCCGGCGACCCGCGCCGCGCAGACCCGGCCGAGCCCGCGGATCTTGAACGAGCCGCAGGGCTGCAGCGCCTCCATCTTGAGGTGCACGGGCAGGCCGAGCGCGCGCGACAGCGGCTCCGAGTCCCACATCGGCGTCGTCACGGCGAAGCTCGTCCGGTCCCGCATGGCGCTGTCCTAACATCATCGCCGGCCGCCCTGCCACCGCCGCCCGCGCCCGCCTTCCCGCTTGCGCACACGGCCGGGTCGGACGATAACGGCTCTCATGTCCCGCGCCCGGCTGGCCCTCCCGCTCGTGCTCCTGGTCCCGGCCTGCTTCGACGGCAGCGGCGGCCCGTTGAGCGGCACCGACCCCACCGTCGTCACCTCGGTCAGCGGCGCGGGCACGACGGGCAGCGGCGCGAGCGGGTCGACCTCGGCCGGCGGCGCCAGCGACAGCCAGGACAGCCAGCCGACCGAGGGTTCTGGTCCGGGCACGAGCCCGGGCAGCAGCAGCGGCTTCGACCCCTTCACCAGCAGCGGCGGGGCGGAGACCTTCGAGACCTTCGGCGGCACGGGCGACGGCCTGTGCAAGATGCAGATCGACATCGTCTTCGTCATGGACGTCTCGACCTCGATGATCGCCCTCCTGCAGAAGCTCGAGGAGGAGATCCTCACCGTCGACGCCAAGCTCAAGTCCCTGGAGGTCCTCCCTGACATTCACTATGGCCTGGTCGTGTTCGTCGACGACACCCAGATCATCAACGGTGGGGCCCCCTACGCCGACGTGGAGGCGCTCAAGCAGGACTTCAACAAGTGGTGGAACTTCACCCAGTCCAACCAGCAGGTCATGGGCGGCGGCTCCAACCAGGATTGGCCGGAGAACAGCATCGACGCCCTGTTCACGGGCGCGGGGGCCTTCCAGTGGCGAGCGATGGAGCAGACCCTGCGCATGATCATTCATTGCACCGATGACACCTTCGGCGAGAAGGGCGCGGTGCAGAGCGGCGTCGCCATCCAGCACACCTACGACGAGACGGTGGAGGCCCTGCAGGAGCGCGAGGTCCGGGTCTTCGCCTTCGCCGACAACGACAAGACCGGCGGCCCGGGCGACAACCAGGACGTGAGCGCGGGCTTCTTCAGCCCCTACAAGGGCAAGACCGCGATCCCCGAGGCCACCGCCGGCGGCGCCTTCAACATCAACCTCGTGCTCGCCGATCAGCTGAGCCTGAGCGCCGCGATCAACGATTCGGTCGCGGCCTCGCTTTGTCAGGACTACATCCCGCTGTGAAGCCCCGCGTGCCCGCGCCGCGGCCGGCGAGACGCCGATGAGCCCGCCGTGGTAGCCTCGCCAGCGCATGGCCCGAGCGATCAGCGACGACTGGGAGATCTATGACGACGCGCTGCCCTTCGCGGGCGCGGTGTACGGGCCCCAGCGGTCGCGCATGGCGGTCATCGGCATCGGCGACGGCTCGCTCCTCGTGGTCAGCCCCGGGGTCCCGGTGAGCGAGGCGGGCTGGCAGCAGGTCGCGCGGTGGGGCGCGCCGCGCTTCCTCCTCGCGCCGAACCACTTTCATAACGCCGGCCTCGCCGCCTGGAAGGCCCGCTTCCCCGAGGCCGCCGTGGTCGCCCATCCGCGCGCCCACGCGCGCCTGCGCAAGAAGCTGCCCGGCGTGGCGATCGAGGACCTCGCCGGCCTCGCGGCGGCGCTGCCCGCCGGGATGCGGGTCTTCGCGCCGCCGATGGCGAAGCAAGGCGAGACGTGGGTCGCGCTGACGACGAAGGATGGCGTCGCGTGGTTCGTGACCGACGGCATCGTCAACGAGTCGCGGCTGCCGGGCGGGCTGATGGGCCTCGTCGTCCGGATGTTCGGCTTCCGGGTCGGCCTGATGACCAACCCCTTCTTCAAGCGGCTCTTCCTGACCGACAGGGCGGCCTACAAGGCGTGGGTGAGCGCGGAGCTCGACCGCGATCGGCCGGTCCTGTTCGTCCCGTCGCACGGGGTCGCGCTGCGCGGGCCCTCGGTCTGCGACGACCTGCGCGCCGCGACCGACGCGGCATGATGCGGCATGATGCGGCATGATGCGGATGCCTGATGGGGGCTCACTCCGGGAGCAGGCGGATCTCGACGCGGCGATAGTAGGGCCATTCCGTGGGGGCGGCCTGCGGGGCCATCTGCTCGCCCTCGGAGCGCGTGACGAGCATATCCTCGGTGACCCCCTGCCGGCGCAGGAAGTCCTGCACGGACTCGGCGCGCGAGCGGCCGAGCTGTTCGTCGTAATCGTCGGTGCCGGCCGCGTCGGCGTGGCCGACGAGCTCGACCTTGCGGCCCGCCAGGGGCCCGGTCGTCAGGCAGGTGGCGAGCTCGCGGAGGGTGTTGTTGTCGGGCGCGTCGAGGGCGGCGGAGTCGAACTCGAAGTAGGCCGCGGGCGGGAGGGTGAGCCCGCAGGTGGCGGCGAGGGTCGGCTCGGGGTAGACGCCGATGATCGTCAGCGCGAGCGGGCCCGTGCGGGCGGGCGTGCCGGCCTGAGCATTGGCGGCGGTGTCCATCGCCGAATCGTCCTCGTCGGCGCGCCGTGGGGGCGCACGATCCGCCGGAGTGCTGGCGCAGCCGGCAGCGAGCGCGACGATGAGTGTGAATGAGAGGTGCGTCGTCTTCATGGCCCGCAAAGATTGGCGAGGGCGCCGGCATGGCAAGCGCCTCAGGATCCAAAGGGCCCGGGCAGGGGCGATCCTGCGCGCTCGCTCGCATCGCTCGCTCGGGGCCGCAGCGGGCGCGCGGGGGCTCGTGGCGTCGCCGCTCGCGGCGCCGTATCAGTGACCGAGCCGATAGCGGCGCAGCCCGAGGCGCTGCAGCTCCTCCGCGGGGACCTCGATCGAGGATTGTACCCCCGGCTGAAAGTGCCAGCGAAAATACGACACGCCGCCGCGGGCGAGCCGTCGATCGTGGAACTCGAGCTCGAGCTGGCCGTAGACGCCGTCCGCGATCGGCCGCTCGTACTCCGGGCGCGCCAGCCAGTAGCGGTATATGAGCGTGCGATCGCCGACGCGGGTCTGGGTGTCCGGCGCGCCGACCCAGGCCCGCGCCTCCGCCACCGGCGTCCCGGGGGAGGCGAGCAGCTCGGCGGCGAGGAAGCGCGCGATCGGCTCGTGCTGGGCCGCCGAGATCGTCGGCGCCGCGCGGGCCGCGGCCCACGAGCCCGGGTCGAAGCGCAGGCCGTCGCGCGCGCCGCTGCGGCTCGCGCTCACCTCGTCGGCCGCGACTTCATCTGCGCTTTGAGACAGGTCGATGATCGCCACCACCTGATCGGCGCCGAGGCGCTCGTGCATGCCGAGGTGGCCCTCGGGGTCGGCGAGGCGGGCCGCGATCTCGGCGCTCGGGCGCAGCAACAGCAGGTAGCTGCGGCCCTCGCCGAGCGCCGCCGGAGCGGCGGGCCCGCGCAGCGCCATCATGTCGAGGTCGATCGATGGCGCCCGGACCACGCCGCGCAGCACCCGGGTCGGCGTGAAGGCGTCGCGCAGGATCATGTCGAGGCTGCCATCGGGCCCCGGTCGGCACGGGTAAGTGTCGGAGGTGTAGCGCGCGATCACCCAGACGCTGGCCCGCGCGAGCCAGGCCGGATCGACGCGCTGCCCCGGTCGCAGCAGCCCGCGCAGCTCCGGCGGCGCGGCGCTGGCGGGCCGCGCCGCGTCGGGCCGGGCCGCGTCGCCGTCGCCGTCGCCGCCGCCGTCGCCGCCGACGGGCTCTGCCGGCGGTTCGCCGGGCGTGCACGCCAGCGCCGCCGCGCCGAGCAGGCCCACGGTGATCTCGCTCCAGCCTCGCGCGCGCCGTCTCAAGCCCCGCGATCGTAGCGCCGCCGCCCCGGAAGCGACAGACCGTTCACCGCCCGGCGGGCGGAGGTTCACTGCCCGGCCAGGTTGCCCGTCAGATGCGCGTTGAGGGCGGCCTTCAGCTCCTCGGCGCGCGCCGCGTACCGCGGATCCGCGAGGTCGATCGGGCGCTGCTCCTGCGGATCCGACTCGCGGTCGAACAGCGTGTAGGTGGCCGTGAAGACGTCGTAGAGCAGCGCGAGCGCGCCGGAGCGGACCGCGTGGCGCTGGAAGCCGCCCTGCGAGGCCTTCTGGGTGACGATCGAGCAGAACACGGGGCGCTCGGGGCGGACGCGCTCGGGCGCCAGCTTGGCGGTCAGGAGGCTCTGGCCGGGGAGGGGCGCGTCGAGGTCGAGGCCGGTCAGCTCGAGCACCGTCGGCACGACGTCGACGAGCGCGACCGGGTGCCCGTAGCGCGCGCCCTCGATCCCCGGCACGCGCAGGAGCAGGGGGACGTGCACGCTCTCGATGTGGCAGGTGGTCGCGTGCCGGCGCCCGCCGTGGTCGCCGAACTCCTCGCCGTGGTCGGAGGTGATGATCACCACGGTGTCGTCCCACAGCGGCGTCCACTGGAGGAGGTCGAGCAGGACCCCGATATAGCGGTCGATCGCGGCGATCTCCTGGTCGTAGCGACCCTGCTCGTCATTGCCGAAGTCCGGGTACCCGGGCGCGTGCGCGATATAGGGCTCGTGCGGGTCCGAGAAGTACAGCGTGAGGAAGAACGGCGGGGCGGCCTTGCCGGCGAGATAGGGCGCGAGGAACTCGAGCGCATATGCGGTCACGATCGACTCGGTGCGCCGCTGCGAGGCCTTGACCCGGAGCGTGGCGCTGACGTCGCGGAACACGTGGTGGCCGCGGAGGATCCCCGGCAGCTTCTTGGGGAAGTAGTCGCTGCCGATCAGGCCCGTGCGGTAGCCGGCGCGGGCCAGCCGCTCGGCGAGCGTCGGCGTGTCGTCGCCGAGCTGCAGGCGGCCGTGATCGCGGTGCCACTCGATCGCCCCGGGGTAGCGCCCGGACTGCAGGCTGGGGATCGACAGCATCGTCGCCGACGACTGCGTCAGCGCCTGGTCGAAGACCAGCGACTCCCCGGCGAATCGTTGCAGGTACGGCGTGGTCGCGAGCGCGGGGTCGTGCAGGCTGGTGTGGTCGGCCCGCAGCGCGTCGACGACGATCAGGAGCACGTTGTATCGCCGCACCCGGTCCTCGGCGAGCCCGCCCGAGTAGCGCTCGAGGTCCGCGTGCACGGCGACGGTCGCGTCGCGGCCGTCGCAATTCTCGTCGACGCCGTTGTCCGGGGTGTCGAGCCCCAGCGGACTTATCCGCGGGTCCGCGCCGGCGCAGTCGCCCTCGCCGAACAGCGACGCGTAGCCGTCGCGGTCGACGTCGGCGAGCTCGCGCAGGAGCGCGCGCGCGAGCGCGGGCGCGTGGGTGCGGTCGAGGGCGGCGTGAACGGAGGCGTCGCGCTCGGCGGCGGCGAGGGTGACGATGGCGACGATGGCGACGCTCGGCGGCAGCACCCGGCGCAGGCGGACGCGGGTCGTGTCGAGCATCCGGGCGGCGACGGCGGCCGCGATGAGCCCTACGCCGAGCTCGAGGGCGAGGGCGAGGACGAGCCACGGACCGGCGGCGAGCGGGCCGAGGCGGCCGTGAAGCGCCGCCAGAGCGCTCGCGGCGGCGATCGCCGCCGGGGCGGCGCAGTAGACGAGCAGCCGCAGCGCGGGGCGTCGCGGGCGGGGGAGCGACACCCGGCGATCGAGGGCGGCGACCGGACGCATCAGCAGGCCGCCGAGGACGACGACGCCGAGGGCGAGGCCGACGAGGCCGAGCGCCGAGAAGGTGGCGACGTACGCGGCGACGATCGCCGACTCCTGGACCGTATCGAGCTTGCGCACCAGGGCGATCAACGCGACCACGAAGCCGGGCGCGAGCACGACCCCGGCGAGCGCGAGCGCGTGGCGGCGGACCACCGCGGCGCGGTCGCTGGCGTCGAGGGCGAGCGCGACGCCGGCGGCCCGCCGCAGCGGCGCTGACAGGCGATCGATCAGCCACTGCACGCAGCCCACGAGCACGCCGGCGATCATCCCGAGCACGGCGGCGGCGCTGGCCGTCACGACGCCGCCCGGTCGCGCGAGCGCGACGCCCTCGATCAGCCCGATCAGGGCGCCGGTCCCGGCCGCGAGCTGGAGATGGTGGCGCAGGCGCACGACGGTAAGCGATAGGAGACCGGGGCCTATCGCCAAAGTCCAGCGGTAGCCAGAGGGAATCACCGGGACGCGCGTGCGTACGTTCGCGCCACGCAGGCCTATCGGCCGCGCGCACACCGTGGTAGGAAGACGCTCATCATGCGCGCTCGACTGCCGGTTCAGGTCGCTCTGGGGGTCGCGCTGGCCGCGTCGGGCATTCTGGCGGGTGTGACCTCGGGGTGCGGCTCGGGGGCGTCGCCCAAGGCGGCGGCTCCGGCGGTCAGCGAGGCTCGAGTCTGCACGGTGTGCGGTTCGACCGCGCCCTTCGAGGCCTTCAACAACCGGCCGGACGCGCTGTGTTCGACCTGCGCCTCGAAGGAGCGGCACCGGCTCCTGGTCCATTATCTGCAGAACGAGACGCCGCTGCTGCGCGACAAGCTCGACGTGCTGCAATTCTCGCCGGAGAAGGGCGAGGCGGACTTCCTGCGGAAGCAGGCGAACCTGAAGTACAGGACCTCCGAGTACGAGGCGGGCAAGGGGGACCTGCGCCTGGACATCACGGCGATCGCCCAGCCCGACGCGTCGTGGGACGTGCTCCTCGTTTATCACATCCTCGAGCACATCATCGACGACCGCAAGGCGATGTCCGAGCTGTACCGGATCCTCCGCCCCGGCGGCACGGTCTACCTGCAGGTGCCGATCGAGACCGGGCGCGCCGAGATCTACGAAGACGCCGCGATCGTCGGCAAGAAGGAGCGCGCCGCGGCCTTCGGTCAGTGGGACCACGTGCGCCGCTACTCGGCCGCCGGCCTCAAGTCGCGCCTCGAGGAGGCCGGCTTCGTCGTCGAGGTGGTCGACTACCTGGCGAAGCTCGACCCGGCCGTCATCACGAAGCACAGCCTGAGCGGCAAGTTCAGGCCGCCCCTCGACGAACACATCTGGGTCGCGAAGAAGCCGGTCCGCTGATCTGCACATCCGCTGAGCCTACGAAGAGGGCGGTCGGCATGGAGAGCAAGCAGCTCGGGCGGTGGGCGGCGCAGGCGCTGGTGGCGGGCACGATGCTCGGCATCGGTATCTTCATCGCGCCGCCGGTGGTCGCCAAGTACGTGCATAGTCCGCTGTGGTTCCTGGCGCTGTGGCTCGGCGGCGGGCTGGCGGCCCTGTGCGGGGCGCTGTGCATGGCGGAGCTCGGGGCGATGATGCCGCGGGCCGGCGGCGAGTACCTGTACCTGCGCGCGTCGTATGGGCCGGGGATCGCGTTCGCGACCGGATGGTTGCAGCTGCTGGCGATCTTCCCGGGTTCGCTCGCGGCGATGGCGGTCGGGACGGCGACGTTCCAGCTCCCGACGCTGCTCGGACCGGGGCTCGCCGCGCCGATCGATCTCGGGCTGTTCACGGTCGAGGGGCCGACCTTCTGGGCGGTGGTGCTGGTCGTGCTCCTGACGGCGCTCAATCACCTCGGGATCGTGCTGTCGGGGCGCATCCAGCTGATCCTCACGATAGTGCCGCTGGCGGTGCTGCTGCTGGTCAGCCTCTATGTGATCGGCGACGTCGGGGCGGAGCAGGTGTCGCGGGAGTCGCTGCGCGCCGGCCTCGTACAGGCGCCCGGCGCGCTCGACCTCGCGCAGGCATATCTCCCGATCTACTTCGCCTATTCGGGGTGGAACGCGGCGATCTACGTCGGCGGGGAGATCTCCGAGCCGGGCAAGAACCTGCCCTTCGCGGTCGTCGGCGGCACGCTGGTGGTGCTCGTCCTTTATGTGGTCCTGTGCGCCGGCTTCCTGTCGGTCTTCGACACGCGAGCGCTCGCTGGCGTCGGCGAGGCGGGCACCGCGGCCGCGGGGCAGCTGTTCGGGCACGTCGGCGTGATCGTGGTGACGCTGATGATCCTGCTGGCGATGCTCGGGTCGATCAACGGCAGCATCATGACGGGCTCGCGGGTCGCCTACGCGATGGCGAAGGAGGGCCACTGCCCGCCGCTGGCCGGCCGACTGCACCAGCGCTTCGGGACCCCGATCTTCGCGTTGTGGGCGCAGGCGGCGCTGGCGATCGGGCTGATCGCCAGCCGCAAGTTCGACCAGCTGATGGACTACGCGTCGGCGGCGATGCTGATCTCCGGCTCGCTGGGGGTCGCGGCGGTGGTGGTATTGCGCCGCAAGCAGGCCGACCAGCCGCGGCCGTACCGGCTCAGGTTCTATCCGTGGGCCCCGGCGATCTACATCGCCTCGAGCCTGTTCGTGCTCGGCTCGCTCGCGCTGGGCGGCGACCTGTCGGTGTGGATGGCGTTCGGGTGGTTCGCGCTGGCGCTGCTCATTCATGCCGTCGCGGTCGCGTCGCGTCGGCGCTGAGCGGTGTGGGTCGGCCGACCCCCGCGCCCTCGCCCCCCTGCCCGGGGCGGTCGTCGACCTCCTCGAACGCCAGCAGCCGCGCGCCGGGCCGCAGCGCGTGCAGGTCGAGCGGCTTGGGCGTGCGCAGCCGACGGCCGGGGACCCCGACCTCGGGCCCGCGCAGCTGCAGGTCGATCGCCGGGCTGCGGCCGACGGCGCGCACGAGGTGCAGCGTCGCCAGCCCGTCGGTCTCGACGAGGTCGTTGTGGCCGAGGACCTCGCGGCTGGCGAGCTCGAGCTCGCCGTCGCCGACCTCGACGAAGCGCAGCTCCTCGAGCACGCCCTCGATCACCTTGCCGATCAATCGGTGAGGGTGGGCGTGGATCGGCGTGGCCGAGCCGGCCTCACGGCAGATCGCCACCAACGCCCAGCCGCTCCGGCCCTGCCAGAAGGTCACCCAGCGGCAGCCCTCGCCGTGCGGCAGCGGGCTCTCGCGCACCGGGATGAGCTCGCCGATCGACGGGTGCAGCTGCTCGAGCACCCGCCGCAAGAGCGCGTCGTCGAGCTCGCCCTCGCGCTCGAGCGCGTCGAGCAGCCGCGTCGCCTCGGCCAGCGACAGGGGCGCCCCCGTGGCGAAGCGCCGACGCAGCGCCCGCAGCTCCGCCTCGCCGACCGCGCTCGCGCGGTACACCGCGTAGCTGCCCGCCAGCGCGACCACGCCGCACAGCCCCGCCGCCGCCGCGTGCCCGCGCGCGACCGCGGTCACCATCGCCAGCGACAGCCCGGCCATCCACAGGGAGGCTCCGCCGCCGACCAGCGCGGCGCGCCCGCCCGCCGCCAGCAGGCTGGCGAGCGCGAGGTGCAGGCCGATGCCCGCGGACACCGTCGCCATCAGGACATCGACCAACAGCTGGTCGATCTCGAGCACGACCTCCCACGCCGGGTGGCCCGCGAACAGCCGGTCGCCGGCGGCGCGGACCAGCGCGAGCGCGATGTAGCCGAGCAGGAAGCCGGGGAGGTGGGCGCGCAGGCCGGCGCGGGCGCCCGCGCTGGTGTCGGCCGGGCCGGTGCGGCGCAGCAGCGCGAGGACGATGAGCGTGGGGGCGAGCAGCAGGATGCGGGCCGACTTGGCGGCGGCCGCCATCACGCCGCCGTCGTCGCCCATCTGGCTGCCGACCGCGACGGCGCTGGCGAGGTCATTGACGGCGAGGCCGCTCCACAGGCCGGCCATGGCCGGTGACAGGCCGGCCCACGCGGCGAGCGGGTGGAACGCGAACATCGCCGCGACGCTGAACAGGAACACCACGCCGATCGCCAGGCCCTGCTCCTGGCGGCGTGCGCCGACGACGGGGGCGGCGGCGTTGATCGCCGAGGCGCCGCAGATCATGGTGCCGCCGGCCAGGAGGTCCGCCAGCGGTCGACGCACGCCGAGCGCGGTCGCCAGCACGTGGGCCACGAAGAACACGCTCGGCAGCGTCGCCGCGGCCACGCCGACGATCAGCAGCAGCGTCTCGGCGCCGAAGAAGCCGGTCTGCACCTTCAGCCCCATGAGCACGATGCCGAGCCGCAGCACCCACTTGCCGGTGAAGCGCAGGCCGGCGGCGTGACGGTCGGGCTCGCGCTCGGCGCTCGGCAGCTCGAGGCCGATCATCCGCCGCGCCGGCGTGTTGAGCAGCGCAGCGCCGAGCAGCAGCGCGATCAGGACGTCGGAGACCAGCGGCGAGGCCGGCAGGGCGCGCGCCGCCGTCACCGCGACGACGCCGAGGACCGCGGCGAGGCCGAGTCCAGGGAGGTCGGGCCCCGCGGGGAGCCACTGCGGGCGCGAGCTGGCCATCGGCGATCTCGACGGTATAACGGCGCGGCCGCGCTGGCGAGCGTCATGTGGCGCGCCACGGCCGCTCCGTCGCGCGTGCATCGGCCGCGGCGCTGCCCCGACGGTCGATGCACGCTTTCTCCGGCTCGGGCTCCTGCCAGCTCGTGAGGCGATACTCGCGGTATCATTGTTCCAACGCGTCGGCGGTAGATTGAGTCGACAGGGGTCCGCGAACTTCCATTGTCGTGACGCCTGGGGTACCATGCGGTGGGATCGACCAAGGTCGAATAATGCCCATTCAACCGGAGAACACCATGACCACTTTGATGCTCGGACGTCGTATATTTCTCGGAACAATCGTCGGCGGGATCGCGGCGACCCAACTGCCGGCCTGCTCGCCCCCCGAAGTCGAGGGCGCGGGCGTGCTGATCGAGGAGATCCGCGCCGGCGAGGACATCTTCGCCTATATCGAGCGCGTCCGCGGCGGCTTCGACGTCGACCTGTTCCGCCAGGTGATCGGCGCGGCCAATGAATTCAAGGAGGGCGACGAGGCGCTCGGCGTCGCCGCGGCCGACCCGATGTCGCGGCAGAACGCCCGGACCTTGCTCGGTAACACCACCCTCGGCGAGCTCCAGGCGCAGCCACTATTCGAGGACCAGCTCTATGGCGCGATCCTCGAGAACCTCGACGAATCGGCGAGCGCCGGGGCGCGCGGCTGGACCATGGCGGAGTTCAAGGCCTTCCTCCTGAGCGCCGACGAGGACGAGATCAAGTCGATCTGCCCCGGCCTCGGCAGCGACGTGATCGCCTGCGCCGTCAAGCTGATGAGCAACGACGAGCTGATCGCCGTCGGCGCCAAGGTCTTCCACCCCCTGCCGGGCAGCAACATCGGCGCCAGGGGCTATATGGGCGCCCGTATCCAGCCGAACAGCCCGACCGACGACCTCGACGACATCCGCTGGCAGGTCTTCAACGGCTGGGCCTTCGCCGTCGGCGACGTGGTGCTCGGCACCAACCCGGTCTCGAGCGACCCCGTCGCGGTCGCCGGGGTCGAGGCCGCCCTCCAGGAGATCCGCGAGGTCTTCGGCCTCACCGACGTGATCCCGCACTGCGTGCTCGCCCACATCGACATCCAGGCCCAGGTCGAGCAGACCCAGCCGGGCACGACCGGACTGTGGTTCCAGAGCCTCGCCGGCAACGACGACGCCAACCAGACCTTCGGCATCTCCGTCGACGGCATGCTCGCGCACGCGGCCAAGCGCGCGGGTAAGTATGGCCTGTACTTCGAGACAGGTCAGGGCGCCGACTTCACCAACGGCCACGGCAAGGGCGTCGACATGGTGGTCCAGGAGTCGCGCAAGTACGGCTTCGCCCGGGTGCTGACGGCCGCGGTCGCCGCGGCGCAGCAGGCCGGCGGCGGGGCGGCGGCGCCGTGGGTCCACGTCAACGACGTCGCCGGCTTCATCGGCCCCGAGGTGTTTCGCTCCCGCGACCAGCTGGTCCGCTGCTGCCTCGAGGACATCGTGATGGGCAAGCTGCACGGCATCATGATCGGCCTCGACATCTGCAGCACCCTGCACATGGAGGTCGACCTCGACGACCTCGACTGGTGCATCGACCAGATCATGCCGGCGAACCCCGGCTACCTGATGGCGCTGCCGACCAAGAACGACCCGATGCTCAGCTACCTGACGACGGCCTTTCAGGACCACGTCCGCGTGCGCGAGAAGTTCGGCTTCAAGGTGAACGACGCGATGTGGTCGTTCTTCCGGGACACCCTCGAGGTGATCGACGCGGCGGGCCAGCCGACCGAGCACTTCGGAGAGCCGACGTGGGTGTACTTGAAGTTCATGCGCGCGCGGGGCGATATGCGCAGCGACGCGGAGCTCATGACCGAGGCCGCGGCGCAGCTCGCGGCGGTGCGCGCCCGCGGCGTGCCGATCGCCGAGGGCCACGGCGCGCGGCCCTGGGACATGAACCCGGAGCTCGACGCCGAGACCCGCGCCCTCTACGCGGACGCCAAGGTCAGCCTGCGCGCGGAGTGGGAGCCCGGCTTCGTGGCGAAGATCCCCGACGCCGTGGCCCTGCGCAGCCAGTCGGTCGATCGCGACGATTACATCCTCCACCCGCCGACCGGCGAGGTGCTCGACAGCGAGTCCGTCCGCGCCATCGAGGCGCTGAGCGCCGACTACGCCGGCGCCTACGACGTCCAGATCCTGATCAGCGACGGCCTCAACACCCTCGCTCTGATGGATGACGGGCACCTGCTGCCGTACCTCCAGGATGTCCGCGACCAGCTGACCGCGGCCGGCTACAAGGTCGCCCCCAAGCACCTGGTGCTGACCTCGGGCCGCGTGCGCGCCGGCTACCGCGCCGGAGAGCTGCTGTTCGGCGGCGGCGCCGGGCCGCAGGAGCCCGCCGCGATCGTCCACGTCATCGGCGAGCGACCCGGCACGATCCACCATAATTATTCCGTGTACATCACCGCGACGCCGGCCGCGAAGTGGGCGAAGCCTGGCGAGGTCGACCACAACATCACCCGCGTGATCTCGGGCATCTCCGACACCGCCTACGCGCCGGCCCTGGCCGCGACCGAGACCGTCTCGCTCCTGAAGCAGCTCACCGGCTGATCGCCGGGCCTGTCCGCCGTTCAGGCCCAGCCGGCCTGGACGGCTCGACTAGCGGGACGCCCAGACGACAAAGCTAGCGACGATCGCGCCGCCGCTCAGCCCGTTGATCGGCGCCAGGATATATTTATAGATGGTCTTCGGTTGGAGCGCCGCGAAGAGGACCATGCGGTTTAGCACGCACAGGAGATTGGTCGACAGGCCGTAGCAGATGAGAAACAGCATGGTCTCGAGCTGGATGTCACCATCGAGCCGAGCGGCCAGGAACTGATGGCTGAACAGATCGATCGCGGCCATGTTCCCCGCCGACAGGACGACGATCCATGTCAGGCTCAGCGCGAGTCGGCCGCGATCGAAGACCCGGACGCGGATCCGGGCGATCAGCGCGACCATGATGAAGAGCACGAGGCACGAGGACCCGAGGAAGAAGACGCGGACCTCGAACTTCCCGTGCAGGAGGAGGTCCCAGGCGAAGGATGCGCCCAGGATGAAGGATGCCAGCAGGGTCGCCGCGATCTCCACCTTGTCGTCCGTGGTGATCGACGTGACAGGTCGCGCGTGGCCGGGGGGACCGGCGGCGCCATCGCCTGCTCGAGGGGGTGTCGCTGGCGTGTCTCGGGTCATGTCAGGGTCCGAGCAGGCCGGCCGCGGCGCGGAGCTCGACGTGGGCGCGGTGATAGTCACCGAGCGCGTCGAGCTCCTGCAGGGCCGCGTCGGTCGCGGCCTGCTCGCGCAGGTTGACGAGCAGGAGGGTGCTGTCGCCGAGGCGAAAGCGGCTGCGCTCGGCTTGCTCGAGCTCGTGGGCCGCGGCGAGCTGCTCGCGGGCGAGGGCGACGCGGGTGTGCGCGGCGACCAGGGCCGAGTGCGCGTCGCGGATCTCCAGCGCGATCACGTCACGGGCCATGCGCAGCTCGGCGTCGATGCGGGCGAGCTCGGCCTCGGCGCGGCGCAGCTTGCCCCGGGCGCCCCGGAGCGCGAGCGGAAGCTCGATGTTCACGCTGGCGACGAACTCCGCCGGTCGCAGGTACGCGTTGGCGGGGTCGACCGCGCCGATGTCCTTGGCCGCGTAGGCGTCGAGGTCGATCCTCGGCGAACGATTGTTGCGGGCCAGCTTGAGCTCGACGGCCGCGGCCTCGCGCTGGAGGAGCAGGCGCCGCAGGTCGGGCCGGCGCTCCCAGGCCTCGCGGATCGTCTGCTCGAGCCCGTCGGCGACCGGCCGCTGCGCCTCGGGGAACGTGTCTGGCAGGCGCGCGGGCGCGGGCACCTGGAGCTCGCCGTCGGCGTCGCGGAGGTGCCTGGCGAGGTCGAACGCGGCCTGCTGCAGCGCCCGCTCGGCGGCGACGATGCGGGCCCCGCGGTCGACGATCGCCCGGCGGTTGTCGAGGCCCTCGACCGCCGGCACGCTCCCCGCGGAGATCTGCTTGCGCAGCGCGTCGTCGCGGTTCTCCGCGAGGGCGAGCAGGCTGCGCTGCACGTCGAGGCGCAGGCCGGCGCCGACCCAGGCCCAATAGGCGCGCCCCGCCGCCCGCTCGAGCTCGATCGCCCGGGCGTCGAGGTCCGCCGCCGCCGCGTCTCGCCCGAGCGCGGCGACCCGCAGGTCGGCGCGCCGGCGATCGATCGCCCCGCCCTGCCACAACGGCAGGCTCACGCCGGCTCGCAGCTCGCCGCCGCTGGCCGTCTTGCCGCGCAGGTCGTAGACCGCGAAGCTGCCGAGGCCCAGCCGCCAGCCGCCGTACACGCTGAGGCCCCACAGCGGCGTCGGCTGGCGCAGCTCGACGTCGACGGTGCCCCGCTGGAACGCGCCGATCGGCGCGTACTGACCGCGCGCGCGCATGACCGGGTCGAAGCCGCCGCGCGCCGCCATCGCGTCGCCCTCGGCCGCGCGCTGGCGCTGGCGCGCGGCCTCCAGCTGCGGGTGCGTCGCCGCGAGCACCGCGAGCACCTCGGCCAGCGTCAAGGCCTCGCGCGGCGCCGACGGAGCGGCTGTCTCTTGAGCCATGGCCTCACGAACATGGCCGAAGAGACTGGTAGAGAGCAGCACCAGCGCGAGCGCGGCCCGGATCACGGCTCCTCCTCTTGCTTGGCGCGGCGCGGCTCCTTGCCGTGCGCGGCGTCGCCGACCGGGGCGCCGGTGAGCACGGGCGGGAAGCCGTTGAACTGGCGCCACAGCTCGTAGCCGAGGCGCACCTCGTCGAGCAAGATCCAGCCGTTGGCGCGCACGCCCTGGCGCAGGTACTGGGCCGCGGGCCACTGGTCCTCGGGCGGGGCCGCGAGGTCGGGCAGCACGACCACGCGGAAGTGGCCCTTGCCGTCGTCGGTCGCGTCGACGTAGGCGACCACGGCGCCGAAGGTGCCGACCGCGACCGAGGGCCAGCCGACGAATTGCACCGCCGGCCAGCCCTCGAACTGGAGCCGCACGTGTCGCCCCGGGGTGACCAGCGGCGCGTCGATGCCGTCGAGCCAGAGCTCCACCGCGCGGGCCTCGGTGTCGGGCACGAACTGGGCGATCGGGTCGCCGACCTTCACCATCTCGCCGCCCTGGCGGGCGATCAGCCGCAGCACGCTGCCGTCGCGCGGGGCCGTCACGACCATCGCGCCTTGCCGGACCTGGCGGACCTCGATGCGCGCGAGCTCCTGCTCGGCGCGGGCCAGGTCGCCGCGCGCCGTCTCCAGCGCGACCTTCGCGGCGTCGACGGCCGCCCCGGTGTCGCCGCCGACGCGCGAGGTGTCGGCGCGCATCGCCTTGACCTCGCCACGCGCCGCGGCCCGGGCGGCGCGCGCTCGCAGCAGGTCGGCGCGGGCGGTCTGCTCGGCGAGCTCGGCGAGCTCGAGGCTGCGCGTGGAGGCGAGGCCCTCGGCGGCGAGCTTCTGGGTCCGCTCGAGGTTGAGGATCGAGGCGTTGAGGCCGGCCTGCGCGGCGTCGACGGCCTGCTGCGCGGCCAGCTCGCGGTCGACGGCCATGCCGGCGCGCATGCGGGCGCCGTCGGTCGCCGACAGCTGGGCCAGCGCGAGGCCGTCGATGCGCTGCTGGCTGAGGTCGATCGCGCGCCGGGCCGCATCGACGCGGTCCTGCGCCGCGCTGCGCTCGCGCTCGATGCGGGCGAGGATGTCGGGGTCGTTGTCGGCGATGCGGGCGATCGGGTCGCCCGCGGCGACGTGGCCGCCCTCATCGACCATCCACTCGACCACGCGACCGTCCATCGGCGCCTCGAGAGTCTGCTGGCGATCGAGCGGGGCGTAGGCGATCACCCGGCCCTGGCCCGGCAGCGACTGCTGCCACGGCGCCAGGGCCAGCAGGGCCAGCAGCACCAGCGCCGCGAGGACCAGGTGCCGCGCGAGCGCCCGCGCGGTCTGGGTCGGCTGCGTCAGGCGCAGGATGCTCGGCTCGGTGCTGAGGAGGTGTCGGGTGTCGGTGTCCATGTCGACTCGGCTCACGGCGGGGTGGAGAGGTCGATGACGCGGCGGCAGCGGGCCTGCACGCGCGGGTCGTCGCTGACGACCAGCACGGTCCACGGCGCGTCGGCGGCGAAGATGTGCTCGAGCAGCGCCTCGTGCTTGTCCGGCGGGAGCATCAGGCCGTCGAGCAGGCCGTCGATGAGCAGCAGGCGCGGCTGGGCCGCGAGCGCCCGCGCGAGCACGAGGCGCCGGGCCTGGGCGCCCGACAGCGGGGCGCCGGTCGGCAGCAGCGGGCTGTCCAGGCCGGCCGGCAGCGCCGCGATCGCGTCGCCGAGGTCGACCAGGCTGAGCGCCACGCGCAGGGTGGTGAGTGGCACCTGCGGCGCGCCGAGGCGCAGGTTGTCGAGGATCGACGCGTGAAACAGGTCGCCCGGGCGGACCAGCGCGATCTGGTCGCGCAGCGCCGGCAGGTCGGCCACCCGCAGGTCGACGCCGTCGATCTCGACCTGGCCCTGCGCGGGCCGCTGGACGCCGAAGCACAGGTCGAGCAGGGCGGTCTTGCCGTCGCCGCTGCCGCCCGCCACGAGCACCCGCTCGCCGGCCGCGACCTCGATGTTGCCGCGGCCCCGCAGCGCCCCGCGCAGCAGCAGGCGCGCCGGCCCGTTGGAG
>Ga0073899_10000999_pt1 | contig 26085 bp, 25 predicted proteins | sample KloWWTmetaKNB5Ph_FD_88975 | JGI IMG/M metagenome (GOLD analysis project Ga0073899, IMG submission 88975) | Active sludge microbial communities from Klosterneuburg, Austria, studying microevolution and ecology of nitrifiers - Klosterneuburg... | ecosystem: Engineered > WWTP > Aerobic digester >... | reverse complement strand
GATCGCCGGCGTGATGGCCGTGCAGAGCACCGCGTCGGGGCGCTCCTCGCGCAGGATCGCCTCGAGCGCGTCATCGGCGATGTGGTCCGTCATCGCGTCGATGAAGCGAATGTTGCGGTACCCGGCCGCCTTGAGCGCCCCGCTGAGATCGGCCACCCACGCCGGGGGCCAGTTGCCGGCGATCTCCGCCCCGCCCGAGTGATAATTGGGATGCACCAGCAGGATCCGCAGCGGTCGCGACTCGGCCGTTGAGTGTCCGGCACCCGTGACGCCGGAATCTGTCATGCTCATGGAACACCTCCTGCCTCGACCTACCACATTCCCGCGAAGCCGCGCCAGTACTGCATTTGCGAGCGAGCCACTCGGCTTTTCCGGACAGCCAACAGGGCCGTGATCACCGACTCGAATGGTCGGAATCACGGCCCCTCGCGGCGGCGTGGTGGCTCGCCGCGGCGTCGTGCGGGGTCAGGTCACTCCGTCGTGACCAGCGGCTTCAATTGCGTGTCGATGCGACAGATGTGATCGACGAGCCAGGCATCGATCGTGTCCACCAGCTCGCGGGCGTCTTCCTGCACAAAACCGTGGGACGCATGCCGTTCGTGGAAGCGATTGAGGAAGGTAATGAAGCCGCGATGCGCATCCTGATTGATCGTGGCCGCCGGGCAGAAATGCCGGGCCATGCACCCCTCCTCGTAGGCGAAGTGACTCCGCACGTAGAGGTCGAGTGAATGGAGGAGCCCCCCATACACGGCGCCACCCTTGCCTTCATCCAGCGCGGCCCGATAGGAGTCCGCCATCTGAAAGAGCATCTTGTGTTGGTCGTCGATTCGCGCGATGCCGGTGCTGTACGCCTCTGACCATTGCATGTCGTGTCGCCTCAGGGGGGGAGGAGGTTCGCGTGGCACCGTCGGGGAGCATCCAGCCCAGGCGGGCACCACCGCAACCTCTGGGAGACTACCCCGCCCGGGCCAATCCGCCAACTCTCCACTCGCCAGTCGTTGGCGTCCCCTCGCCACGACGGCTAGCTTCGAGCGTCTCCCCCAACACGCCAGTCGACCGTCTCCTCACCGGATCGCGCTCATGTCCAACCGACTCAGGCCGCTCGCAGCCGCCCTGCTTCTCCTGCTCACCGCCTCCACCTCGCGCGACCCGTTCGGCGTGGATCTCGCCATGGTGGCGAAGATCCGTGAGGAGGGACTGCAGCGCTCCCGCGTGATGGAATACGAGGGCTACATGGCCGACGTCCTTGGCGCCCGCCTCACGCTCTCGCGCGACATGCAGCGTGCGCAGCGCTGGGCCACGGCGGAGATGACCCGCCTCGGCCTCGTGCACGTGGCGCTGGAGCCCTTCATGGACTTCGGCGCGGCGTGGGACAATGAGTACGTCTCCCTCCACCTCCTCGAACCCGACTACCAGCCGATGGTGGGCTATCCGCTGGCGCACACGCCGGGGACCGACGGGAAGCAGGTGGCGCAGGCGATCATCGTCGATCTCCAGTCGAAGCAGGACCTCGAACGCTACCGCGGCACCCTGGCCGGCAAGGTGGTGCTCGCCACGCCGCCCGCCACCATCGACATCGCGGCGATGACCAACGGGGTCAAGCGGCGGACCCAGGCCGAGCTCGATTCGCTGGAGCGCGTGGTCATCGTGCCCCGCCCTGCCCAGGCACCGCGCACCGTGCGCAATCCCGACGCCCTCACCGCCGTCGAGCGGATGGCGTTCTTCAAGGCCGAGGGCGTGGTGGCCGTGTTCCAGAGCGAGAGCGGTTGGCTCGGCGCGGTGCGCGGCTTCTCCCGCCCTGGCGCGGCGGCCGATCGCTGGTCGCGCGCCGGCGACCTGGCCGCCCCGGTGATCGTCGCCGTGACGCCCGAGCACTACAACCGGATGTACCGGATCGTGCAGCGCGGCATCCCCGTGACGGTCGAGGTCGAGGTCCGCAACCGCATCGGCGAGCAGGTCGAGCAGGCGATGAACATCGTCGGCGAGATTCCGGGGAGCGACCTGAAGGACGAGGTCGTGATGATCGGGGCCCACTTCGACACGTGGCACGCATCGCCCAACGCCAGCGACAACACCTCCGGCGTGGCGGTGGCGCTCGAGGCGGCCCGCATCCTGAAGGCGATCGGCGCCAAGCCGCGACGCACCATCCGCGTGGCGCTCTGGGGCGGCGAGGAGCAGGGACTCTGGGGATCGCGGGGCTACGTCCGAAAGCACTTCGGCGACCCACGCGACCCGAAGGTCGGGGTCACGCCCGCCTACGAGAAGCTCCAGGCGTACTTCAATCAGGACTACGGCTCGGGGCAGTATCGCGGCATCATGCTCCAGGGCAACGAGGGGGCCCGTGCGATGCTCACCGCCTGGATGATGCCGTTCCGCGACCTGGGGATGACGGCCGTCTCCAATCAGAGCCTCGGCAGCACCGATCACGTCGCCTTCGATGAGGTCGGACTCCCCGGGTTCCAGTACCTGCAAGACCGCACGCCGGGTCAGGGTGGGCACACCAACCTCGACTTCTTCGACACCATCCAGGCCGATGACCTGATGAAGAACGCCACCATCATGGCGGCGTATGCCTACCACGCGGCGATGAGCGACGAGCGCATCCCGCGGAAGACCCTCAAGTAGCCGGAGCCGCCATGTCTTCTCGACGCGAGTTCGTGCAGTCCGTGATGGGCGCCGGGGCCGCCCTGCCGATGTTCCGTCCCGATGCGCTGCGCCGGGCCGTGGGGGCCACCGATCGCCTCACCAGCCCCGATCCGCGGCGCGCCGCCGAGGACGAGTCGTACTGGGGCGAGATCCAGCGCGCGTTCGACCTCGATCGCACCATGATCAACCTGAACAACGGCGGGGTCTGTCCGTCGCCGACGCACGTGCTCGAACAGATGATCCGCGACCTCCGCTTCAGCAACGAGTTGCCGGTCTACCACATGTGGAACGTGCTCGAGCCGCGCATCGAGAGCGTGCGCCGCGACCTCGCGGCCGACTTCGGCTGCGACCCCGAGGAGATGGCGATCACGCGCAACGCCTCGGAAGCCCTCGAGACACTGATCCTCGGCCGGGACCTGCAGCCCGGCGACGAGGTGCTGGTCACCAACCAGAACTACGGCCGGATGCTGACCACCTGGGAGCAGCGGGTGCGGCGCGAGGGGATCGTGCTCAAGCAGGTCTCGTTCGACGTGCGGAACCCGTCACCGGCCTACCTCGTGGACGTCTTCCGCAAGGCGATCACGCCGCGCACCAAGATCCTCGAGGTGACGCACATCACCAACCTCACCGGACAGATCTTCCCGGTGCGCGAAGTGATCGACATGGCGCACGAGCGCGGCGTCGAGGTGTTCGTGGACGGGGCACACGCGTACGCGCACTTCCCCTTCACGCGCGACGCCCTCAACGTGGATTACTACGGCACCTCGCTGCATAAGTGGCTGCTGGCCCCGATCGGCACCGGCTTCCTCTACGTGCGCAAGGCCAAGATCGGCGGCATCTGGCCGATGATGGCGGCCTCGGCCGCGATGAACGACAACATCCGGAAGTACGAGGAGATCGGCACCCACCCCGCGGCCAACCACAACGCGATCGCCTCGGCCCTCGCCTTCCACCACAGCATCGGCAGCGAGCGCAAGATCGCCCGGCTCCGCTTCCTCCGCGATCGCTGGGCCAAGCGCCTGCTGGCCTTCAGCCCGCGCGTGCGCGTGCCGACGCCGCTCGAGGGGACCTCGGCGGGAGCGATTGCCCTGATCAGCGTCGAGGGACTGGACGCGAGCAAGTTCGCCGCCTGGCTGCTCGAGAAGCACCGCGTGGTGACGGTCGCGATCAATCACCCGGAGTTCTCCGGCCTTCGGATCACGCCGAATGTCTACACGACCCTCGACGAGATCGACACCTTTGCCGGTCTGGTGGAGCGAGCCATCACCAAGGGCATCGCCTGACCACGGCGCTGACGCACGGGCACACGATCGGGCGGCGAGCCACCAGCATCACCGGTGACTCGCCGCCCGTTGGCCATCCCCCAGCGCGAGGCCGGGGCGTGGGAGCCTAGCGCAGGTAGACGTACAACCCGTAGAGCCACACCGCCGCACCCACAAAGGTGATGACGCTCTCGTCGAGCAGCAGGCCGGTCACGATGCCGGCGCCGCCGACGATCATGAGCGTCGAGCCCTGCCCGCGGGCCCGCATGGCGGCCACCGCGCCGGCCGCGCGCGCCGCCTCGGCACGATCCTCCGCAACCACGAGTGCCGGCGCCTCGACCGGCGCCACCAGACGGGCCGGCAACGGCTTCACGGCAAATGACGCCACCGGCGCCGCGGCGGCGACCGGCGTGCGCTCCGCCGAGACGCCCTGGGCGCCGGCGGTCCCGACCAACAACAGGAGGGCGCTACTCGCTCCGACAACGCGCTGGATCATGGACATGTGCTGCTCCTGAATCGAGTTTCGGAACCGGGTGATCACGCGCTGCTAGTGACCAAGCGTGAAATTGAGGCCGGCCGAGAGCTGCATCGTCGAGCCCGAGCCGAGGATCGCCCGCAGTTCCGCAAAGGGGTGGACGTTTCCGCGCAACGATTCGACACCAGCCAACAGGTTGGCGCGCGCCCGCGTGTTCGACTCACCCCGATCAGGCTTGTTGCCCGAGAGGTTCAACCCGCCGCCGACATAGAGCCAGTTCCGCAACTCGCTGCTGACCCGGTACTTGAGGTCCATGTTCAGCGCCCACGAACTGCCCTGGTCGGGAAAGAAGATGTCGAAGGAGGGATTGAACTCGAGCTGGCGCGCGACAGGAACACCGAGCTGCGCACCGACACCGAGCATCTCGGCATCCACGTTGTAGGAGAGCCGGGGGCCGAGGTGGAGCGCGGACGTCTGGGCGTGGGCCGGCACGGAGCCGGCCAGGACCAATGCGGCGAGCACGAGGAACGTCGAACGAGTCTTCATCAGGGGTGACCTCAGTTGGGACAACGGCACGTAACGCAGCGGCATCAATGACGTGGAATTCCACTGCACACCGAAAGCTCGCGGGACGTGCACCGCGAGCCCATCGCCCAAGAGGTTGAAATCGGGACTAGTCCGAGAGAGCGGCTCGTCAGAGCCCGTGCCCAAATCCTTCACGAAAGGACGGATAGTCGGGACGCCATCCGGTGGCACGCAGGGCCGCCGTCGCGATGCGCTGATTGGAACGTGCCGGTGCGCCCTCCACCTCGAAGGTGAGCGCGTCCGCATCGCGGCCCGCGCTGGTCGCGAGCCAGCGGGCGATGTCGGCGGCCTGGGCCGGGGCACCATCGGCGACGTTGAGCACGCGCGGCGGGCCGTGGTGGTCGAGCGCCCCCACGATCGCGGTCACGATGTCGGCACGGTGCGCGAGGTTGACCCAGTATTCGCCGCGCATCGCCAGTTGTGCCGCGAACTCGAAGCGCGCACGGGGATCGCGCCCCGGCCCGTAGATCCCGGCCACGCGCAACACGGTCACCCCCGAGCGTCCCGACGTCAGGAGCAGCTGTTCCGCCTCGATCAGCGCACGGTTGCCAGGCCCCTCACCACGCAGCACGGTGGTCTCGTCCACCCAGCCGCCATCACGCTCGCCATAGACGCCGGTGCTTGACGTGTACACGAGCGCGCGGGCCCCGCTGGCCTCGGCGAGCGTCACCGCGGCACGTGCCGCCGGAGGATAGACGCGATCGTACCCGTCGAGGGCGCTGCTCGGCGCCACCGCGAGGACCACGGCATCGAGCGATGCGGGGAGCTCGGCCACTGCACCAGCCGTGACGTCGCCGCGAAGCCATGTCACCCCCGGTTCGGGTGGGTGGTCACGGCGACGAACCGCCCAGACCAGGTCACCGCGGCTGGCGAGCGCCGTGGCCACTGCACCGCCGACATAGCCCGCGCCAAGAATGGCGACGCGACGGCGCACCGGACTCGACAGATCAGTTTCCTCGGGCGTACGACTCGAGATAGCCGCAGCCGGTGCAGCGGAAGGTGCGCACGGGAAGACGCTCGCGATCACGCGTCTTCAACCCGGTCCAGAACGAGTTTTCGGGGGCGCCCTCGAGCCACTCGGCCGTCGAGGCGACGTTCATGTGTCCCTTGTCGAGGAGGAAGCCCTCCTCCATGGCACGCTGGCACTTCGGACAGGTCGATACCGACATGGTACAGGCACTCCGCGCAAAAGGTGACGAACAGACTAGCGCATCCCCATCGCCATCCCCGAGAAGAACGGCACGAGCCAGATGGCCCACACCACCACGCTGACCCGATGGAACGTGGTGAGCGCCCGCGTGTCCCCGCGACGGAGCACCACCGTGGCCCACACGGCGTGGCAGAGCATCAGGGTCAGGGCCAGCAGTCCGGTGAGCGTGTGCACGCCGAGGGTGAGTCCGCCGGCGTAGCGACGCATCAGCTCGGTGCCCCCGGTGTCGGCCATCAAGCCGACCCAGAAGAGGACCGCGTGCCAGGGCCGCAGGCGTCCGGCGATCCGCTCCCCCCACACACCGGCGGTGTAGCAGGTGAGGTCCATCAGCATGAGGAGCGCGGCGAGGCGGATCGTCCCAGACATCACTCCCTCCCCCGAACCGGTGCGCTACTCCGCGGCACCCGTCGCGTAGCGCAGCACCGCGGCATAGTGACAGGCGCTGCCGGCGAGCACAAAGAGATGCCAGATCGCGTGGCGATAGGGCCGATGCCCCTTCACGTAGAACACCACGCCGATGGTGTAGCAGAGGCCGCCCGCGATCAGCCAGCCAAGGCCCGCCGCCGGCAACGCGCGTGCGAGTGGGCCGATGGCCACCACCGCGAGCCACCCCATGCCGACATACATCGCGGTCGAGAGCCGCGGGAAGCGGAAGCCGAGCAGCGTCTTGTGGAGGATGCCGAACGCGGCAAGCCCCCAGACGATGCCGAAGAGCGTCCATCCCCAGGCGCCGCGAAGCACACCGAGCGCGAAGGGGGTATAGGTCCCGGCGATGAGCAGGTAGATGGCGACGTGATCACAGACGCGCAACAGCTGTTTGGCTCGCTCTCCCGGCACGGCATGGTAGAGCGTCGAGGCTGCGTAGAGGAGCACGAGCGACGTGGCGAACACGCTCGCGGCGACCACTTGGCGCACGTCCCCGTGGCGCATGGCCACGGTCACCAGCAGGGGCAATCCAAGGAGCGAGAGCGCAAGCCCGACGCCATGTGTCAGGGCGTTGGCGAGCTCCTCGCGGCGAGTCTGGGGACGGTCGGGGCGCATCACCAAAGATAGCGCGTCGGCGCCCCCTCGAGCCTCGTGGCCCTGCTCGGGTACCCCGCCCCGTCTGGCGATCAACCGCTGGCTGCGGGTGATCGCCTCTCAGCGCGCCGGGGCACCGCCCGGCCGTCGCAACTCGCTGACCGGGAGCAGCACGGCGTCGCCGAGCGGCGTGCTGCGTCCGGCCAGATCGCTCAGGTCACTGCCGTGGTACGCCTCCTCCCCGTGCTCGGCGAGGTCGATCCCCATCACCTCGACGTCGAGCGCCACGCGCAGCGGCATGACGCGCCGCAGGACGGCGAGAATCGCGAGCGAGCCGACCGCGGCAAAGGCGATCGTCGCGGCCACCGCGCCGTTGGGGTTCACCGCGGTGCTCGCAAAGACGCCGGTGAGCACCGCGCCAGCGATACCCGCGACGCCATGACACGCGAACACGTCGAGCGTGTCGTCGAGCCGCGTGGTGGCGCGGTAGTGCAGCGCGTGGAAGGAGCAGGGCACGGCGAGGGCACCGATCAGCAGGGCGGCCAACGGGGTGACAAAGCCGGCGGCCGGCGTGATCGCCACCAAGCCGACCACGGCCCCGGTCGCGGCCCCGACCGCCGTGGCGCGACCGCGCGTGCGCGCTTCCAGCGCGATCCACGCGAGCAACCCGGCCGCGGCGGACGCGTGGGTGGTGAGCAGCGCGTTGGCCGCAATGCCATCGGCCGCCAGCGCCGAGCCCGCGTTGAAGCCGAACCAGCCGAACCAGAGGAGGCCGGCCCCGAGCAGCGTGAAGGGCACGTTGTGCGGGATTGTCGGCACGCGCTTGAAATCGCGTCGCGGCCCCAACTCACGGGCGAGCACCAGCGCGGTGATGCCGGCCGAGATGTGCACCACCGTGCCGCCGGCGAAGTCGAGGGCGCCGAGTTCTCGGAGCCAGCCGCCATCACCCCAGACCCAGTGCGCGAGCGGATCGTAGATGAGCGTGGTCCACAGCGCTGCAAAGGCGAGATACGCGGCGTAGCGCATCCGATCGATCACCGCACCCGCAAAGAGCGCCACGGTGATACCGGCGAACATCCCTTGAAACGCGGTGAAGAGCAGCTGAGGGAGCCCTGCGGTGTACGTCGGATTCGGCTCTCCCGTCACCCCGCGCAAGCCGAGCCACGCCACCCCGCCGATCCATGCGCTGCCGGGCCCGAAGGCGAGGCTGTAGCCAACGAGCACCCACTGCACCGTCACCACCGCCAGCGCCCCGAGGCACATCAGCATGGTGTTGAGGGTGCTCTTGTTGTGCACCAGTCCGCCGTAGAAGAACGCGAGCCCGGGCACCATGAGCGCCACCATCGCCGTGCTCATCAGGATCCACGCCGTGTCCCCGCTCATCGGCCGTCCTCCGGGCGGGCGACCGGCATCTCGAGCTGCGTCAGGCGCATCACGTCGTCGGCATTGACGGCCGTCAGCGCGTCGTTGTCGCGCTCCCCGGTCCGGATCCGCACCGAGTGGTCGAGCGGCATCACGAAGATCTTGCCGTCGCCGACATCGCCGGTGCGGGCCGCCTGGCAGATCGCCTCGATGGTCGGTTCCACAAAGGGCTCGGAGCAGGCGAGCTCGATGCGGATCTTCTCGTGGAACTCGAGCACCACGGTGTCGCCGCGATAGTGCTGCACCGTGTCCCGCTCGCCGCCGTGGCCGCTGACGCGCGAGAGGGTCATCCCGGTGACCCCGGCCTGGAAGAGGGCGCGCTTGACCTCGGCGAGCTTCTCCGGGCGGATGATGGCAACAATGAGCTTCATGCGGCTTGGCTCCGGCAGGGGACCAACGGCTGATTGGGGGACTCGGGTAGGTACCCAGCAGGTGCCGGGAGGTTCATCGGCACCGGTCCGAGGGGGGCGAGCGGGGCGCTAGATTTCCGGGATGACGACTCCCCGCCCCGCCATTGTCCTGCTCTCGGGTGGGATGGACTCCGCCACCTGCCTGGCGATTGCCCGCGCCGAGGGGTTCGCCCCCTACGCCCTCTCGTTCCGCTACGGCCAGCGCCACGCCGTGGAGCTCGCCGCGGCGGCGCAGGTCGCGGCGGCGCTTGGCGCGGTCGAACACCGGATCGTGGACATCGACCTCCGCGCCTTTGGCGGCTCCGCCCTCACGTCAGACGCTGCGGTACCCAAGGACCGTGATCAGGCCTCGATCGGCGAAGGCGTGCCGATCACCTATGTCCCGGCGCGGAATACCATCTTCCTCAGCTATGCCCTCGCCTGGGCCGAGGTGCTCGACTGCCGTGACCTCTTCATCGGGGTCAATGCGCTCGACTACTCGGGCTACCCCGACTGCCGCCCTGACTTCATCGCGGCCTTCCAGCAGATGGCCCGCCTCGGCACCACGCTGCACGACCTGACGGTCCACACGCCCCTCGCGGCGCTCACCAAGCGCGGCATCGTGGAGCGTGGCCTGGCCCTTGGCGTGGACTTCTCGCTCACGCGCACCTGCTACGATCCCGCACCCGATGGCGCGGCGTGCGGCCGGTGCGATGCGTGCCAGCTCAGGCTCAAGGGGTTTCGGGAGTTGGGGCTGGAGGATGGGGCGCCGTATGTGAGTCGTGAGTCGTGAGTCCTGAGTCATAGGTCATAGGTCGTAGGTCGTAGGTCGTAGGTCGTAGGTCGTAGGTCGTAGGTCGTGATCACTGGTCACGGGTCACGGGTCACCCCTCACCCCTCACCCCTCACCCCTCACCGTTAGTTTTCCACGATGCCATACGCCGTCAAGGAGATCTACTTCACGCTGCAGGGCGAGGGGCGCCACGCCGGGCGGCCCGCCGTCTTCTGTCGCTTTGCCGGGTGCAACCTCTGGACCGGCCGCGAGGCCGACCGGGCCACGGCCACTTGCCAGTTCTGCGACACCGACTTCGTCGGGACCGATGGTCCTGGTGGCGGCACGTTCGCCACGGCCGAGTCGCTCGCGGCGGCCATCGCCGCGGCGTGGCCGGCCGGCGATGACGGGGCGCGCCGCTACGTGGTGTGCACCGGTGGCGAGCCGACGCTGCAGCTTGACCAACCGCTGGTCGAGGCGCTGCACGCCGTCGGTTTCGAGATCGCCATCGAGACCAACGGCACCAACGCGGTGGTGGATGGCGTGGACTGGATCTGCGTCTCGCCAAAAGCCGGAGCCACACTGGTGCAGACGCGGGGCGACGAGCTCAAGCTCGTCTATCCGCAGGCGACCGCGATGCCGGAGCAGTTCGCGGCGCTCGACTTCCGTCATCACCTCCTGCAGCCGATGGACGGCCCCGACCGCGAGGCCAACACGCGCGCTGCCGTCGCATACTGTCTGGCGCATCCGCGCTGGGGGCTCTCGCTCCAGACGCACAAGTATCTCGCCATCCCGTGAGCGTGCCGATGCATGGATACAGTGACCGGATCAATCACGCCCTCGCCTTCGCGGCCAAGCATCACGCGCCCCGCGCCCCGGTCGACGGCGCCATGCACTTCGTGGCCCACCCGGCCAACGTGGCGATCATCCTTGCCCGACACGGGGCCGACGAGACCACGCTGGTCGCGGGCATCCTGCACCACGTGCTCGAGGTGACGCCCACGGGCGAGCGCGACGAACTGGCGCGCAAGATCGGCGAGAAGTTCGGCCCGGTGGTGCTCGGCGTGGCGAACGACGCCGTGGAGCCGCTGGTGGACGACCGCGGCGCCCCGCTGCCCTGGGCGCATCGCAAGCGGTGCCTGCTCGCGGCCCTCACCACCATGGAACCGCGCGCGCTGGACATCTGCTGTGCCGACGAGATCCATCAATGCGGCACCGCCATCACCCTCGTCGAGCGGCTTGGCCGGGAGTACCTGCAACCGAGTGGACTCGCCGCCGCCCCCGTGGTGCACGCCTGGTACGGCGACCTCGACGCGGTCCTCGGCCGGCGGGATGACTGGCCGGGTCGCGCCCTCCGCCACGAGCTGGCCGCCTTGCGACGCCGCTTCGCCGGCGCCGTGCAACTCGAGGCGTAGCACTCGGGTATCTTTCGCCCATGCCGGTTGAGATTTCTGACTCCCTCCTGTCGCGCGTCACCGCCGCCCTCGGCGAGCGCTTTCGCCTGGACACGGCGATCGCGGCCTCACCGGAGCGGTTGCTCTTCCGCGCCCAGGATCGCCGACTCAAGCGCACCGTCTCGCTCCGCGTGAACCTCGACACCAGCGACGCCCTGCGCCGCTGGTTCCTCAAGGAGGCCAAGGCGCTCGCGCGGCTTGACCATCCGGCGATCCGCCATGTCTACGAGGCCGGGGTGGTCGGCGACCTCGCCTATCGCGTCGGCAACTGGATCGATGGCGAGTCGCTGGCCGACGCGATCCAGCGCGGCCCGCGCCCGATCCCCACGGTCCACGGCCTGGCGCGCGACATCCTCGGTGCGCTCGAGCACGCCCACGCCCATGGCATCATCGTGCGCCGTATCGTGCCGGCGTCGCTGCTGCTCTCGGCGACCGGGCGCGGCACCGTGACCGATCTCCGGTACTGCAACCTGACCCTCGGGGAGATCCCGCCAGGGGAGCAGCCGACCGGCTCGCCCTTCCTCGCGCCGGAAGTCCGCGACGGGCGCGTCGGCGATCCGACCAGCGACGTCTACACCGCCGGGGCCGTGCTCTACTTCGCCGTGACCGCGACCACGCCGCCGCTCGAGGCGCGGGATCTGGTCCCGCCGCGCGAGATTCGCAACGTGATCCCCGGCGCGCTCGAGCGCGTGATCCTCCGCGCCCTCGACCCGGAGCCGGACGATCGCTATCTCACGGCCGAAGAGATGCTGGAGGACTTCGCCTCCGAGGCGGGCGCCTACCAGACGGTGACCGTGGCGCTTCCGACGCTGTCGATCGAACTCGCCGACGGCCCGCACTGGGAGGCGCGCATGCGTCGCGCCCTCGGCGACGACTACGAGCTCCTCGGACAGCTCGGCCAAGGCGGCTTCGGTCGCGTCTATCGCGTGCGCGACCTGCACCTCGAGCGGCAGGTGGCGTTGAAGGTGCTCCACCCGCACCTGACGCAGGACCTCGCCACCGTCGAGCGCTTCCGTCGCGAGGCGCAGCTGGCCGCCCGGCTCAACCACGTCAACATCGTGAACATCTACGACATCGCCGGACGCTCGGGGCTGCTCTGGTACACGATGGAGATCGTTGACGGGCCGAACGTGGCCCAGCTCGTGGAACGCGACGGGCCGCTGCCGCTGGAGCGGGTGCTCCGCCTGTTGCGCGAGGCGCTGTCGGCGCTGGGACACGCGCATGCCCTCGGCCTGGTCCACCGCGACATCAAGCCCGAGAACATGCTGCTCGAGCGCGACGGGTCGCTGCGCATCACCGACTTCGGCCTCGCCCTCGCGTTGCGCGGCCAGGGCCGCTTCGGTGGAGCCACCTCGCAGAGCGGCACGCCGCAGTTCGCATCACCGGAACAGCTGCTGGGGGAACGGGTCGACCAGCGGACCGATCTCTATTCGCTCGCCGCGGTGGCCACGTACGCACTGCTGGGCCGCACGCCGTTTCCCGGCACGACGGTGGAGCAGATCCTCGCCAAGCAGACGACGGACCTGATGCCGAACCTCAGCGAAGAGCGGCCCGACATCCCCGAGGGGATCGCCGACGTGTTGAGTCGCGCGATGCGCAATGACGTCGAGGCGCGCTACGGCTCTGCGGGAGAATTCCGCAGCGCGCTGGAGGAAGCGGTGTTGAAGGGGGCGCGGCGGCGAGGCAGCGAACTGGCGCGCCTGGCGGCACGCATCCTGGGCACCTGATCGGCGGGCGAGGCGCCCGCCGAGATTGTCCTACTTGTGGCGGTAGACCACCCGGCCCCGGGTCAGGTCGTACGGGGAGAGCACCACGGAGACGCGGTCGCCCTCGAGCACGCGGATCTTGAACTTGGACATCTTGCCCGCCGCATAGGCGAGAATGGTGTGGCCGTTCTCGAGGAGGACGCGATAATTGCGATCCGGCAGGACCTCCTGCACCACGCCCTCCATTTCGATCCCTTCTTCCTTCGCCATCCAATCTCCGGTCCGGTGAGATACCCGCAGCGGGCCGATTCGGGCCCAGCGGGCAAAAATGGCGTCCCGTCGGGGTGGGCGCAATGGCCAGCGGCGGGAACTCACGCCCCCGCCCCCTCGCGCTCAGGGCCCCAGACGCCGTCCCGGCGAGTCCCGACCCCCCTGATGAAGCGTCAGCCCGGTGGTCCGGCCGCCGGAATCCTGCTGGAACGAGAGCTCCGCATCCACGACCCGGAAGAAGAAACGCGTCGGCGAGCTCGCAAAGATCCGGAAGCGCGACTGCCCGGTGGCCTGGGCATAGAGCGCGGGGCCTGACCGGGTCACGGCGATCTCGAAGCCGGGGCCCAGCTCATACCGACCGGTGAGCCGAGCCAGCGCGGTGGAATCGAGCGGTACCGCGGTCCGCGGCGGGGGGAGTGCGCGCAGGCGCACCGAGGAATCGATCAGGTGCAGGCCGAGGTCGTCGATGTCGGCTGCGGTGTTGGCGAGCACCAGGGCATTGGCGCCTGTCACCGGATCGAAGCCGAGAAAGCTGTGAAATCCGCCGGTCTCGCCGTTGTGCCAGACGATGGTCCGCCCCCCGCGCGTCAGTCGGTGCCACCCAAGGCCGATGGCGAGATTCGGCGTGCCGGTCGGTCGCTGGGAGTCGATCGCGAAGGCGAGCGCCCGGCCGACTGACGAATTCGGCGGCGCCACGGCGGCCGCGAGGAGGCGCATCATGTCGTCGCCCGTCGAACGCCACCCGCCGGCTCCCGCCAGCACGTCGAAGTCCCAGTGCCCGACCGGGTCGAAGTCCGCCGCATGCCCACCGGTGAATCGCGCGCGCTGCGCGGCATCGAGCACGATCCGCGTGTCACGCATGCCGAGTGGCCGAAGCAACCGTTCCTGGACGAGGCGCTCGTAGGAGGTGCCGGCCCGCAGGGCCAGCGCATGGCCGAGCAGACCCATGCCAAGATTGGAGTACTCGTACTGCGCACCGGGGTCGCGACGCAACGCATGGTTCGAGAGGAACGCGTAGAGCTGGTCGGCCCGGAAATCGGCGTACGGATTGGTGGCGTCGGCCGGGCGGAGCTCGGGGAGTCGCGGGAGGCCGGAGGTCGACGTCGCCAGGTCGAGCAGGGTGATCGCGCGGCCGTTGCGCTCCGGCACGCGCACCGTCGCCGGGAGGAAGCGCTGGACCGGATCGTCGAGGCGCACCTCGCCGCGCAACACCATGTCGGCGAGGAGCGTGGTCGTGAAGACCTTCGAGACCGATCCGATCTCGACGATGGTGCGCCCATCGAGCGGTCGCGCGTCGGCCTCGGCACGACGCCCCGCCACCACGAGCCGAGGCCGACCGGCCTCGATGGTGCCGACGATCAGGCCGACTGCGGCGCCCCGCGCGACGCGCTCGGCCACCAGCGCCGGAATGCGGGAGGAGGAATCGCCCGGCACCTGTGCGTCGATCGCCGAGCTCATGCCGAGCACGGCGAGGACGATGCTCGCGATCACGCTAGCCCTCCCGGCCGACCAGCGCCTCGCGTAGCCGCGCCATCTCCTCCTCCACCATCGCCACCAGGTCGACGAGCAGCTGCTTGTCGAAGCTGAGCTCGACCCCGGCCGCCCGATAGAGCTCGGGCAGGGGCCGCGTGGCGCCGAGCGCCAGGAAGCGGCGATAGGCGGCAACGGCCTCGACCGGATCGCGGCGCGCATTGCGCCACACCTGGAGTGCGCCGATCTGCGCGAGTCCGTACTCGATGTAGTAGAACGGATAGAGGAAGATGTGCAGCTGCCGATACCAGCGCGCGACGCGTTCGTCGGTGAGGCCGCTCCAATCCATCCCCGGTTCGAAGCGCTCGCGCAGGCGCAGCCACGCCGCGTCGCGCGCGGTCGCGTCGCCGCCGTCCGGCGAGGTGTAGATCCACCCCTGGAAGGCATCGACCGAGGCGATGTGCGCCAGCGAGAGGAGGATGTCCTCGAGGTGCTCGAGTTGCGTGGAGATGGCGTCGGCCGAGTCGTAGTAGCCGGTGGGCCGACCGAGATGCGGCGCCGCCAGCAGCTCCATCGACATCGACGCGAGCTCGGCCGATTCCGCGCCCGGATGCCGCTGCCAGATGAACGGCAACTGATGCGACGCAAAGGCATGGAAGCAGTGCCCGGCTTCGTGCAGCAAGGTGGTGACATCCTCCGGCACGCCCGCGGCATTCATGAACACGAACGGCCGGCCGCGCGCATGCAGGGTGTCGCAGTAGCCGCCCGGCGCCTTGCCGTTGCGCGACTCCAGGTCGAGCAGCCCCTCGGTCATCATCAGCCGGAACTGCTCGCCCAGCGCGGGATCCACGGCGGTGAAGATCCGCGCCGCACCCTCCTGCAACTCGGCCACGTCGCGATACGGCACCGGCGGCTCGTCGCGCCACGGATCGACGGCCATGTCCCAGGGACGGATGGCCTGCAAGCCGAGTCGCTGGCGGCGGGCCTCGAGCGTGCGCACCAGCGCCGGCCCGACGGTCTCCGCGATCGCGTCGTGGAGCCGCTCGCAATCGGCGGGGGTGTAGTCGAAGCGACACTTGGCCGCGAAGACATAGGCGCGATAGTCGGGGAACCCGGCGTTCGACGCCATGGTGTTGCGGAGCACCACCATGCGATCGAAGAGCGTCGCGAGCTCGTCACGCGCCGCCACATAGGGGGCCGTGGCCGCACGCCACGCGGCCTCGCGCACGCCGCGGTCGGCGCTCTTGAGAAATGGCGAGAGGCGCGGCAGCGGGACCTGCTCGCCCTGCCACGGCGCCGTCATCGTGCCGGTGACCTGCTGGTACTTCGCCGCCAATCCCTCGGCCTCGGCCACGAGCGGGACGTTCGCCTCGCGGAAAATCTCGATCGCGGTGCGGAAGCGACGCAGCGTGGTGACGAAGTCGGGACGGTCGGTGCCGACGGCCACCAACCGCTTGGCGAGGGCCACTTCGGCCTCCTCCAATTGCGGCAGGATCTCGGTCGAGAAACGGAGGTGGGCGGCTTCCTTGGCGGGATCGGTGGTGTCGCAGGTGTAGGCGATCATCGCCAGCGACGCCGCCTCGGTCACCAGCTCGTCGAGGCGGGACCAGCGCGCGAGCCACGGCTCGAGGGTCGCGGCGTCGAGCGGCGCCAGCTCCAGTTCCTTGTAGCGCGCGGCCAACTCGGTCCACGTGGCGTCGGCAAAGCCGGCCGCCGTTTCCGGGAGGGGGGTATAGGGCATCGGGGGATGATAATCGCCGGTCCGGCCAACGGGAGGCGTCAGGCCACGACTCGCGGAAGGGGCCGCACAAATCGCCACGAGACCCACGCCACGCCGAGCATGGTCAGCCCCCCGAGGAGGAAGGGGGCGTTCACCCCGATGCGCTGGAAGGCAATGGTGCCGGCGATCGGCGCGATGATCCGGGCAATGCCCGCAAAGGTCTGCGCCACGCCCATGGTGGTGCCCAGTTCGCTCGGATCGGTCGCGTGGGAGAGCAACGACGTGGAGGCCGGGAAGAGGAGCGCCGTCCCGATCGGCACGAGCGGAATCATCGCGGCCAGCACCCAGAGGTTGGGGGCGACCGTGTACAACATCAGCCCGACCGCGAGGATCAATGCCCCGAGGCGCATCGCGCGCATCTCGCCGATCCGGTCCACCACCGGGCCGAGGAAGAGCGAGCGCAACACCAGGGACAACATCCCGTTGTAGACGAAGAACCACCCGATGGTCTTCTCCGTGACGCCGAAGCGTGCGTCGAGCCAGAGGGCGAGGATGGACGTGAGCAGCGAGAACGCGAGCATCCCGGTGCCATAGATCCAGATCAGCCGCGCCGCCTTGCCGGCGGGGTGACGCAGCACTTCGTACGCCGCATGCCAGATCGGCTTCCGCGGGCGCGGCACCGCGCGGTCCTCGGCGCTCCGCGATTCGGGCAACCATCGCCAGGCCGCGAGGGCGTTGAGGAAGCAGAGCGCCGCCGCGATGAAGCCGGGTGCTGCCCGCCCGAAGTGCGCGGCGCCGGAGCCGATCGCCGGGCCGACCATCACGCCCGCGGCGGTCGCGGCCGAGAGCCACCCGAGGGCGCGCGCCCGATCGGCGGGGGCGACGGTATCGGACACGTACGCCTGCGCCACGCCCGTGGTGCCGCCTCCCGCGCCCTGCACGATGCGCGAGAGGAAGAGCAGCCAGAGCGAGTCGGCCAACCCGAACACGAGGAATGCGATGGACGACGCGGCGAGGCCGATGATCAGGGCGGGACGTCGGCCGTAGCGGTCGGAGACGCGGCCCCAGATGGGCGACGCGATGAGCTGGGCGATCGAGAACGACGCAATCATCCAGCCGACCATTTCCGGCGTCGCGTCAAGGCGCAGCGCGTAGAATGGCAGCAGCGGCAGGATGATCGCGAAGCCGAGCATGTCGACGAAGTTGACGGCGATGAGCACCCAGAGCTGCTGCAGCTGCGCCCGCTTGGGGCCCGTCGAGGCCGACTCGTTCACGGACGCCGCGTGGTGGCCGGATCGCCCACGGCGAGGAGGTTCATGAAGAGCCGCCACGCACCGGGCACCGCCGCCGGCAATTGCCGGAAGAAGGCCACGCCCGTGTACACGACCGTGCCCCGACCGCGACGCCCGACGAGCAGCGACCCTTCGCGGGGCTGATCGCCCTCGTCGTGCATCTCGAGCAGCGGTGTCCACGCCGGATCCCAGCTCCGGGCAAAGTAGAGTCCGCGCTCCTGCACCCAGCCATCGAAGTCCGTGGCGGTGATCCGATTCGGTCGGCGCAACAGCGGTGACGCGGGCTGCAGCAGCTGCACCGGCGCCTCTTCGTCGGTGACGCGGTCGTGCGGCGACGCGATCGTGAAGGGCAGCGGCGCGAAGCCGCCGCGCAGGAAGGGATACTGCTGGTATTGCACGATCAGCGTGCCGCCGCGCTCGAGCCACTGCATCAGTCGCCCGTGCGCACGGACCAGCGAGGGATCGACTTCATACGCGCGGGGCCCGATCACGATCACCCGGAGGGAGTCGAGCGCGCCGGACTCCAGCGCGTCGCCCGTGAGCAGCCGCAGCGAGACGCCCGTGTTGCGGAGCGCCTCGGGAATCCGATCGGCGGCGCCGCGCACGTAGCCGATCGCGGCGGTCCTCGGCAGGACCACCGGTTCGTACACCACCACGGCGAGCGCGGGGATCACGATGTTGCGCTCGCGCACGTGCGGGTAGCGCAGCCGATAGAGGCCGAGCGAGGACGTGTCATTCCCGACGACGACCATGGCCGCGATGTCGTACTCACCGGGCGGTGCCTGCAGCGGCACCGTGACGACGAAGTCGCCGACCGCGCGCTCCCCTTCGGCGCGGAAGGTGAGTCGCTGCGGTGCGACGGCCGGCCACCCGGGCGGCAGGAGCAGTGAGACCTCGGCCTGCGTCGAGTCCTTCGCCAGATGCTCCAGCGTCACCCGGAACGTCCGGCGACGCGTCCCCACCGGCCAGAGCAGCTTGTCGGGTGCGAGATCAATCGCCACGCGCGGCACCACCTGCACCGGGCGGCGCACCTCGCCGAGCCCCTGGTCGAGCGATCGGGCCTCGACCTCGCGCACGGTGCGGATGGTGCGCCCGTCGGCGAGGGTGACGACGAACTCTGCCTGCACCGCCGGCGACTCGAACGGTTCGCCGCGAAGGTCGGCATCAGGTCCCCAGCGATAGACGCCGAGGTTCATCCCATGTCGCAAATAGTCGGGCGTGGACGGTGCGGCGTCCGACCAGACTTCGGTGGTGTATTCGCAGCGCCGCAGCTCGCCGGGCGCCACGGTCGCGAGCGCCCCAACGCACCCCTCGCTGCGAGCCGTCCACCCCCGGCGCCGCAACGGGCGCACGTCGGCCTGGATCGGCGTGCGGCCACCATTGAAGACCGTCACCGACACCGTGAGAAGTTGGCCGCGCACCACTTCGTCATCGGTGGTGGTCACGTCGAGGACCACCCCGGCATCCGCCAGGGCCACGGCATCACGGTGGCGATCCGTCGTGGGGCTCGGCTCGGCCGGAATGCCGGCGAAGAGCGAGTCGCTGGTCGCGACGATCCCCGGCGCGGTCGCCTCGAGGATGACGCGAACACGCGCTGGGCCGAGGGTCTCGAGCTGCCCCATGTCCTGCGACCGATGACGGGAACGGCTGCGCATGGCAATCTGGCTCAGCGTCTGCCCTTCGGCCGGATCCAGCACGCCGCCATCGAGCACGTGCGCCGGGGCGGCGGCATCCTGCCGACCGCTGCGATAGAACTTGGCCGGCTGCCATGCCGCCAACCCTTCTTCGCGCAGCAACTCGGGAAAGCGGGTCGAGTCGCCCGCCACGTCGAAGGCCTCGCGGGCAATCAGCCCCGCGGCTTGATGGTGGCCGTGTCCATCGCGCGGCGTGCCGGACCAGACCGAGACCACCACCTGCGGGCGGAAGCGGCGGATGATCCGCACCGCATCCTTGACGAGCGAGTCTCGCGCCCAGAAGCGAAAGGTCTCCTCCGCATTCTTCGAGAAGCCGAAGTCATACGCGCGCGCAAAGAACTGTCGCCCACCATCGAGGGCGCGCGCGGCGAGGAGTTCCTCCGTGCGCAGCACGCCGAGGGCGCGGCCCAGCTCGTTGCCGATGAGGTTCTGCCCGCCTTCGCCACGCGAGAGCGAGAGATACGCCGTCTCCACTCCCTCGCCCCGGGTGAGGATGGTGAGCAACCCCGTGTCTTCGTCGTCGGGATGCGCGCCGACCATCAGGACGCGGCGCCACGTCCCGGCCAGTCTCGCCTCCTGGGCACGACGAATGGCACCGCCAGTGCCCGGTCCGACGCCCTGGGCAGGCAGCGACTCGACGATGAGCTGGGAGCAGAGCAGCACCAACGGCAGGAGCAGGCGGCGCATCACTCCTCGTCGTGGTGATGCGTCGGCGGGGGAGGCTGCTCTCGTCCAACCGCGAAGGCGAGCACAAAGGCGATCAGGGCGGCGAGCAACAGGGTCTGCCCTGCCCCTCCCCCCGTGCCGTGGAGCAGCAACAGCATCCCGGCCGAGACGGTGATCGTCCCGATGCCACGGAGCACCTCGTCGAGATTGCGCCACATGGTCTTGCGGCCCCAATCGAGCGCCGCCAGCAAGCCGACGACACCGATGGCCATGATGGCATACCAGATCCAGATCCAGTAGCGCTTGCCAATCATTCGGGGTCCGGGGGGAGAGACGATGCACGGGGGAACGCTGCCAAACGGTAGCGGTCACGAGCGGTGCCGCCAAGGGGTCAGGATCGTTCGGCAGCACATCGGGCACAGGGGCAACGCTCGCGCAGGAAACGGAAGGTGTAGATGCCGGTGCTGTGGCCGTCGCTCCAGCGCACCCGGAGGCCATAGCCCCCCACCAGCTCCAGCGCATCGGCGGCCACGTCGAGCGGGACCGAGGCGGGATCGAGGAGCAGGCGGCCCGTCATCTCTTCGACGCAGCCGGCACAGGGGCACGCGAGGCGGACGCTCCGGGTCGCGAACTCCGCCACGTGCCCCATCCCGTCCCAGTCGACCTCGAGAATCGGGCCTTTGCGGCGGATCGCCTTGGGCATGACCGCACCGCTGGCACCGATCTGGTTATTTTCAGAGCTCATTGCTGAATTCTACCCGGGAAGCCGACGAATATGAGCCATCCTGATCCGTTCCAGAGCCGCACCACCCTGACCCTCGGTGGTCGCCAGGCGGTGGTCCACTCCCTCCCCGCCTTCGCCAAGGCCGCCGGAGTCTCCCTCGACCGCCTCCCCTTCTCCATCAAGGTGCTGCTCGAGAATGCCCTCCGGCACGTCGGGCGCGGCTTCGTGAACGAGGCGCACGTGCGGGCCCTGGGGACCTGGACGCCTGGCGCTGCCGGTCAGGGCGAGATCCCCTTCATGCCGGCGCGCGTGGTGCTGCAGGACTTCACCGGCGTGCCCTGCGTGGTGGACCTCGCCGCGATGCGCGACGCGATGGCCCGGATGGGAGGCGACCCGGCACGGATCAACCCGGTGGTCCCCTGCGACCTGGTGATCGACCACTCGGTGCAGGTGGACCACTACGGCAGCGCCGAGGCGTTCGCGATGAACGTGGCGCTCGAGTTCGAGCGCAACACGGAACGCTACCAGTTGCTCAAGTTCGCGCAGCGAGCCTTCGAGAACTTCCGCGTGGTGCCGCCGGGTCGCGGCATCGTGCACCAGGTGAACCTCGAGTATCTCTCGCCCTGCATCCAGCTTCGCGATCAGTACGGCGAGCTGACGGCGTATCCCGACACGCTCGTGGGCACCGACTCGCACACCACGATGATCAATGGACTCGGCGTCATGGGCTGGGGCGTCGGCGGGATCGAGGCCGAAGCCGTGATGCTCGGCCAGCCCTACTTCATGCTGATGCCCGAGGTGATCGGGATGAAGCTCACCGGCACGCTGCCGGCGGGCTGCACCGCCACCGACCTCGTGCTGACCGTCACCCAGCGCCTCCGCGCGCGCGGCGTGGTGGATAAGTTCGTCGAGTTCTTCGGCCCGGGGCTGGCCCAACTCCCGCTCGCCGATCGCGCCACGATCGCCAACATGGCGCCCGAGTACGGCGCCACCATGGGCTTCTTCCCGGTGGACGCCGAAACGGTGCGCTACCTCGAACGGACGGGCCGCGACGCCGAGACGGTGGCCATGGTCGAGGCGTACTCGCGAGCCCAGGGGATGTGGCACACTGCGGATGCAGCCGACCCGATCTTCTCCGACGTGCTCGAGCTCGACCTCGGCACCGTCGTGCCGAGCGTGGCCGGTCCCAAGCGTCCCCAGGACCTCGTGGCCCTCACCGACCTGCGGCGCAACTTCGCCACCGCGCTGCCCGGGCTGATGCAGCCGACGGTGCCTGCCGAGCGCCGGGAGCAGGCGGAGGCCGCGCTGCAGGAGTGGAGCAACGAAGGGGGCGCACCGGCCGTGGCTGTCGCACCGGCACCGTGCGCCACCTACGGCTGCGAGCTCGATGGCGAGCAATTCGACCTCCACGACGGCTCGGTGGTGATCGCTGCCATCACCTCGTGTACCAACACCTCCAACCCATCGGTCATGGTGGGCGCGGGATTGCTTGCCAAGAAGGCGGTCGAGAAGGGGCTGCGTCGGCGGCCGTGGGTCAAGTCGTCCATGGCGCCGGGCTCGCGCGTGGTCACGGACTACCTCGATCGCGCCGACCTCACCAAGTGGCTCGATCAGCTCGGCTTCCAGACCGTAGGCTATGGCTGCACCACCTGCATCGGCAACAGCGGTCCGCTGCCGGAGTCGGTGGCGAAGGCGATCGAGGAGCACTCACTCGTGGCGGCCTCGGTACTCTCGGGCAACCGCAACTTCGAGGCGCGCGTCCACCCCGCCGTCCGGGCCAACTACCTGATGTCGCCGATGCTGGTGGTGGCGTTCTCGCTGCTCGGCCGCGTCAACGCCGACCTCGACCGCGAGCCGCTCGGCATCAGCGACGACGGCACCCCGATCTTCCTGCGCGACATCTGGCCGACCTCGCAGGAGATCAGCGAGACGCTCGCCACCGCGCTCGGTCCCGACCTCTTCCGCCAGCAGTACGGCACGGTGTTCGAGGGCGACGCCGAGTGGCAGGCGCTCGAGGTGCCGGGCGGCTCGCGCTTCGCGTGGGCGCCGGGTTCCACCTATGTGCAGGAGCCGCCGTTCTTCCAGGGGCTCGCCCCCGAGGCGCGGCAGCTCACCGACATCACCGGCGCGCGCGTGCTCGCGGTGCTCGGCGATTCGGTCACCACCGACCACATCTCGCCGGCCGGCGCCATCCCGAAGAACGGCCCCGCGGCCAAGTACCTGCGTGAACACGGTGTCGAGCAGCCCGACTGGAACACCTTCGGCGCGCGGCGCGGCAGCCATGACGTGATGATGCGCGGCACCTTCGGCAACGTCCGGATCAAGAACCGCCTGGTGCCCGAGAAGGAAGGCAACTGGACGCGCTTCCTGCCGACCGACGAAGTGATGAGCATCTACGACGCGGCGATGGAATACGCCAAGACCGACACGCCCCTCGTGCTGCTCGTCGGCAAGGAATACGGCACCGGCTCCTCGCGCGACTGGGCGGCCAAGGGCACCACGCTCCTCGGCGTGAAGGCCGTGATCGCCGAGAGCTACGAGCGCATCCACCGCTCCAACCTGGTCGGCATGGGCGTGCTGCCGCTCGGCTTCGAGCCGGGACAGAGCGCGGCATCGCTCGGCCTCACCGGCACCGAGGTGATCAGCATCACCGGCATCGGCCAGCTGGTCCCGGGTGGCCGGGTCACGGTCACCGCGACGGACGCCGCGACTGGCAATGTCCTCACCTTCCAGGCCGTCGTGCGACTCAACTCGCCGGTGGAGCTGGAGTACCTGCAGCACGGTGGCATCCTGCCGCGCGTGTTGCGGATGTTCGCGAAGGGGTAACCATGATTCGGCACTGGATCGTCTCCGACATCGATGGCACGCTGCTCGACCCGTCGGAGCGCACTCCACTGCCGCAAGGATTTCTCGACGAGGTCAGGGCGACGCAACGCGTCGTCCTGGCCTCGAGTCGCACACCGGAGGAGATCGCCGCCGTCGGTGAGCACCTCGGGTGGCCCGCGACGCCATGCATCGCCGAGGATGGCCAGTTGGTGGTCGATGCCGAGGGACAGATCGAGTTGCTGGGCACAGCGCTCGACGAATTGCTTGCGCGCCTCGACGCGCATCGGGTCGGTGCGCGTGTCCGCGCACTGAGCGCCGAGGCCCCGGGAGGTCGTCGCGCGAGTGTGCTGATTCCCGCCGAGCGCGCTGCAGAAATTGCCTCCGGGGTGGCGGATGTCGGATTACGGGTTACCATGGGAGGACGCTGGGCAACGATCACGGATGCAGGTTGGAACAAGGGCCGTGCCGCTGCGCGCTTGATGCATCAACTCGGCGTCACCTCGTGGGCCGCCATCGGCAACGCCGCCAACGATGCCGCGCTGCTTCGCGGTGCCACGCAGCGCTTCGCGATTCGCGAAGGCGACGGCCATCACGATCCCGCGCTTGCGACGATTCCCGGGGTCGTCCTCCTGACGCAGTTCGGCCCGCTCGGTTGGGCCGAGATGGTGTCACTCCTGCCGACCACGCCGACGCTCCCTCCGGAGCCGGAGGGCCGACATGCGCCACCCTCGCTGGACCATCAGCGCCCTCACCATCCCGGGGCGTGAGAGCTACCTCCAACAGCTGATCGAGTCGCTCGACGCGCTCCCGGTGCCGGGAGGCGCGCGCGTCACCGTGGTGTACAACAAGCCGATCCGCGAGGGCCAGCACGACATCGAGCGACGGGTGCGGCGCTGGTCGCAGCGCCACGAGGTCGAGGTCTTCTTCAACAACGGCGATCCGACCATCAGCGGCGGCCGGAACTTCCAGCTCAACGTCTGCAAGACGCCGCTGATCTGCTTTGTCGACGACGACGTGACCATGCACGGCGCGCTCCTCGAGGGGCTCGAGCAGGCGCTGCGCACGGTCCCTGCGGGCATCGTGGGCGCACGTTCCTATGTGGAGGAGAGCGACGTCCTCTTCAAGCCGCGCGATGCGACACCGCATGCGGTGGTGGGTGGGTTTCGCTACATGACGGTCCAGGGGATGCTGGCGGCCGGGTACACCAACCTCTTCCGTGATGTCGGCGGCTTCAACTCGCGGCGACGCTTCTGGGGTGAGTGGACCGAGCTCAACCTGCGGATGTGGCGTCACGGCTTCCCCACCGGCTACGCCATGGACGGCGGCTTTCTTCGCCACTGGGAGAAGGCCCCCGAATCGCCCACGCGCAACATGGCCGGGCGGGCGCGCCACGTGCTCTGGGGGTTGCTCTGCACCGCGCTCGAATACGATGCCGTGGACGTGAGCGAGGCGACGGCGTCGTTCTGGCAGCTGGTCGAGGAGCGGTACCTCCCCTACTCGTTTGGCGAGACCCTGACCAATGGCGAGTTGTTGCGCGCCACTCTGGAGCTCTTGCCGGAGCTCGCCGAGGCGATGCCCGCCATCATGACCCAGCGGCTGGAGGCCGCGAACCACCCCTTCGACTTCAAGCCGTTCCACCCGATCGGCGAGAAGGACGTGCAACGCGTGCTGCCCTTCGCGCGGAAGGGGATCGAGCGCTATCGCGACGCGGCGTGGGAGCGACCGCAGGGGGCCAAGCGGCTGTTGGGAGGGTTGTGGCGGATGGTGCGGGGGAAGGCCTGAGTCCTGAGACCTGAGTCCTGAGATGTGAGGGGTGAGGGGTGAGGGGTGAGGGGTGAACGGTGAACGGTGAACGAAAAAAGGTGAAACGGAGTGCATCCCGTCTCACCTTTCACGACCTACGACCTACGACCTACGACCTACGACCTACGACCTACGACCTACGACTTACGACTCACGACCTCTGACTCACGTCGCCACAAGGTCCTTGAGCTTCTCCCCCGTCTCGCCTTCACGGAGCCGAATCAAGGCGCGATCGCGCAACTGCCGGATCCGCTCGCGGGTCACGCCCATCATCCGGCCGATCTCCTCGAGGGTACGCGGCTGGCCGTCGTCGAGCCCGAAGTAGAGGCGCAGCACCTTGGCGTCGCGCGGCGGCAGCGAATCGAGCGCCGCTTCGATGTCGGCGCTCTGCGAGCTCGCCATCGTGTGGGCGTCGGTCCCTTCCTGCTCGGCGAGCGCAAAGCGCTCCATCCGCTCGTTGCCATCGCCATCACGCGTCGGATGGTCGAGCCGCACCGCTTCCGTGTTGAGCGACGACAACGACCGCACCGCTTCCTCGGTCAGGCCGGTGGCGCGAGCCAGCTCCTCGGTGGTCGGCATCCGACCCAGCTTCTCCTTGAGGAGCGTGGTCGTCTTGCCGAGGCGCGAGAGGTCGGCGGTCCGGTTGAGGGGCACCCGCACCGGGCGGCCGTGACGGGCG
>Ga0073899_10000998_pt1 | contig 26095 bp, 29 predicted proteins | sample KloWWTmetaKNB5Ph_FD_88975 | JGI IMG/M metagenome (GOLD analysis project Ga0073899, IMG submission 88975) | Active sludge microbial communities from Klosterneuburg, Austria, studying microevolution and ecology of nitrifiers - Klosterneuburg... | ecosystem: Engineered > WWTP > Aerobic digester >... | reverse complement strand
TCGGGGCCGATGAAGGTCATCCCGCACTTTTGGACGATCTCGGCGAACTCGGCGCGCTCGGCGAGGAAGCCGTAGCCGGGGTGCACCGCGTCGGCGCCGGTCAGCTCGGCGGCGGCGATGATGTGCTTGATGTTGAGGTAGCTCTGCGAGGACTGACCCGGTCCGATGCAGATCGCCTCGTCGGCGAAGCGCACGTGCAGGGCGTGCTCGTCGGCGGTCGAGTAGACGGCGACCGTCTGCAGGCCGAGCTCGCGGCAGGCACGGATCACCCGGAGGGCGATCTCGCCGCGGTTGGCGATCAGGACCTTGCGGATCTCCGAAGTCACAGCTTGCGTACCCGAAACAGCTTGGCCCCGTATTCGACGGGCTGGGCGTTCTCGAGCAGGACGGCCTCGATCACGCAGGGGAACTCGGCCTCGAGCTCGTTGAACAGCTTCATGGCCTCGACGATGCAGAGCGGCTGCCCGCGCTTCACGGTGCTGCCGGCCTCGACGAAGGCCGGGGTCTCCGGGCTCGACGAGCGATAGAAGGTGCCGACGAAGGGCGAGGTGATGAAGGTATCGGTGGAGACCGGGATCGGTGCCGGTGTCGGCGCCTGGACCGGGACGCTCGCGGGGGCCGAAGCGCCCGGGCCGAGGTCAGCGTGGGGTCGCGAGCCGGTGTGGCCGCTGCCGCCGGGGATGTCGCTGCGGCGCAGCAGCACGCGCTGCTCACCGTTCTCGATCTCGATCTCGTCGAGGTCGTACTGACGAAAGACCTTGGCCAGCTCGCGGATGTACCGCAGGTCTGGCAGCGCGTTGTGGTCCCGAGGATCGGACGACATGGACACTCCGTGAGATCGATGATCAATGAGTCGGCAGTTTGCCGGGGGTCGGGGCCTGATCCTGAGCCAGGACGGGAGCCAGGACGGAAGCGAGGTGGCGCAGGGCCAGGAGGTAGGACGCAGGGCCCAGCCCCATGATGACCCCCGCACATGCTACGCCAGTGACCGAGACCTGGCGAAAGGTTTCGCGCCCCAGAATGTTGCTGAGATGCACCTCGACCACCGGGATGCTCACGGCCCTCAGCGCGTCGTGGATGGCCACGCTCGTGTGCGTGTAGCCGCCAGGATTGATGATGAGGCCGTCCTGCGCATGTGGGCTGTCCTGGACATGCCGGGCGGCCTGGATCCAGTCGATGATGGTGCCCTCGCTGTTCGACTGTCTGGTCGTCAGCTGGACGCCGAGCTCGGCGGAGAGGGTGTGCAGCGAGGCGTCGAGCTGGGGGAGGGTGACGGACCCGTAGATGGCCGGCTCCCGTTCACCCAGCAAATTGAGGTTGGGCCCGTGAATCACGAGCACCCGCGGCTGCGGCTGTGCGAGGCGCATCGCCTGGGTTACAGGCTGGCCAGGAGCTCGTCTGCCGCGGTGCGCAGGACCCAGCGACCCTTGCCGAAGTTGCCGGTGTCGGACATCAACACGACGGCGAAGTAGCCCTCGGAGAGGAAGCGGGCGAGCAGGGTGCCGCGCTCCGCCTTGATCGTGATGTCGGAGACGGAGCCGAGATCGAGGGCCCTGGCGACCTTCACCATCTCGATGAACTCGGTGGCGACCTGTTCGATGTCACCGAGGTCACCATTACCCACATACTTCTCCACGGCGTAGCCGTCGAGGCCCATGAGCACAGCTGCCTTGGCGCCTGGGATCTTGTCGACGATGGATTTGAGGGTATCGAGCATGGTCTGGAAGCCGGCCAGTGCCGTCGCCGTCGCAGGGTGGCAGAGCAGCGCCGTCCTGGCAAGCGGCATGACCGGCCAGGCAGACGCGACCGGGGGCACTTGCGCTCGCGCCGCCGGCCCTGCGCCGGCCCTGGGAGCGCTTCAGGCGGTCGGGGACCGGGGGCGCAGCAGGCCAAACAGGTCGCGGACCGGCAGCGAGAGCACGGATGGTTCGCCGACGCGGACGAGGGTGACGTAGCTGACGGCCCCACCGGATCGCTTCTTGTCGGCGGTGAGGGCCCGTTCGACGGCCGCGCCGCGATCGCCGGTCAGCCACCCGTCGAGGTCGGTCGGCAAGCGTAGGCGCGTGAGCGCATCGACGACCAGGTCCTCGAGGCCCGGCTCGGCGACGCCTTTCTGTTCGGAGACTCGGGCCGCAGCGCGCAGACCGAGGGCCACCGCCTCGCCGTGCGGGACCGCGTACGCAGAGGCGGCCTCGATCGCGTGGCCGACGGTGTGGCCGAGGTTGAGCAGCACGCGGCCCTTGCCGGCCTCGCCGGTCTCCCACGGGTCGCGGCCGACGCACGCGGCCTTGAGACCGACCGAGGTCGCCACCAGAGGAGTGATGACGTCGAAGTCGCGGGCATAGATCGCCTCGGCCGCGGCGAGCAGCGCGTCGAAGTGATCGGGCGAGAACAGCAGGGCGTGCTTGAGCATCTCCGCGAGGCCCTGGCCGATCTCACGGTTGGTGAGGGTGCTGAGGACCTCGGGGTCGATGAGGACGCAGATCGGGAAGTGAAACGCCCCGACCATGTTCTTGCCGGCGGGGACATCGACCGCGACCTTGCCGCCGACCGACGCGTCGACCTGCGCGAGGAGCGTCGTCGGGCACTGGACCACCGGCACGCCGCGCATGAACATCGCCGCCGCGAGACCGGAGAGATCTCCGACGACGCCGCCGCCGAGGGCCACGACTGCATCGCGCCGTCCCATGCCGCTGACGATCATCGCCCCGAGCACCTCGAGCAGCGTGGCCGTGGTCTTGTGGGCCTCGCCGGCGGGGATGACGATCGGCACGACCGAGAAGCCCTGGGCCTCGAGGTTGGCCTGGGCCACCGCGCCGAGCAGCGGCGCAACCGTCGAGTCGGTGACGAGGGCAACGGCGGCGCCGGTGCGTCCGAGTCGCTGCTGCAGCTCGGCGCCGAGGCGGCCGATCGCACCGCGGCCGATCAACACCGGGTAGCTGCGGCTCTCCGCGGGCACATGCACGTCGAGCTTCAGCGGTCGCGGGGGCTTCGGTCGTGCATGGGGGCCAGGATCCGTCATGGGTGCACCTCGCTGAACGCCGATAACAGGCGGTGCACCGCATCTTGCGGTGATCCGCTGGTATCCACAACCATGTTTGCCTCCCCATAAGCGGACCGACGATCCGATAATTTTTCTTCGAGGCGCGCGCGCACGACCTCGTCCGGACCCGCGAGCAGCGGCCGCGTCGCGCGCTGACCAGGAGCGAGCAGACGTCGGGCGAGCTCGTCGATCGGCGCCTCGAGCAGCACCACGTGGCCGGCGGCGTGCATCAAGGCGCGGCTGGCCGGGTCGAGGACGACACCGCCGCCGGTCGCGATCACGACCGTGCGAGCGCGCAGGCCCGGCTCGGCGAGCAGGAGTCGCAGCGACAGGTGCTCGCAGCGACGAAACTGCGCCTCACCGCGCGCGAACAGGGCCGCGACGCTGGCGCCGAAGATGCGGGCGACCCGGACATCGAGATCGATCCAGGGGACGCCCCAGGCCGCGGCGAGCAGCGGGGCGATCGTCGACTTGCCCGCGCCCATCATGCCGGTGAGAAACACCGGTCGCCCGGGGCCCGCGCTCATGGCGGCGCCTCGCGCAGCCGCGAGACGTGGACCACGAAGCCGAGCTCGAGCTGCGCGTCGCTCTCGGGCGCGACACCGGGGCGGATCCTCAGCTGCTCGACGCTGACGATCTGCGGCAGCTCGGCGACGCGGCGGAGAAACTCGGTGAGGGCGGCCCAGCTGCCGCGCGCCTCGACCTGCGCCGGGGTGTGCACGAGCACGTCCTCGACCTGCTCCGGGAGCGGCGACCAGCGCTCGATGCTGAGCCCGACCGCGGCCGCGAGCCCCGGTACCAACACCAAAGGGTCGTCGGCGTGGCCGTCGCCGCCGGGCACCACCCGTCGGTCTCGCGCCAGCGCCTGCGCGTCGACAGCCAGCGCCGTGGCCAACAGCTGCACCCGGCGCTCGTCCTCGCCGACCTTCTCCAGGTTCTTGGTCGCGGCATGCAGGTCGTTGCGGGCGACCTGCCACGCGTCGCGGGCGTCGCGATAAAACACCGCGTACCAGACCACCCCGGCCACACACGCCCCGAGCACCCAGACGAGCAGCGTCTGCAGCGGCGACCAGTGGGTGAAGGGTGCGGCGGACATCGGTCAGTCTCGGGCGCTGAGGTCGACGCGAAAGGCGAGCCGGCCGGCGGCGTCGCGAGCGTACTCTGGTCGACCCACGGCCGCGACGCGGGGGCTCGCGGCCAGGCGCGTCATCAGGTCGGTCAGGGCCGCGAGGTCGCTAGCTGAGCCTGCGAGCGACCAGTGGTTACGTTCGAGTTGCTGCAGGTCGGTGAGCCAGAGCGTGGCGTCGGCGCGGCCGGCAAAGGGCGAGTCGGCCGCGGCCGGGTCTTCGGCGACGAGCGCGGTGAGCTCGGCGAGCAGGGGTGCGGGGCCGTGTCGGTCGGCGCGGAGGCGAGCGAGGGCGTCGCGGGCGGCACGGTGCTGGCTCTGACGTTCGGAGAGGGCGGCCTGGTCGAGGTCGGCGAGGGCGCGGCGGGTCTGCTGGGCGAGGGCGTCGGTTTGCTCGCGCAGCTCGGCGATCTCGGCGTCCGTGGCGGCGATCCAGAGGTAGCCGGCGGTGATCAACCCGGCCCAGCCGAGGCTCATCAGGGCCAGCGCGGAGTGCTCGCGGCCGGGTTGCCGCCGCCGCGGCCGTCTTGCCGTGGGCGGCAATAGGTTGATCCGAATCACGGCGCGTCGTCCTCCGTACGCAGCGCGAGGCCGAAGGCGACCGCCGCCGCGGGGGCGTTGGCGCGGAGGACCGCGAGCTCGACGCGGGCGTCGATCTGGACCCGCGCGAAGGGCTCGAGCACCGTCACCGGCAGGCGCGAACGGGCGACGAGGGCCTGGCGCAGCGCGGGCACCAGGGCCGAGCCGCCGGTGAGGACGATCCGCGACAGCGGCTCCTCGGCGACCATGCCGCGGAAGAAGTCGAGGGAGCGCTGGATCTCCGCCGCGATCGACTCGGAGACCTGCAGGATCATGCGCCGCAGCGGCGCCGGATCGACGCCGGACGGTTCGACGCCGCGCTTGAACCGCTCGGCCGCCGCGGGGTCGAGGCCCAGGCCGCCCAGCGCCTCAGTGTAGAGGTTGCCGCCGGAGCTGATGTCGCGCCCGTAGGCCGGCATGCCCTCGGCGATGATGCTGATCGTCGAGGCCGTCGCGCCGACGTTGACCACCGCGAAGGTCTCCCCCCCGGTGAATCCCTGGCAGGCCTCGACGCAATTTTGCAGGGCGAAGGCGGTCGCATCGACGACGACCGGCCGCAGACCGGCCGCGCTCACCACCCGCAGATACTGCGAGACGAGGTCCTTCTTGGCGGCGACCAGCAGGACCTCGACCTCCCCGGTGACCGGGTTTTGCCGGAGCCGCGTGTGGTCGATGAGCACGTCGTCCCGGCTCGGCGGGGCGACCAGCTGGCGCGCCTCCCACTCGATCTGCTGCGCGAACGCGGCCGGCTCGAGCTGCGGCACGCTGATCCGCTTGATGATCACCCCGTTGCCGGACACGGCCAGGGCGACCTCCTTGCCGCGCAGGCCGATGCGGCGGACGAGCGTACGCAGGGCCGTGACCACCGCGGCGGGTTCGACGACGGCGCCGGCCGCGATCGCTGCGGGCGGCACCGGCTCGACGCCGAAGTTCTCGAGCGCGAGGCCGGCACGGCCGGTCCGGAGCTGCACGAGCTTGATCGCGGTCGAGCCGATGTCGAGCCCGATGCAGTGTCTCGCCATGGGCCGGGCGCCTCGCCGCTCAGCCCTGGTCGATGTCCGGGCCGAACACCTGCTCGCGCGCCTCGGGCTTCAGGCCCAGCGCCTCGAGGATCTTGCGCTTGGTGTCCATTCGACACGGACACCCCGACTCCACCCGGTCGATCGTCAGCGGACTGACGCCTGCTCGCCGCGCGAGTTCGGCCTTGCTCATCATCGCCGCCTGCCGCAGCTTGCGGACGTTGTTGGGCTGCACGCCGACCGCGGCCTTCTTGGTCGGACGCTTCACCTCGGGGCTCGCGGGACTCGCGTCGCTCACGTCGCTCGCGTCGCTCGCGTCGGCCGCGACCACGACCTCACGGATCACCGCCGCCTCCGGAGCCGACAGGGTGGGCTCGTCGGTCGGGATAGGCGGCTCCTGCTTGGAGGTTGCAGTCATCGGCACGGCCACTTGCAAAGCGTTTCCTACACATTCTCGGCCCGGGCAAGGGCTTCGTCAACGACTGCCCCCCGCCTCAGTGATACGTAAGTGAGTGTTAGTGATATGGATTTGATAGGTCATTGTAGTGAACTAAGCAGCTGCGCGACTTGCGCTCACTGGAGCCCGTCAGCGTAGTAAGACTTTGAAAAGATTGATCAAAGTGAATTCACCGGCCGGGGGCCCGGCGCGCGGCCGAGGCGCCTGGCGACCTGGGCTGGATCCGCGACGCCGCCTGGCCGAGAGTTCCTGTCGGAAAGATCTCTTTTGCCTCAGAGTCCCGCTCGAATCCGCGCAGAACCCGCTCGAAGAGATCTCGCCGTGCGCGGGCCCCCAAACACTCCGGTCTTGAGCCGGTGATATCCTGGGCTCTGGTGACGGCCGAGGACCCACACACGAGCGTCCACCTCGGCGACGGACCGCGACGCGTGCTGCTGTTGCACGGCCTCACCGGCACGCCGTTCGAGGTGCGACCGATCGCCGACGCCCTGCACGCCGCGGGCTTCGCCGTGCGAGCGCCCCTCCACGCCGGCCACCGCGACCCCGAGGAGCTGGCCACGCACGGCTGGCGCGACTGGTACGCCTCGGCCGAGTCCGCCTTGCTGCAGTTCGCCGGAGCGGGGCGCGTGCTGGTGGTGGGATTTTCGATGGGCGCCCTGCTGGCGCTGCGCCTGGCCGCGATGCAGCGGGACCGGGTCGCCGGCGTGGCCTCGATCTCGGTGATCCTCGAGCTCCCGGGCTGGCAGGTGTGGCTCGCGGGCGTGCTGGCCGGGCTGCACCGCGACCCGCGGTACCGCCGCTTCGTCGGTCACCTCCCCAAGCGCGGCATCGACGTGCGGATCTTCGCTCGCGGGACCCAGAGCCCGAGCCTGCGGGTGTTCCCCTTCAACGCGATCGCCGAGCTCGGCGGCCTGCAACACGACATCCGCGGCCGCCTCGGCCACATCACCGCGCCGCTGCTGCTCCTGCACGGCCGCTACGACCACACGGCTCCGCCCGTGCACAGCGAGCGGGTCGCCCAGGCGGTCGGCTCGGCGAGCGTGCGGCGGGTGCTCTTGCCGCGCTCGTTCCACATCGTCGGTCAGGACCTCGACCAGGCCCAGGTGTGCGCGGAGGTCGTGGGCTTCGCGCGCGGCGTGCTCGGCGACCCCCGCGCGGTCGCGGCGGACGGGTGATACCTTCGCGCTCGCATGACCCTCATGACTCGCACGACCAGCGATCTGATCCTCGCCATCGACCAGGGGACCACCGGGACCACCTGCCTGCTCGTCGACGCCGAACTGAAGGTGCTCGCGCGCTCGACCCGCGAGTTCCCGCAGCACTTCCCGCAGCCCGGCTGGGTCGAGCACGACCCCGGTGAGCTGTGGGCCTCGGTGCTGGCCGTGATCGCCGACGTGATGCGCAGCAGCGGCGCGGATGCGGCCCGCATCGCCGCGATCGGCATCACCAACCAGCGCGAGACCAGCCTGGTGTGGGAGCGCCGGGGCGGCGCGCCGGTGCACCGCGCCCTGGTGTGGCAGGACCGCCGCACCGCCGGGGTCTGCGAGGCCCTGAAGGCCGACGGCCACGAGCCGCGGATCCGCGAGCGCACCGGCCTGATCCTCGACCCCTACTTCTCCGCCACCAAGATCGCCTGGGTCCTCGACCACGTCCCCGACGCCCGCCGGCGGGCCGCGGCCGGGGAGCTGGCCGCGGGCACGATCGACACCTACCTCGTGTGGCGCCTGAGCGCCGGTCAGAGCCACGTCACCGAGCCGAGCAACGCCTCCCGCACGCTGCTCTGGCCGCTGCTGGGCGGCGGCTGGGACCCGAGCCTCTGCGAGCTGCTACGCGTGCCCATGGCGCTGCTCCCCGAGGTGCGACCCACCACCGCCCGCTTCGGCGAGACCCGCGGCGTCCCAGGCCTGCCCGACGGGATCCCCATCCACGGCATCGCCGGCGACCAGCAGGCGGCCCTGTTCGGCCAGGCCTGCTTCGCCGTCGGCGACGCCAAGTGCACCTATGGCACCGGCGCCTTCGTGATGCTCAACACCGGCGAGCGCCCGGTCCTGTCCCAGCACGGCCTCCTGACCACCGTCGGCTGGCAGCTCGGCGAGCGCACCACGTATTGCCTCGAGGGCAGCGCGTTCATGGCCGGCGCCGTGGTCCAGTGGCTGCGCGACGGCCTCGGCATCCTCACCCGCGCCAGCGAGATCGAGGCCCTGGCCGGCAGCGTCGACGACAGCGGCGGGGTCATCCTGGTGCCCGCGCACGCCGGCCTCGGGGCCCCGCACTGGCGCCCCTACGCCCGCGGCCTGATCACCGGTCTGGCGCGCGGGACCACCCGCGCCCACCTCGCGCGCGCCGCCCTCGAGGGCATCGCCCTGCAGATCTCCGACCTCTTGGAGGCGATGGCGGCCGACACCGGCGCCCCGCTGCGCAGCCTCAAGGTCGACGGCGGCGCCGCGGCCAACGACCTCCTGATGCAGCTCCAGGCCGACTTCCTCGGCGTCCCGCTCAAGCGCCCGACCATGCTCGAGGCCACCGCGCTCGGCGCCGTGTTCATGGCGGGCCTCGGCGTCGGATTGTGGCAGGACACCGACGCCCTCACGCGCGCCTGGAAGGAAGACCGCAGCTTCAGCCCGAGCCCGCCGAGCCCGCAGCGGGCCGAGCTGCGCCGCGCCTGGGACCGCGCGATCTCATTCGCCTGAGCCGCGGCGAAACGAAGCTGTCCCGAAGGACAGGTCTTACGCGAACACCAGCGCCTCGCGCGCGACCAGCAAGAACGCGTCGAAGACCGCCGCCGGGTCCCCGGCGTCCGGCGCGTCGCCGGCACCGATCCACAGCCCGGCCTCGCCGCCGTACACCAGCCAGGCCAGACCCGAGCCGCTGTCCTCGACCACGCAGGCGAAGGCCGGGCCCCGCGAGACCTCGCCGCTGGCCCCCAGCTCGAGCCCCCACACCGGCCGCGGCCCGCCGCCGTCGATGTCGACCGCCGTCACCCGCAGCGGCTCGCCCGCGCGCTTGAAGCTGCGCTGCACCGGCTCGGTGAAGCGCTCGTCGCTGACCTCGACCCAGAGCGTGTCCCTGCCGATCGGCCCGTTCACCGGCCTGGTATCGCACGGCTGCGCCCGCAGGTCACCAGCACCCGCGGCAGGTCGACCGGCGCCCACTGCTCGAGCGCGTAGAGCCCGAAGCCGAGCCACGCCCGAGCCCGCAGCTCCGCCGCCGAGCGCATCACTCGCGTGCGACGCAACCACTGCAGCACCTGCCACGGCCGCAGCGACGGCGGGTGCGCCAGCTCGACCACCAGCGCGCCGGGCTGCAGCGCCAGGACCGCGGGGGCGAGCGCCGGGTCGACGCGCGCGTCGCCCAGCGCCGAGATCATCACCAGCGCCTCGAGCCCCGCCGGGGCGGCCCCCTCCGCGAGCACAGGCCAGCCGCACTGGGCGGCCGCCGCGACGACGCGGGCCCGCAGCAGCGCCCCCGACCCGCTCTTGCCCCCCGGTCCGATCAGCACCGCCGCCCGCAGCGGCCGCAACGCGTGCACCAGCCACTCGGCCAACACCGGCCCTGGCAGTTGATCGACGCCTCGCACCGCCCTCCTCTACCACCCTCCCGCGATCCGCGGCGAGCTCCGGCCGTCATCCGCGGCGAGATCGGGTCGTCATCCGCGGCGAGCTCCGGCCGTCATCCGCGGCGAGCTCCGGCCGTCATCCGCGGCGAGCTCCGGCCGTCATCCGCGGCGAGCTCCAGCCGTCATCCGCGGCGAGATCGGGTCGCACTCGCCAGCCCCGGCGAGATCGGGTCGCACGCCTCACTCGCCAGCCCCGGCGACATCCAGGGTCGCAGGGCCGCTGTTCCTCGCTACAGTGCCGGGCGTGCGTCCCCTGCCGACCGCATCCGCGCCGAAGATCGCCACGCTCGCGCGCTTGCAGGCCGCCGGCCTCCCTGTGCCCGCCGCGATCGCCCTTCCCGACACCCGCGAGCCCGACACCGACGCCTGGGCCGCCATCGACGAGCTCCTGCGAGGTGGCCCGGTGATCGTCCGCGCCGCCCTGCTCGAGGAGGACACCGCCGACGCCTCCGCCGCGGGGCTCGGTCGCTCGGTCGCCGGCTGTGGCGACCGCGAGGCGGTCACCGCCGCCCTCGCCGACATCACCGCCGCCCTCGCCGACCCCTGGCTGCGCCGCTACTTCGCCGGTCCCCCGACCGTTCAGGTCCTCGTGCAGCGGCAAGTCGTCGGCCCCTGGCTCGCCGTCGTCGCCCAGGCCGAGCTGCGCTACGTCGAGCTCCACTTCCTGCGCGGGCGCGACGAGGCCCTCGCCGCCGGCGACTCCCCGGCCCTCGCTGGCCCCCTCCCCCTGTTCCCGCCCGAGCTGCGCGACCGCATCGCCCCGCTCTGCGAGCAGGTCACCGCCGCCCTGCCGCCCGCCGCCCACGGCCTCGACCTCGAGCTCGTCGCGGACCACACCGGCGCGGTCTGGGTCGTCCAGGCCCGACCCCTCACCCGCCCGCTGCACCCCGGCTGGTCCAGCTTCGCCGCCGCCGTCCGCCGCGAGCTCGGCTGTCCCGAGGGACAGGCTCTACCGTTGCCCGGCCTGTGGGTCCTGGACGCCGAGCACAACCCTGCCGCGCTCTCGCCCGCGCACGCCGGACTGGTGCGCTGGCTGAGCGCGACCCGGCCCGCGCTGGTGGGCATGCGCGTGCTCGCCGGCTGGCTGTATGTCCCGCGCGACCTCGAGCCACGCCAGGCCACGGCCGGCCCCGACGAGCTGCTGCGGGCGCTGACCGAGCTGCGCAGGCGCCACATCCCCGCCGCGCGCGCGCGCCTGCAGCGGATGGATCGGGACCTCGTCGACGCCGAGCGGCCCGCGCTCGCCGCCCTGATCGACCGCGCCCTCGGCGAACTCGTGCAGGTGCTCGAGCTCCACGCGGCCCTGCCCTCGGCCCGCCCGCGCGAGTCGAGCGCATCGGGCCCGCTGCTGTGCTTGCAGGACCGGGAGGCCCACCTCGACGTCCTCCCCGCCACCTGGGACATCGCCAGCCCGCCGCTCGCCGAGCTCGCGCTCGGCCTCGACGGCGCCAGCCCGAATGCGCTAACCGACGCCACCCCGACCGACCCCGACGCCCTCGCGGTCCTGCTCGGAGAGCTCGACGATCATCTGTTCGCGCTCGGCCTCGCGCCGCTGCGTCGCGTCTATCTCCGGGCCGCCGCGCAGCTCGGTGTGGCCCGGCGCGACATCTTCCTGGTCCCGCCGGAGCTCCTGCGACGCATCCTCTGCGGCGAGCGCCACGAGCTCGAGCTGCCGGGGCGCCGCGCCGAGCACGGGCAGCAGGCCGACCTCTTCCCGCCCTTGCAGCTCTACGACGGTCTGCCGGTCCCGAGCCCCGGCGGCGCGCACCTCCGCGGTCTGCCGATCGGTCCGGCGGCGGAGGGTCCCTTGCATGCGCGCCGCGACCTCGAGGACCTGAGCGCGCGTCCGCTGGCGCCGGGCGCCGTGCTGGCGATCCCCGCCCTGACCGCGCAGGCCGCCGTCGTCTTGCGCGCGCTCGGTGTGCGCGCGGTCTGCTGCGAGCACGGCGGGGCGATGAGCCACGCCGCGCTGATGGCCCGCGAGCTCGGCCTGTCCGCGCTGATCGGGTGTCGCGGCTGCACCACGCTGCCTGCGGGCACGCTGGTGCGCCTCGACCCGCGCAGCGGTCGGCTCCTGCGACTCACCTGACCTTCAGGACAGGTCGGTCAGATCACGTCCTCGGACAGGTTCTCGTCGCGGGCCCGCGGGGTGCGCGAGCGGGTCGGCGCCGGGGCGGCGCCGGGGACGGGGCGCTCGGCCGGGCTGGCGCGGCGGGCCGGGGTCTCGGCCGCCTGGGCGATCTCGGCCGCCGAGATCCCGGCGTTGACGCGAGCGCGCAGCTCCTTCCCGACCTTAAAGAACGGCAGGCGCTTGGGTGCGACGTGCACGGCGTCGCCGGTCCGCGGGTTACGGCCCTCATAGCTCTTGTACTGGCGCACGGTGAAGCTGCCGAAGCCGCGGATCTCGATGCCGTCGCCGCGGCGCAGCGCGTCGACCATCGCGTCGAAGATCGTGCTGACCACCAGCTCGGCCCGGCCCTTGGTCTGCTTCGTCGCCTCGGCCACACGTTCGATCAGTTCGGATTTGGTCACAAGGCTCTCCCGGGACTCCCCCATGGTAGGCCAAAAAACCCAGGGATCTCAAGCACTCACCGGCGGATCGCCCGGACGGGCGTCCCAGTGGCCCTGACGGGCAAAGAGGACGAAATTCAGCGCAGCCAGCGACAGCCCCGCCTGCGCCGCCAACCACTGGTACGCCTGCCGCGCCCGGACCTGCGGGCCGCCCACCGTCGCCAACAAACCTGGCTCCGGCCACCGCCCGCGCCGCCCGACGTCCAGCCACCGCACGAACCCCGCCGCGTCGCCCGAGCCGCCCGCCGCCCGCCAGGCCAGCTGGTCCGCCAGCAGCAGGTGCAGGTCGGCCCACAGCGGCAGCGCCCCATCGTCCTCGACCAGCCAGGCCGCCCGCGGGCGCTCGGCGGCCGCGCTGCCCGCCGCGGCCCGGGCGCGTCGCTCCTCGCAGCGCGTGGGGCCGGCGAGCTGGGACTCGCGCAGGCAGCCGGGCCAGCGAGCCGCGGCGCGCCGGAGTGCCGCGTCCTGTTCCGGGCCGCGGGGTAGGGCCTCGAGCGCGGCGAGGGCCAGGTATTTCTCGGTCATGGCCGCGCACATGTCCCTGGTGAGCGGTCGCCGAGACCACTGCAATTGCCAGGGTCGAAGCTCGTGCGGGGCCATGAAGGTGAGTGTAGCCCTCGCCAGGCGGCGAGAGATCGGTATGCTGATCGGGCCCGACCGGACGCACGCGGAGGGGGCGGGAGACACTCCCGCGGAAAGGTTGACGAACGCCGTGGAGCGCCCTTCTCATCGAGCCATGACCCAGGCTGCTCCCGCCTTCGACTCGCCGGCGCAAGATGGCGTCGCCGAGGCGCCGCGCGTCGAGTACCTGAGCGCCGCGGAGCAGTTCATGCTGGCGCAGGCGCGAGCGGGCAATCCGCGGGCGCTGCGGCAGTTCTACGACGGCCATCAGGCGCAGGTGCGCGGCCACCTCTATCGCCTGCTCGGCCCCGACTCGGAGATCGACGACCTCGTCCAGACGATCTTCGCCCGCGCCTTCGTGGCGCTGCCGGCCTTCAAGGGCGGCTCGACCCTCAGCACCTGGCTTTATCGCATCACCACCAACACCACGCACAACCTGCTGCGCCAGCGCTTTCGTCGCGGGCGGGTGAAGGCCGCGTTTCAGTGGTGGCTCAGCGGTCGGGCGGCGCAGCTGCAGGCCAGCCAGAGCGACGTCCGCGACGAGGCGGGCCGCGTGCTGCAACACCTCGCCCCCGACCTGCGCGAGGTCTTCGTCTTCTATCACTACGAGGGCCTGACCCTGCAGGAGATCGCCCAGATCCTCGACAAGCCGCTCTCGACCATCGGCGACCGCCTCACCCGCGCCCGCAAGCGACTCCACGAGCTCGTCACCGCCACGTGATCGCTACATGACCCAAGCCGACGACAACCTGCCGACGGACGGCCCGCGCTACGGCTGCCTCGAGTCCCACGAGGACGCCGAGTTCGCCGTGGCCGATCGCCTGCACCCCGCCGCTCTCGTCCGCTTCCGGACCCACCTCCGCAGCTGCAGCGACTGTCGACGCATGCACGCGCTCATGGAGGCCATCTACCGCGGCCCCGACCCCGCCGCCTCGGGCGTCGGCATCATCCGTGGCGACCGCGAGTTCGCGGCCATCCTCCGCCGGGTCCCGAACGAGCGCCCGCAGCCGTGGCCGCAGCGCGTCCTTCATACATCGGGCGTCGTCGCGCTGGCGACCACCGCCGTCGCCCTGGCGGTGACCCTCTTCGTCCGGCCGGGCGGCGAGCACCCGCTCGAGCCCATCCCGCACGGCGGCGTCATCGCCTCGCTGGGCAGCGCGCGGCCGGAGCCGGCGCTCGGCGACGACGAGCTTGGCGAGCCCGGGGTCGCCGCGCACCAGGCCCAGGTCGACTACGGCCGGGTGATCGCCGGTCGCGGCTTCCTGTCGACCCCCGGCGACGGTCCACCTGTCCTTACGGACACATTCACGGTCGGCACCCGCTTCGCCACCGAGCCGGGGCAATCGCTGCAGGTCGGCCTGCTCGGGAGGATCCTCGCCAACTTCGAGCCGGGCACCGACATCGAGTGGACGCAGGCTGGCCCGGCCGCCCTCGACCTCACGCTCGTGCGCGGCCTGATCGCCGTCCGCTACGAGCGGCAGCCCGACGACCCGGTGCTCAACATCCATACGCCCTCGGCGCTGGTGCGGGTCGTCGGCACCGTCTTCACCGTCGAGGTCGACGCCGAGGGCAGCACCACGGTGTCGGTGCTGCGCGGCAACGTCGAGGTCTTGAACCCCGAGGACCAGGCGCTGATCGGCGAGGTCCACGCCGGCTACCGCTTCAACCCCGAGCGCTCGACCTACACCGACGTCGGCCGCCACGAGGTCCGCGTCGCCATGCCGCTCTCCGACGAGGGCCCCGGCGAGGGCGCAGTGGTCGGCAGCGCCGACGGCACGATCCCGGCGAACTGGGTGGTGCCGGGCCTGCCCGCCGCGCCCGCGCTGCGTCGCATCGAGAACATCCTGAACCCCGCGCCGCTGCCCGAGCCGCGCGAGCGTCCGCTGGTCGCCCGCAGCGATCGCCGCTACACCAGCCTGCTGGCCGCCGCCAAGGCCGACGACGGCCAGGACCTGATCGACAAGCTCGTCCGTGACGCCCAGGAGACCCGCCGCGAGGAGGGCCGCGCCGCCCTCGAGCACTGCAAGTCGCTGTATCAGTCGGCCCAGTCGCGCTACCTCTCGGCGCGCTGTCTGACCCGCTTCATGGCCGAGCACGGCGACGACGATGACCTCGTCGAGGGTCACCTGCTGATCGGCATCTTGCGCATGGACTTCGCCAACGACTACGCCGCGGCCAAGCTGGCCTTCGAGCGCTTCCTCGAGCGCGCCCCCTCGCACCCGGAGGCGGAGCTCGCCCGCTACCGGCTGTGGCTGGCGAGCATCGAGCACGGTGACATCCCCGGCGCCGTCGAACGCGGCCGCGAGTATCTGCGCCGCTACCCCAACGGCAAGTACGCCGGCAAGATCCTGCAGCGCTTCCCCAAGCTCGTCTCGGAGCTGTGATCTCGGCCGGAGATCCGCCCGCGAAGCAGCAGCGACGACGCGAGCGCGAGCGCGAGCCAATGCGCCCATGATCGCGCATTGATATGTCCCTTGGGCCATGTCGCGCTCGCGCCCGCGCCCGCGTGTCGCGGACGGTCTCCCATTGTTGTGCTACCACCGAGGCCCAGCCAACCACGGGGCCTACGCCCCGGAAGCGAGCCAGAATGCCCAAGCGTATCTTCATCGGCAGCCTCAGCCTGACCACCACCGACGCGACCATCAACTCATCCTTCGCGCCCTTCGGGACCCTGGTATTCGCCGCCATCGATCGCGACGCGGCCGGCGGCTCGCTGGGCACCGCCCGCGCCGAGTACACCACCGATCAGGCCGGCACCGACGCCATCGCGGGGATGAACCTCACCGTGCTCGACGGCAACACGATCACCGTCTCGTAGGCGCAGATGCGCCCTCACGCTCACGGCCCGCTGATGCGGGCCGTTCGCGTTCATCGACCACGCGTTCGCTGACTCCCTGTCCTCGCGGACATGCGCGGAGCCAAGCGCCGGCCGATGATCCGGCCCGCCAACCCGGTTTTGTTTATACTGCTGGCCCTCTCGCGTGGAGTTTCGTGCATGGCATTGGTCCCGGTAAAGGCCGACCTCTCGGCAAAGACCTGCATCGTCGCGGGCGGCAGCGGCGGCATCGGCAAAGAGATCGCCCGCAATCTGGCGGCGATGGGCGCGACGGTCATCGTCACCTCGCCCGGCCTCGATCGCGCCGACGCGGCCCGGGCTGACATCGTCGCCTCGACCCAGAGCCGCCGCGTGCTGGCCATGAAGCTCGACTACGGCAATCGCCTCTCCGTCAAGGAGTTCGCCGACACCTTCTGCGAGCGCCACGAGCGGGTCGACATCCTCGTTCACAGCGCCGCCTGGTGGTCCGCCGTCCGCGAGCAGAGCCCCGACGAGATCGAGATGACCTGGATGGCCAACGTCCTCGGTCCGCACATCCTCAACCGCCTGCTCACCGACCGCCTCAAGGCCAGCGCCCCCGCGCGCATCATCCACCTCGCCTGCGCCAACGCCGGCGACCTCGACGTCGAGGACACCGACTTCGACCGCCGCCGCTTCGACGGGTGGACCGCCTTCCGCCAGAGCCAACAGGCCGCCCAGATGCTGGCCTCGTCGCTCGCCCCGCGCATGGCGATCCACGGCGTCAACGTCCAGCTGTGCATCCCCGCCGGCACCGTCCGCAGCGGCCTGCACCGGCGCGCCCGCGGCCTCAAGCGCCTGCGCCTCGCCCTCGCCAGCAAACTGTTCGGCGTCAGCCCGGCGGTCGCCGCCGACGCCCCGACCTGGCTGGCGGCCCGCCCCGAGGTCAGCGCCAGCAATCAGCTGTTCCTCGGGCGCAAGGAGGTCGAGCGTCGGTTCCGCGACGCGGCGAGGAGCCAGGTCTTGTGGGACACCGTCGAGCGTCAGGTCAACGGCCTGATGTCGAAGCCGGGCCTCGGTCAATCCGGTCTGTTTCGCCTCCCGGTCTGACCGCGAGGCCAGCCCTTGCGAGGCCGCCCCCGGCCTCGCTAAGCTCGCGCGGTGATCGTCGACCTCACACCCGGGCGAGCCGAGCTGCTCGAGCAGGCCGCCGAGCTGCTCACCGATCGCATGCCCGAGGGTTGGCCGACCCTCGCGGACGCGCGGGAGCACCTGCGTGAGATGCTCGACCCGGCCCGCGTCGTCCGCGGCTTCGTCCGCGGTCGGCAGCTGCTCGGGTGGATCGGCGGCCTCGAGCGCTACGCCGGGCACGTCTGGGAGCTGCATCCGCTGGTCGTCCGCGCCGACCACGAGCGCCGCGGCGTCGGCCGGGCCCTGGTCGAGGACCTCGAGGACCGCGTCCGCGGCATGGGCATCCAGAGCCTGTTCGTCGGCTCCGACGACGAGCTCGGGCAGACAAGCCTCGCCGGCATCGACCTCTACCCGGATGTCGTCGCGCATCTGTCGCGGCTCGAGAACCTGCGCGGCCACCCGATCGGCTTCTACCAGCGCCTCGGCTACCACGTGATCGGCGTGATGCCCGACGCCAACGGCTTCGGGCGCCCCGACATCTACCTCAGCAAGCGACTCGTCCCCGCGAGCCACTGAGCTCGCACGGGCCGCTCACCAGGACGGCTTCTCCTCCTCGGGGCCCGGGTCGGGCTTCGCCGCGCCGCCACCCGCGCTCGCGCCCTTGTCGTCCACCGGCGGGGTCTCGCCGGTCACGGCCGGCGGCGGCGCGACGGGGGCCACCGCCGCGGGAGCAGCAGGAGCCGCAGGAGCCGCAGGAGCCGCAGGAGCCGTGGGGGCCACCGCCTTGGTCTCGACCTTCTTCGCGTCGTCCTTCCCGCAAGCCGGCGCACCCGCGGTGGTGGCCAGGAGGACGGTCAGGGCGAGGAACTTCTCCGCGTCGATCTTCATCATTGCGCGAAGGTAGCAGACCTCGCCGGCGCGGTCACCCGCGGCGGGCCCGGGTCAGGCGGCCCAGGCCGCTGTTGCTGCCGCTGATCCGGTTGTTCTGCGGAGATGTCATCGGGTCGCAGCGGAGCGCGACCCATCCGCGCCTTCAAGGCCCCGCGACAGCGCGCAGCCGCCCACGCGACGCAGGTCAACGCGCGCGCTGCGAGGCGATGAATTCAGCGAGCGCCTCGACCTCCGCCGCGCCGAGCTTGTCGGCGAACTTCGGCATCTCGGCGGTCTCGCCGTAGAGGTCGGGCTCCGCCGAGTTGCGGATCACCCGGGCGATCCACGCCGTCGTGCCGCGACCCGCGAGCGTCGGCCCGACGCTCGACTTGCCGGCCTCGACCTCGTGACAGCCGCTGCACTCGAGCTCGCCGTCCCACAGCGCCTTCCCGCTCGCCACCAGCGTCGCGTCCGTCGCTCCCAGCTCGGGCCCCGACAGGCTCAGCATGTACTCGACCACCGCCCGCAGCTGCTCGTCCGAGGCCGCCGAGACCGGCAGCGCCTCCATCCCCGTGTGCGCCTTGGTGCCGCCGTAGAACCGCTTCGAGCGCGGGTCGCGGACCAGCGCGAACAACCACTCGCGGCTGCCGTAGTCGTCGAAGCTCGGGGCCTCCTCGCCGCCGCGGCCCTCGATGGTGTGGCAGGTCGCGCAGTGCTCCTTGAACAGCTTGCGGGTCTTCTGCTTCGGGTCGTTGTCGAAGACCGCGATGCCGCCGGCCGGCGCGACGCCCTCGAGCGCGAGGGTGCGGGCGCGCGTGGCCTCCTCCTCGGCGACGACGAGCCCGCGCTGATAACTCTCGTTGCGCGCGTCCTCGACGATCGCCAGGGCCGTCAAAGCGGTGACGCCGGCCATCAGCAGCCCGACCACGCTGAGCGCCGGCCAGCGGGCGCTGGCGCGGCGAGAGGTCGCGCGGTCGATCCACGGCAGCGCGAACAGGGTCACCGTGACCGCGCCGGGCAGCAGCACCGTCGCCACGATCTGCAGCGGCCCCTCGAAGTACTTGAGCAGCTGGTACAGGAACAGGAAGTACCACTCCGGCCGCGCCACGAAGTTGCTCGCCGGGTCCGCGGGCGCGAACAGGTCGGCGCCGTGGGTCTGGTAGGTCAGCCCGATCAACGCCGCGGCGCAGACCGTCATCGCCACCACGTCCAGGAACAGCTGGTTCGGCCAGAACGGCTGGGTCTTGCGCTTGAGCGCCGCGTCGTCGAGCTTGGCCGGCGGCGTCACCCCATGGCGGCGAAACAGCGCGATGTGGGCGGCCAGCAGGCCCCCGAGCGCGAGCGGCAGCACGAACACGTGCAGCGCGAAGAAGCGGGTGATCGTCAGGTTGCCGTACTCCGGCCCGCCCTGGACGACCTGCTGCAGCGGCTCACCTCCGGGCACCGAGCCCATGATCCCCGTCGCCACCTGCGTCGCCCAGTAGCCCTTCTGGTCCCACGGCAGCAGGTAGCCGGTGAGCGCGAAGGCCAGCACCAGCCCGCCCATCGCCAGACCCGTCCACCAGTTGACCTCACGCGGCGCGCGATAGGCCCCGGCCCACACCACCTGCAGCAGGTGCAGCACCACGACCACCACCATCGCCGACGAGCCGTGATGATGCAGCCCGCGCAGGAACCAGCCCGCGCTGACCTGGTCGTTCAGGTACGCCGTGCTGGCCCACGCATCGGAGGCCGAGGGGCTGTAATAGAACGCCAGCAGGATGCCCAGCACCACCTGCTGCATGAACAGGAAGGTCAGCACCGAGCCGAACACGTACTGCCAGCGCGCGCCGCCCGGCACCGGCTCATCCAGCGCCTTGGCGATCGCCGCGCCCAGGCCCGTGCGCGCCTCGAACCATTGGCCCGGCCGCATCAGACCGGCTCCTTCGCCGGCACGCCCTGGCGAAACCTCTGGAAGCGGATCGCCACCAGGCCGTTGTTCTCCTCGAGCTCCAGCGTGTCCATCGGCCGCGGCGAGGGCCCCTCCTCCACCTTGCCCCCGAGGTCGAAGGCCGAGCGGTGACACGGACACTTGAACTTGCCCTCCGCCGCGTCGAAGTCCACCGCGCAGCCAAGGTGCGGGCACGAGGTCGACAGGGCCTGCAGCGCGCCGTCGCGCTCGAGCACCCAGCACGAGCCCAGCTTCACGTTCGACTCGCGGCTCCACGCGTCGCGCCGGTCCGCGTAGAGGTCGACCCGCACCGGCGTCGCCCCGAAGGCCTCGCGCTTGCCGACCGGCAGCATCGCCCCCTCCGCGCCCGGCCCCGAGCGCAGCGGGTGGACCAGATAACCGAGCGCCGGCACCACGGGCACCGCCGCCAGTCCGCAGCCGAGCGCGCCGACGCCGAGCTTCAGCAGCTTGCGCCTGGAGGCTGCCTCTGGGGACAGGTCCTCGGGTGAAATCGCATGCGGACTGGCCTCGGGGAGATCTCGTTCGTGGCTCATGGGCGCTCCGGGATGAGGCTCCAGCATAACCCGCGAGCCGGCCGCGTGTGCGGCCTTGGGGGCGAGGTCGCGCCGCGCTAAGATCTCACGCGTGACCTCGCCCTTCCTGCTGGCCGAGTCTGGCCCTGCCACGCTCAAGCCCACCCGCTGGGGTGGCACCCGCCTGGCGACCCTGCGCGGCGGCGCAGCCCGCCACGACGCGCACGGCCTGGCGATCGGCGAGTCATGGGAGTTCTCGACGCTGCCAGGCCAGGAGAGCCGCGCCGGGGGCCTCCCGCTCGGCGAGCTGCTCGGCTCGCCGCTGCCGTTCCTGGCCAAGTTGATCGACACGGCGCTGCCACTGAGCGTCCAGGTGCACCCCGGCGACGACGCCGCTGGACCCGGCAAGGAGGAGGCCTGGATCGTGCTCGCCGCCGACCCCGGCGCCTGCGTCTGGGTCGGCCTCGCCGCCGGATGCGAGCCGGCGGAATTTTACCGTGCCGTCACTGCGGGGGCGCCGCTGCTGGATCTTCTGCAGGCGATCCCCGTCGTGCCCGGCAGCGTCATCCTCGTCCCCGCGCGCACCGTGCACGCGATCGGCGGCGGCATCCTCCTCGCGGAGATCCAGCAGCCCCGCGACTGCACTTACCGCTTCCACGATCACGGCAGCGAGCGCCCGATCCAGCCCGAGCAGGCGCTCGCGACCGTCGACCTCGACGCGCAACCCCAGCTCTGGCGACCCGGCGAGCCGCCTCGGATCCTCAGCGGCCGCCACCTCCGCCTCGAGATCCTCACCGCCGGCGCCCACCGCCGCGATCGTCCCGCGACGCCGACCCTCCTCGTGCCCGCGCTCGGCCGCGTGGACGCCTGCTCCCGCGAGGAGCGGCTGCCCCTGGAGCCCGGCGCCCTGACCCTCGCCCTCCGCGGCCCCTGGTGGCTCGAGCTCGCCCCTGGAGCCCTGTGCGTGCTCGGCAGCCTGCCCGGCCCCGACGGCGCTGCGAGATCCCACAGACCGACCGTCGCGTGACGCCACAGCCCGCGCCGCCAGGCCGCCGCGCCCTGGAGATCTCTGGACGTCCGGCCTGTCCTGGGTTTTGCTTGGGTAGTCCCCCGGAGCCACCGTCATGTCCAAGCATATTCGTCCGCTGTGTGCCCTCGCCATCGCCCTGACCGTCCCCGCCGGCTGCTTCGAGAGCGTGAGCGACGCGGAGATGCGCGAGGCCCTCACCGAGATCGTGCTCGCGGGTCAAGGCCAGGCGGTCGAGAACGAGATCATCGAGATCACCACCGACTTCACCCTCGGCGAGGCCGCAGAGACGATCGCCAACAACCTGCGCGACGCCCTCGAGAGCCAGATCCCCTGCTCGACGATCGTCGTCGTGGACAACACCCTGACCATGGACTTCGGCGGCCTCGACGACAGCTGCGTCTACAACGGCCACACCGTCGCCGGCGTCATCACCCTCGAGATCACCTACGACGCGATCGGCCACAAGGCGGTCGTCGACCACGACTATCAGGACCTCACCAACGGCGTCGTCACCCTGAACGGCAAGAAGACCGTCACCTGGGACGAGAAGTCGCGCCACGTCGTCACCGACCTGATGGTCGTGCGCGACGGACAGAGCGTCCACAGCACCTCCGACCGCGTGATGACCCTGCTCGACCCCGCCGCCGGCCTCGCAGGCGGCATCATCATCGACGGCGGCCACCAGTGGGACAACGACAAGGGCCTCTGGGACCTCCGCGTCGACGAGGTCGAGATCCGCTGGATCGACCCGGTCCCGCAAGCCGGCAGCTACACCCTCGACACCCCGAGGGGCAAGACCATCGGCCTCGGCTTCGCCCGCATCGACGACGACACCATCGCCGTCACCCTCAGCGGCGGCGGTCGTGAGCGCGTCTTCCACGTCACCAGCAGCGGTCAGATCCAGGACGGCTGAAGCGCTCCGTCGCGGGCGTCACCGCGCGGCACGAACCTCCCGGTGCCCCGGGAGGCTTTCGCGTATCATCGCTCGATGAACCTACTCGGCCGGCACTCATTCACCCTCTGCGTGGCCCTCCTGCTGCCCGCTTGCAAGGACTCTGACGCCGGCGAGACCACCTCCGTCTCCGCCGCTTCGACCAGCGAGGCCGGCACAAGCACCAGCACCGGCACCGGCACCACCGCGACGCCGACCACCACCGGCTCGAGCACCGGCGAGCCCCCCAAGGACTCCTGCACCGCGGTCACCAGCGAGGCCGAGTGCAAGACCAAGGAGATGTGCACGTGGAAGGGCGTGGTGCAGTACACCCACGGCAACCTCGGCTGCCTGGGCAACGTCGTCGAGTTCTGCCTGGCAAGGGAACCGACCGGCGCCGCCTCGGCCTGGTACCGCGAGTTCGACGGTGACACGCAGGTCGTCGAGTTCAGCTACACGCCCGACGACCTGCCCGGCGAGTGGATGGAGTGCGGCTGCGACGGCCCGCTGACCTGCCTGTGCCCCTCGATCGCCCCGGATTGCCCGGATCGCCTGGACGAGTTCTGTGGCACCGTCGGCTCGAGCGTCCCGTGCCGCGAGGTCACCACCCACGGTGACCTCGTCTGCGACTGGTTCTCCGTGTCGCCCGAGGGCCCGAAGGACGACACCTGTGCCGACTCCGCGCAGGAGAACCGTTGCCTGCCTGCCACCAACGTCGGCGGCCAGACCTGCACCCCCCCGGCCTACAGCTTCCAGCCGTGCGAGACCTGGCCGCAGGACCTGTTCTGGCGCGAGGTCAACGGCGTCGTCGAGGTCATCACGATCTGCGGACCCCAGCCGCTCGGCTGGACCCAATGCCTGGGCGACGACACGCCCGACCAGCCCGACGAGTGCAAGTGTCGCTGCCTCTGAAGTATCATCCGGCGATGCTTCGCCCATACTGCCTACCGCTCCTGATCGGCGCGACCCTGCTCGCGCCGCTGGCCTGCAAGTCCAACTCCTCCGACACCACCACGGACGGCGAAGCGACCACGAGCGCGGCCACCACGACGACCGGGACCATGACGGTCCCGACCACCACCGTCGACACCACCAGCCCGAACCCGACCACCACCGGCGAGCCCACCACCGCGGCCACCACCGCCGAGGCCACCACCGCCGAGCTCACCACCACCGGCGGTCCCCCCCCCGCCCTCTGCACCTCGATCTCCGACGAGATCCTCTGCAAGAACACCGACACCTGTAAATGGGGCGGCGTCGTCTCCTACACCTACGGCAACCAGGGCTGCCAGGGCAACATCACCATGTTCTGCCTCGACGAGGACCCGGCCGGCGCCGCGACGGCCTGGTATCGCGAGCAGGACGACAACACCCAGGTGCTCGAGTTCGGCTACACCCCCACCCTCGACGCGGAGTGGAAGCCCTGCGACTGCGACGGCCCGCTCGCCTGCCTCTGCACATCGGTGACCGAGGCCTGCCCCGAGCGTCAGGAAGATTACTGCGGCTTCATCACCACGGAGCTCGGCTGCGGCAACGTCACCTTCATGGGCGAGAACACCTGCGACTGGTTCAAGGTCTCGCCCGAGGGCCCGAAGGACGACATGTGCGCGCAGAACCCGGCCAAGTACCGCTGCATGCCCGCCACCGACGCGGGCAAGGACACCTGCACGAAGGTCAAGACGCCGCCCTACCCCTTGTGCCCTCAGGACCCCATGGCCCCGGCCGTCGACCCGATCTTCTGGCGCGAGGTCGACGGCGTCGTCGAGATCATCCAGACCTGCGGCCCGAGCCCGGTCGGCTTCACCCAGTGCGAAGAGGTCGACACCGTCGAGCAGCCCGACGAGTGCGGCTGCGCGTGCACCTGACCCGCGCTCAGGGCACGAGCACCAGCTTGCCGACGGTGCGCCCCGACTCGAGGTCCGCGTGCGCCTGCGCGACCTCCGTGAGCGGATAGGTCGTCACCGCCGGCATCCGCAGGGTCCCCGCCGCGAAGCCGCCGAGGATCCTCCCCATCGCGGCGCCGAGCAGGTCGCCGCGGTGGAACATGTACGACAAATTAAAACCCATCACCGACTTGTTGCGGTTGACGAGGTCCATCGCGCTGAACCTCGGCGTGCGCAGGTAGTCCCACGCGAGGCGCAGCCAGTTGGGTCGACCGCCCCGCCGCGGCAGCATGCTGTGAAAGCCGTAGACCACGAGCCGCCCCGCCGGCGCGAGGTGGCCATAGCTGTCCGCCAGCGTCGACACCCCGTTGGCGTCGAAGACCGCCGCGAAGCCGGCCGGCGCGATCCCCCTGGCCGCCGCCCACAGGTCCGCGCGCGAGCGGTCGATCACCAGCGTCGCTCCCAGCGCCTGCGCAGCCGCCACCTTGTGCTCCGCCCCGACCACCCCGACCACGTGGCAGCCCGCCGCCCGCGCGATCTGCAGCAGCGCCGAGCCGACCCCGCCCGCCGCCGAGTGCACCAGCACCCACTCCCCCGGCATCGGTCGCGCCAGCATGTGCAGGGCGTAGTCCGCCGTCAGGAACACCGTCGGCAGCCCCGCCGCCTGGGTCGCCGACAGCCCCTGCGGCGCCATGAACACCTGCGAGGCCGGCACCACCACCTGGCTCGCGTAGCCGCCGAAGCGGGTCACCGCGATCACATCCTGTCCGATCGGCCAGGTCACTCCCGGGCCGACCGCCGAGACCACCCCCGCGACCTCGAAGCCCGGCGTGATCGGCCAGCCGACGAGCTCGCGGGCCGAGGCGTAGAGCCCCATCCGGATCACGCAGTCCGCGTAGTTGACCCCGATCGCCGCGACGTCGATGCGTAGCTCCCCGGGCCCCGGCTCCGGGCACTGCCCCTCCTCCAGCGAGAGCCGCTCGTAGCCGCCGGCACGATGGATCACGACCTTGCGCATGGCCGACCGTGGCGCCTCGCCGCGCTGCGGTCAAGTCCGCCCGCGCCGCGCCTGTGAGTTTCGTGACGCCTCGGGCCCCGCCCCGCGCCCACCGGCCCGCCTGCGCGGCCCCCACCGCGCTCCCCACCCCTCGGGCAGGATGTTAGCCTCCGGGCCCGCATGAGCACTGCGACCGGCAAGACCCGCACCGAGACCGACAGCATGGGGCCCATCGAGGTCGGCGAGTCCCACTATTGGGGCGCGCAGACCGAGCGCTCGCTGCACCACTTCAACATCGGCGACGACCGCTTCCCACGCCCGATGATCCGCGCCCTCGGCCTGCTCAAGAAGGCCGCCGCGCTGGCCAACGCCGAGCTCGGCATGCTCGCGCACGACAAGGTCGCCCAGATCGTGCGCGCCGCCGACGAGGTCATCGAGGGCAAGCTCGACGAGCACTTCCCGCTGCGCGTCTGGCAGACCGGCAGCGGCACCCAGACCAACATGAACGCCAACGAGGTGATCAGCAACCGCGCCATCGAGCTCGCCGGCGGCGTGCTCGGCAGCAAGAAGCCGGTCCACCCCAACGACGACGTCAACCGCGGCCAGTCCTCCAACGACACCTTCCCGACCGCGATGCACATCGCCGCCGCCGAGCAGGTCGTCCACGCCCTGCTCCCCCAGGTCCTGCGCCTGCGCGACACCCTCGCCGACAAGGCCGCGGCCTTCGCCGACATCATCAAGATCGGTCGCACCCACCTCCAGGACGCGACCCCGCTGACCCTCGGCCAGGAGTTCTCCGGCTACGTCCAGCAGCTCGACTACTGCGTCGCCGGCCTCGAGGCCGCGCTGCCCCGCGTCTACGAGCTCGCGCTCGGCGGCACCGCCGTCGGCACCGGCCTCAACACCCACAAGGACTACGCCGTCACCAGCGCGCGGCACATCGCCAGCCTGACCGGCCTGCCCT
>Ga0073899_10000996_pt1 | contig 26123 bp, 22 predicted proteins | sample KloWWTmetaKNB5Ph_FD_88975 | JGI IMG/M metagenome (GOLD analysis project Ga0073899, IMG submission 88975) | Active sludge microbial communities from Klosterneuburg, Austria, studying microevolution and ecology of nitrifiers - Klosterneuburg... | ecosystem: Engineered > WWTP > Aerobic digester >... | reverse complement strand
TTGTGGGCATTGAGATCGGCATGCCAGAGACCGTGCGCGTGGAACGCGCCGAGCACCGCTCCGAGCGCGGCCCAGTCGATGCGTGCGGCTTCCGCAGGATCAGCCAGTCGCTCGGCCAGCGTGCGCGCACCGGCCACTTCGCGTGTAGCCAGATCGGCGCGATAACCGAGGCCGGAACGCAGATAGCGCGCAGCGAGCACCTCAGGCACCGGCAATCCGAGCGCTTGCAGGTGTCGGGTGAGGCGGAACTCGCGAAACGGGCGTGTCGACTCGGCACCGGTCCAGACGAACCAGTCGCGGCTCAGCTTGGCGGCCCAGCCGCCACGGCGGTAATGGCGCAGCACGCAACGCGCGCCGCCGACCTCGACCACGCGGATGGCACCGCGACCACGCCCGCCACGCAGCTCGCCTTCCGCGTCGAACAGCGCCAGCGCGTCGGCGACTGCAAAGCCGGCGTCGCAGATCAGACCGCTGTGTGTGTCGATGTGCACTCTCACGCCAGTCGACGCGGTGCCCGTGGCATCATCCATGGCCGCAGTGTAACCAAGCCCGCAACGTGAGCGCAGCCACAACCATCTGTATTTTCCGCCTGTCCGCACTGGGCGATGTCACGCATCTGCTGCCGCTGCTGCATCGCATCCGCCAGCATCAGCCGGACATGCGCATCACCTGGATCATCGGCAGGTTCGAGTCGAAACTGGTCGGCGACCTGCCCGGCGTGGAGTTCATCGCGATCGACAAGAAGCAGGGGCTGCTCGCGGTGTGGCGCGAGCTGCGCGCACGCTTGCGCGGCCGTTGCTTCGATGCGCTGCTGCTGTGCCAGCTGGCGGCGCGCGCGAACTTGCTGAGCACCGCCGTCCAGGCGCGCCGGCGCATCGGCTACGACGCGGCAAAGTCGAAGGAAGGACACAGCTGGTTCATCAATGAACGCATCACCGCGGCCAGCGGTCGCCACGTGCTCGACACGCTGTATCGCTTCGGCGACGCCCTCGGCCTGCCGGACGCGCCGAAGCGCTGGGACATCCCGGTGCCGGAGGAAGCACGCGCCTTCGCCGAGCAGCACCTGCCGGGTTCACAGCCGACGCTGATCATCAGTCCCTGCTCCAGCCACGCGCTGCGCAACTGGAATGTCGCCGGTTACGCGCGCGTCGCCGAGCACGCCATCCGTCGCCACGGCATGCGCGTGCTGCTGTGCGGCGGGCCGAGTGCACTGGAACTCGAGACCGGCGCGGCGATCGAGCGTGCCTGCGCCGAGCCGCTGCAGAACCTGATCGGCAAGGACACGCTCAAGCGCGCCTGCGCCCTGCTGGCGCGCGCCAGCGCGGTGCTCACCCCGGACGCCGGCCCGATGCACATCGCCAACGCCATGGGCACCCCGGTGCTCGGGCTGCATGCGGCCACCGACAGCACACGCAGCGGTCCCTATTCCGACCTGCGCTGGACTGTGGATCGCTACGACGACGCGGCGCGCCGGTTCCTCGGCAAACCCGCTGCCGCGCTGCCCTGGGGCAAGCGCGTCGAGTTCCCGGGGGTGATGGACCTGATCGAAGCGGACGCCGTCTGCGAACGCCTCGACGCATTGCTGGCGCTGCGTGCCAGCGCCGGATGATGCATCGCAACAAGCCATGCCCATCGCGTCGCGTTACGCTTTGTGACCTGATCGTCCATTCCGCAGCGTAACCCGAGAGCCACCATGTCAAGTCCCACGCCTTCACTCCCGGCGGGCGCCCGCCTGCTCGCCTCCCTGCTCCTGGCCTTGCCGATTGCGGCCAGCGCCTTGCCGCGCACCGATCCGCAGCAATCCTGGCGCGACGTCGATCGTGCCAGCGTGCCGGCACGCGGCGAGCGCTGGATCGAACCGCAGGTCCATCGCACGGTGGCGCTGGACTTCCCGGCCCTGCAGGCGCAACTGGCGCGCGCCGGCAGCGAGGCGGAGGCCGCGATCGAAATCACGCTGCCGCAGCCCGATGGCGGCTACGCGCGATTTGCCGTAGTCGAGTCGCCGGTGGTAGAGCCCGGCCTGCTGGCGAAATACCCGACGCTGCGTACCTACGCCGGGTCCGGCCTCGACGATCCCTCCGCACGCATCCGGCTCGACGCCACGCACCTCGGTTTCCACGCCCAGGTGCTGTCACCCGCGGGCGATTTCCTGATCGATCCGCTGCAGACCCGCGACACCGAGCACTACGTCGCCTATTTCCGCCGCGACCACACCGATGCCGGCAAGCACTACCGCTGCGAAACTGATGACACCGCAGTGGCCGAACTGCCCAAGCGCGCCGCACCGGTGCTCGCCAAGGGCACGCCGAACACGATCGGTCCGGCGCGACGCACGCTGCGCCTGGCGATGGCCGCTACCGCCGCTTACACCAATACCTTCGGCGGTAGCGTGGCGGACGGCCTCGCAGGCCTGACCACGCTGGTCAATCGCCTCAATGGCGTCTACGAGCGCGACATCGGCGTGCGCCTGGTACTGGTCGCCAACAACGATCTGATCGTGTACACCACCGCCAACCCCGGCCCGCTGCCGGACCCGCCGAGCAACCACGGTCAGAACCAGAGCGTGATCGACGCCGCGATCGGATCGGCCAACTACGACCTCGGCCACGCCGTCGGCGGCGGTGGCAGCGGCGGTTCGATTTCGCCGCTGGGCAATGTCTGCACCAGTCAGAAAGCACAGGGCTACACCGCGCTCAACCCACCGCGCGGCGACATTTTCGACATCGACTACGTCGCCCACGAACTCGGCCATCAACTTGGCGCCAACCACACCTGGTTCGGCTGCGGCGGCGGCGGCCAGTGGACCCAGACCTCGGCGATGGAACCCGGCAGCGGCTCGACCATCATGGCCTATGCCGGCATCTGCGCGGACGATCTGCAGCCGAACAGCGATGCCTATTTCCACGCACGCAGCTACACCCAGATCGTCACCCGGCTCGCGCTGGACGAGAGCGTGACCCCACCGAGCTGCGGTACCAACACGGCTACCGGCAACACCCCGCCGACGGTGTCGGCGCCGGCAGCGATGACGATCCCGGAACAGACACCGTTCCAACTGCGCGCCACGGCCAGCGACGGCGAGGGCGATACCCTGAGCTACAACTGGGAGCAGACCGACACGTCCAGCCCCAGTGCCGCCCCGAGCACGACCGGCGACAACGGCACCGCGCCGCTGTTCCGCTCGTACAACGCCACCCTGTCCCCGACCCGCGTGTTCCCGGCGATGGCCTACATCCTGGCCAACGCCAACGTGCCGCCCTACAACATCCCGTGGGTCCCGGCCTCGGGCGCGGCGCCGTTCTATTCGGGCGAGATCCTGCCGAACCCGGCCTCAGGCACGCGCGTGATGAACTTCCGCGTCACCGTGCGCGACAACCACAGCACCGGCGGCGGCGTGGCCTATGCCAGCAGCGTGGTCACCGCCACCTCGGCCGCGGGGCCGTTTGCGGTCGGCAACCTCGCGGGCCCGCTCACTGGCGGCAGCTCGCAGGCGATCACCTGGACCGTCGCCAACACCACTGCGGCCCCGGTCAGCACCAGCTCGGTCAACATTCTGATCTCGCTCGATGGCGGAGCCAGCTGGAGCACGCTGGCCGCAGCCACCGCCAACGACGGCAGCGAGACGGTGACCCTGCCGAACATCGCCACCACCCAGGCGCGCATCCGCATCGAGGCCAACAACGGCACCGGCGTCGGCAGCGGCAACACCTGGTTCGACATCAGCGACAGCAACACCACCATCACCGCCAGCGGCTCGCCGATCACGCTCGCCGCGGGCAGCCCGATCGTGACCCAGCAGGGTTCGCCGGCGCCCGCGGCAGTCACCATCGCCACGCTTGCCGGCGGCGCCGCGCCGTTCACGCTGAGCGCGGCGGCAAGCCCGGACGTGCCCGAGATCGAAATGGTCGGGCTGTCCCTGGTCGGCGCCAACGTGCAGGGCAGCGCGGCCGTCAGCTGCAAGCTCGCCGCCCCGAACCTGCCGAGCTATCGCATCTACCCGGCGCTGCTGACTGTGACCGACACTGCCGGCCGCACCGGCTCGCTGGTGGTCCCGATCCGCGTCAGCAACAACACCATCCCGACCATCGGTGCCTACGCCAACGCCGTGCTCTCCACCAACGCCAGCACCAGCGTTTCGCCAGGTGCGGCTCCGGCGGATGGCAACAACAACTTCAACGCCGTGTCGGTGTCGCCGACCACGCTGCCAGGTGGCGGCACGATTGCGGTCAACCCGGCGACCGGCGAGGTCACGATCACCACCACCGCGGGCACGACGCTTGGCACCTACACCATCACCGTCACCGCCAGCGACACCTGCGGCGCCGCCGCGATCGAGCGCTTCACGCTGACCGTCGCCAGCAACGACCCGCTGCTGCAGTACAACGGCAACGCGGTCACCAGCGGCAACAACGTGATCGAGCCGAACGAGTGCAACACTCTCGACGTGACCGTGGGCAATACCGGCGGCGGCGGCGCGACGGCGGTGTCGGCGGTGCTGTCTTCGGCCACGCCCGGCGTCACCATCGACCAGCCCAACTCCCCCTACCCGGACCTTCCGGGTGGCGGCAGCGGCGTCAACACCACCGCGTTCCAGATCAGCACCGACAACACCGTGGCCTGCGGCAGCACGATCAACCTGACCCAGACCATGGGCTTCACCGGTGGAACGGGTTCGGCAGCGCTCAACTTCGCCCTGCAAGTGGGGCAACCGGCGGCGACCAACTACGCCATCGCGACCGACAACGGCGTCGGCACGATCAGCGGCGGTGCGCTGGTGACAGGCAGCCTGGACGACGACGCCCGCCTCGCGGTCAGCGCCTTCCCGGCCGGCTTTGCCTTCAGCCTGTACGGCACGCCGATCACTTCGCTGTATGCCAGCACCAATGGCGTGCTCTCATTCAATGGCAACGGTGGCACCAGTTCCGCCGCCACGAATGCGCCGCTGCCGACAGGCGAATTCACTACCGCATCGCTGTTCGCGCTGTGGGACGACCTCGACATGAGTGCGAGCGTTGCCACTGGCGGCGGCATCTACACCCAGGAGAACGGTGTCGCCCCGAACCGCAGCTTCGACATCGAATGGCGCGCCAAGCGCTACCAAACAGGCGGCACGCTCGGCGCGCCGACGATGGTGTTCATGATCCGGCTGCATGAAACAACCAACCTGGTCGAGGTGTTCTACACCACGCTGACCGGAAACAACGGTGGCGCCAACGGCAGTTCGGCGACCGCCGGCATCCAGACGGTTGCACCGGTCGGCACCACGTTCACCCAGTTCTCCTCGAATACGGCCTCGCTCAGCGCCGGCCAGCGCCTGTCCTACACGCGCGCCGCCGGCAGCTGCAACCCGGGACCGGGCGTTTGCGCCAACCCGGACATCGTGTTCCGCGACGGCTTCGAGTGAGCTTCATCGCGCGGGGTTGGGCCATCGCCCACCCCGCGCGGTACCGGCTTCTGGAAAGCCGCCGATCCGAGTTCAGCCCGCGCTCGGCACCCGGTAGTCCTGGTAGCTCTTTTCTTCGACCAGCGCCGAACCGAGGCGGAGGTTGATCTCGCGCTTGAGTCGCGCACGCTCGTCGTTCTCGAAGTAGACGGCGCGCGCCAGACGGATGAACTCGGCATCGAACTCCTGCTTCGACTCCTTGATGCGGATGTCGTCCTCGATCACCCACAGCCGCTCGTTCACTGCCTTCAGCGCCGCCAGCAGGTCGTCGATGTCGATCCTGGACTGCGCCGACGTGCTCCAGGTGCCACACAGTTCATCCAGTTCGCGCTGCACATTGGCGAGCTTGGCCGGATCGGACATGCGCTCCGACTTGATCCTCAGGATCGAGACCTTGTCCAGCAACTCGCCGAACGACACGGGAACAGCAATCAAGCCCATCACGGTGACTCCGAAGACGCGGCAGCATGGAGCGCTCACGCCCCGGCCACCGCAAGAAAAAGGTTGTCTGGGTGGTGTCGAATCCGTATGATTCGCGCCCTTCGCAGCCCGACCCGCTGCGTGCATCCTCCGGAGAGGTGGCAGAGTGGTCGATTGTACCTGACTCGAAATCAGGCGTCCGTGTAAGCGGACCGTGGGTTCGAATCCCACCCTCTCCGCCATATCCCGCAAGGGTTTCGACAGTCCCGGCTCAGGCCGGGATTTTCGTTTCTGGTTCGCGCCGGGTCAGCCCCGGGTCACCCGCGGAACTCGAAGACTGACGCTGAAACCTGCCCATGTCTCGCGCGCGCTGGTGGCCCACCGTCGACCTGCCCGGTGACCTGCCCCCCCGTAAACAGGACTACCGTAGCAACAGCGTTACCCGGCATGCCGTTGGACATCTCCATCGGCAAGTTTGTTTCGCGGATTGGGCGTAGGATCACGAGCGTGACGCCCCGATCGCAGGAGGTCTTGGATGCGCACCATGGCCGTTTCCTCAGCAATTTGGTTGTCATTGGCGAGTGGCGCTGCCTCTGGTCAGATCCCGAACTTCTTTGAGATCGAGCCCAACAACTCATGCGCAACCGGAACCGTATTCGCTCCAGCATCCGGCGTGGGTGGTGGCCATCTGTTCGATGAAAACGATGTCGACAGCTTTCGAATTGCGGTGCCCTCTGCATCCAAGCTGGTGATCAACATCTGGCCCGAGAACCCTGTATGGGACGGCGGCGTAGCGCGCGTTCAACTGCTGGCGCCTTCAGGCACTCTGCTGGCCGGCCATGGCGTCAAGAGCGATTCGAACCAGTTCACCATGGCTGCGATTGCGACAGCGGGAACCTACTGCGTAATGTTCCTGGCGGTGCCCAGCTACCAGTTGCTATCCGAGGAATACCGGCTCAGCGGTGTGATCGACGCCACGGCTGGCGCGCTGCTCACTCATGAAATCGAGCCCAACGATACAGTTCTGACAGCCACGTCGATAGCCGAAATTGATCCCGTCAAGTGGGCGCAGTTGGCCAGTGACGCAGATGTCGACTACCTGCGCATCGATCTCCCACAAGCCGGGGACTTACTGGTCTCGGTCGATGTGGAAAACCGCTCGTACGAAGGCGCCGCTCTCATTGCAGACCTAACGGATGGTTCGTCAGTGCTCGCAGGCCGCTTGGTCTCAAGCGACATCAACACTGCCTTGAACTTGCGCGCTCGCCGCATCGCGGGTGGGCCGGTCTACATTCGAATGGCGCGTTCAGATTTCATCATTATGGATAAGCATGTCCTAATTGACGTGACAACGGCGCCGGCTACAGGTCTTGCAGAAGTGGAGCCGAACGATTCTTTGCCCGCGGCAACGCATCTCATTGGGCCGGGTGAGGTCATCGGACAGCTATCGAGTGCGACCGACGTCGACTATTACCGCGTCAGCCTGGTCGCTGGCGTCGCCAACTTCCAGCTGCGTCCGGAGAATGCCAATTACGATGGTGGCGTGATCGTCATTCAGCTGCGTGATTCGGCCAACGCCGTGCTGGCAGCAAGAGACGTACTCAGCGACGCGGCAGCGATCTCCATGAATGTCGGCATTGGCACTCCTGGAGACTACTATTTGGTCGTGCAGCGCAAGCCTTCCTATCAATTGTTCGACAAGCACTATCTGATCACGATTCCGGCAGGACCAATGGTCTTTGCCAACGGCTTCGAGTGAACGGCGATCTGGTCTTGGAGGTTGGATTCAGCCGGAACCGGCGTTCGATTCTGTCGAAACCCACACGCATTGATGCCGCCGTCGCGAGCGCTCTGGCGCTTACGCAGCCCGCACTTCGCTCAGCAGATCCGGGTGCCGGTCGAGCACCTTCAGCAGTTTCACCAGCGCCAACGGTGGCTTGGTCTTGCCGTTTTCATAGCGCGAGAAAGCGTTGATGCCGCCTCCGAAAATCTCCGCTGCTTCGCGCTGATCGAGCTTTAGCTTCCTGCGCACTTCAGCGATGAACTGCGGGTCGACCATTGCGGCATTCACTTGCTTGCAGAACGCGCGCATCTCCTTCATCACGCGATCCGATTCGGAGGCATCGAGAACCGACTCGGCGCAAGCCGGGCAAAAACCGCCAGACACCGCATGAATCAAAGTGGTCTCGCCCTTATACGTGTACTCGATGTCGCGCGTATCGCGAATCAAACGCGCCGCGCCGCAAACCGGGCATTTCATCGTCATAGCTCCTTGAACGAAACGATCAGCAAGTCCTCGATGACCGTCAGTTTCAGATACACAGCGCCGACCGCCGTGCGAGGACGGTAGACGTCCTGCCAGATGGAGTGGTCGGCGTGTGCAGTCATGCTCTTGTAGAAATCGGAACTCTTGAGCGCCATCACCACCGCCACCATGCCGGCGAAGTCCAGACCCAACTCGCTCGCTCCCACGCGTGCAGATTGCGTGGTTCGAACCTTGCCCGCATCGACCAGGGCCTTCAATTCCGGCAGTCGTCGATGCGGCGTCCCTTTCTCCATGGGCGCACGCTAGCCATTTCCCGAAAACTTGGCAAGTTGGTTATTCGCGATTCGCGTGGTAACGGAGAACTTCAGGTGATGGCGACATCACATCGAGGCACCGTTGCAAACATCACGGCGCGCAGGATCAGCGGACCGTGGGTTCGAATTCCACCCTCTCCGCCAGTACAAGCAAAGCGCCCCGCAAGGGGCGTTTTGTTTTTTCGCTGCTTGGTCGTCTACCCGAAGCGGCCGATGGCGGCGTCGACGGCGTCGGCGATGAGCTTGAGGAAGATGGTGCCGATGCCGGGGTGGAAGCGGTTGGGGTCGTGCGAGCCGATGGCGAGCATGCCGCGATTGCCGATCGGGAGCAGTACAGCGGAGCGCACTTTGTCGGCGTGGTGGTCGAACAGGAAGGCGAGCTTGTCGTGGTTGAGGCGGCCGCAGATCGGCTCGGACTTCTGCAGGAACTCGCCGAACGGGCCGAGCCGGGTCGAGTCGCGCACTTCGACCCGCAGCCAGTCGGCGTGGAAGCCTTCGACCGGGTCGAATAGCGCCATGCGCACGAAGTCGGTGTGGAAGTCCTCGGTCAGGGTTGCGACCACGCGCGACAGCGTGTCACCGAGGCTGCCGGCGCGCATCAGCGACAGCGTGAACGCGTGCACGCGCACCATCAGCTGTTCGTTCTCCTGCGCCACCGCGATCAGTTCCTGCAGGCGCCGTGTCAGTGCCCGCGTCTTGTCACGCAGCACTTCCAGCTGATAGCTCGCGAGTGAGGTGCTCGAACCCTGCTGCCGCGGCAAGTTCAGGGTCAGCGCAAGATCCGGGAATTCAGCCAGGAAATCGGGATGCCGGCGCAGGAAGCCGGCGACATCAAGGGCGTCGATTTCGCGCCGCGGCGTTGGTTCACTCATCGTTCCATACCCCTTCGAAAACCGTCGTCGCCGATCCCGTCATCCACAGTGGATGGCCCGGACCGGCCCATGAAATCTGCAACGTGCCGCCGGGAAGGTCGACGCGTACTTCGCTGTCCACGTGCCGCCACAGCTGCAGGATCGCGACCGCGGCACAGGCGCCGCTGCCGCAGGCCAGAGTCTCGCCGACGCCGCGCTCGAACACGCGCAGACGGATGTGGCCGCGATCGAGTACCTGCGCGAAGCCGACGTTGACGCGATCGGGAAACAGCGCATGCATTTCGATGCGCGCACCGAGCATGGCCACCGGCGCCGCATCGACATCGGCCACTTCGACCAGCGCATGCGGATTGCCGATCGACACGGCACCGAACTCGATGCGCTCGCCGGCAAGGTCCAAGGTGTAGCTCGGCGCGGTCGCGAGAACAGACAGCGGCACGCGCGCGGCGTCGAACTGCGGCTCGCCCATGTCGACGCGGATGCGGCCGTCGTCGAGCAGATCGGCCACCACCGCTCCCGAGGGCCCGAGCAGACGGATGCCCTGCCCCTGCACCAGCCCGCGATCGGCGAGCCAGCGCAGCACGCAGCGCAGGCCGTTGCCGCACTGCCCCGCAGTCGAGCCGTCGGCATTCCAGATGCCGTAGGAGAAGGCGCAGCTGGCATCGTCGCTGTGCTCGATCGTCATTACCTGGTCGCAACCGACACCGAAGCGGCGATCGGCCAGACGCCGCACCAACTGCACCGGCAGGGGCGCGCTTGCATCGCGGCGGTCAAGCACGATGAAGTCGTTGCCGATGCCGTGCATTTTGGTGAAGCGCAGGCTCATTGCGTGGCCGGCGCCGGTGCCTTCGGGTCAGGCCGCACCAAGTCGCCCTTCTGGCCGCAGCCCGCGAGCAGCAGCGCGATCACGATGCAAACAAAGGTCCACCTAGTGCGCATGGCGCTCCCCCTCGAAGCCATCAGCGGTCTTCGCTTCCGGCGTCGGTGCTGCGCCGCCGTCGCCTTCAAAGCCATCGCCTGTGGGCGTCTCCACCGGAATGCCGAGCTGATCGAGGAAGAAGGCCCAGGCCTCGGCGACCTCCTGCAGCCGCCGGAAGCGACCGGACTTGCCACCGTGGCCTGCCTCCATGTTGGTCTTGAGCAGCAGCGGCGCCGTGCCGGTGCCAGTCGCGCGCAACTTGGCCACCCACTTCGCCGGCTCGAAGTACTGCACCTGGCTATCGTGCAGGCCGGTGGTCACCAGCATCGCCGGGTAGTTCTGCAGCTTGACGTTGTCGTAGGGCGAATACGACAGCATGTAGTCGTAGAACGCCTTCTCCTTCGGGTTGCCCCACTCGTCGAACTCGTTGGTGGTGAGCGGGATCGACTCGTCGAGCATGGTCGTGACCACGTCCACGAACGGCACGTCGGCGACGATCGCACGGTAGCGGTCCGGCGCCAGATTGGCGATCGCGCCCATCAGCAGGCCACCGGCGCTGCCGCCCTGCGCGACCACGCGGTCCTTCGCAGCATAGCCTTCGCGCACCAGGAACTCGGTGACATCGATGAAGTCGGTGAAGGTGTTCTTCTTCTGCAGCTGCCGGCCATTCTCGTACCAGGCGCGCCCCATTTCCTCGCCGCCGCGCACGTGCGCGATGGCGTAGACGACGCCGCGATCCACCAGCGACAGCACGCGGCCGTCGAATGCCGGGCTCATCGCGGCGCCATAGGAACCGTAGCCGTACTGGTATAGCGCAGCGCTGCCGTCGCGGCGCAGGCCCTTGCGATACAGCAGCGTCACCGGCACCTGCGCGCCGTCGCGCGCAGGCGCGAAGCGGAACTCGGTGACGTAATCGGCGGGATCGAAGCCGCCCAGCACCTTCTCGCGCTTGAGCAAGGTGCGCGCGCCGGTCGCCAAGTCGATGTCATAGGTCGAAGCCGGCGTCTGCGGCGAGGTATAGACGATGCGCAGCGTGCTGGTGGCGTATTCGGCATTGGCGCCGGTAAAGGCACTGTAGGCCGGTTCGTCGAAAGCGAGCAGCTCGGACTTGCCATCGGCGATCGCCTTCACCCGGATCTTCGGCAGACCGCCCGAGCGCTCGTTGATCGCGACGTGATCGCGCAACACGGTCATCGACGACAGCAGCGCGTCGTCGCGATGCGCCACCCACTCGACCCAGTTGGCGCGGTCGCCGGCCTTGGCGATCGGAGCACGCAGGATGCGGAAATTGCGCGCGTTCCAGTTGCTCAGGATGAAGAACTCGTCGCCACGGTCCTGGACCTGGTACTCGTGCTCGCGTTCGCGCGGCAGCACGGTCTTGAACTCGAGCTTGGGGTCATTCGCGTCGGCATAGCGCCATTCGCTCGCGACCGTGCTGTTCAGGCCGATCCACAGGAAGCGATCGCTGCGGCTCTTGCCGATGCCGAGGTAGTAGCTGCTGTCTTTCTCCTCGTACACCACGGGATCATTCGCGGGATCGGTGCCGAGCACGTGCTTGCGTACGCGGAAGCCGAGCAGGGTCTGCGGGTTCTTCTCGATGTACAGCAAGGTGCGGCCATCGTTCGCCCAGACCGCGCGCGCCTCGACGTTGGCGATCGTCTCCGGCCACGGCTGGCCGGTCTTGAGATCGAGGAAGCGCAGCACATACTGGCGGCGCCCGCTGCTGTCATCGGCATAGAACAACTGCTCGCCATCCGGGCTCGGCTCCCAGGCACCGATCTGGTAGAAGCCCTTGCCGGCACCGAGCTGATTCGCGTCGAGCAACACTTCCTCGACCGCGCCTGCGGTGTCTTTGCGGCGCGCATGGATCGGATACTCCTTGCCCTGCTCGAAACGCGTGTACAGCCACCAACCGTGCTTGCGGTAGGGCACGCTGCTGTCGTCTTGCTGGATGCGACCGACGATCTCCTGGAACAGCAGATCGGTCGCGCCCTGCGTGTGCGCGAGCATGGCCGCGGTGTAATCGTTCTCGGCCTTGAGGTAGTCGATCACCTCCGGCTTGGAGCGCGTGTCGTCGCGCAGCCAGTAGTAGGGATCGACGCGACTGCCATGCGGCGCGACCACCGTGTACGGCACGGTCATCGCAACCGGCGGCACAGGTGCAACGGTGGCGCTGGGGCTCGGTTCGGATTTCATTTCGACACTCGGATGGGCGCAGGCGGCGATCAAGGCGATCGCCGGCAGCAGCAGGAAACGCTTCTGGAACATGTCGGCTCCGTCGGTGGACGCGCCATTCTACGCGACGCGCCCGCTATTCTTCCGCCCCCGATCACCGTGCCGGCCCTCCCCATCCCATGTTCAAAGCACTGTTGCTGCTGCTCAACTTCGCCAAGCTCGGGCCGCTGCTGAAAACCAGCGGCACCATGATCCTGTCGGTGTTCGCCTATGCCTGGATCTTCGGCTGGCGTTATGCGGTCGGCTTCGTGCTGCTGATCTTCGTGCACGAGTTGGGTCACTACCTCGCCGCCAAGCGCGCCGGGCTGAACGTCGGGGCACCGACCTTCATTCCCTTCGTCGGTGCCTGGATCGAACTCAAGGACCAGCCGATGGACGCGCGCATGGAGGCGAAGATCGCGCTCGCCGGGCCGGTCGCGGGCACCTTCGGCGCCCTGCTCTGTTACTACGCAGCACGTGATACCGGCAGCCAGCTGCTGCTCGCGCTCAGTTACTCGGGTTTCATGCTCAACCTGTGGAACCTGCTGCCGATCAACCCGCTCGACGGTGGCCGCATTGTCGGCATCCTGTCGCCGCGCATCTGGCTGCTCGGCGCGCCGATTCTTGGCGTACTGCTGTTCACGCGCCCGAGCCCGATGCTGTTCCTGCTGCTGATCCTGGCGCTGCCAAGCATCTGGTCGGTGTGGCGCGGCACCTGGCATCAGCACCTGCCCGCGAACTACTACGAGCAACCGCTGGAGGTGAAACTGCAATACGGCGCCGCCTACCTCGGACTGGCGATCTTCCTGGCGATGATGAGCAGCGGCGTGCACGACCGGTTGGGCGCGCTGCGCGGTTGATCAGGGCTCCAGGATGAAGGCATCGGCATCGCGCCAGGCCGGGAAGCGTTCGCGGTGCGCGGCGAGCGCGCTCGCCGACAGCGTGATTGTGCGCAGTTGCGGCTGGTCATCGAGTTCAAGCAGTGCCTCGCCGAGGAAGTCGATGGCAGCGCTGTCGCCGGCATAGTCGAGGCCATTGCCGTCGCGACCGACGCGGTTGACACCGACCGCGTAGCACAGATTCTCGATCGCTCGTGCGCGCAGCAAGGTGCGCCACGGCCCGCGCCGCGGCGCGGGCCAGTTGGCGACGAACAGCAGCAGGTCGTAGTCCATCCGCCCCAGCTCCGCACGCATCGTGTTGCGCAGGAACACCGGAAAGCGCAGGTCGTAGCAAACCAGCGGACACACGCGCCAACCATTCATTTCGACGATCAGTCGCTCATTGCCGGCGGCGTAGCGCTCGTGCTCGCCGGCCATGCGGAACAGGTGGCGCTTGTCGTAGATCGCGCAGGTCTCGTCCGGACGCATCCAGATCAGGCGGTTCACACAGCGCTCGCCGTCGCGGATCACCACCGAGCCGGTGACCACCGCATTCAACTCGGAAGCGAGCGCGCCCATCCAGCGCACGGTCACGCCGTCCATGGTCTCGGCGTTGGCCAGCGTCTCGTTGGTAAAGCCGCTGGTGAAGGCTTCGGGCAACACCACCAGGTCGCTGCTGCCGGCAAGCGGGCGCAACAGATCGCCATACATCAAGCGATTGGCTTTGGCGTCGTGCCAATGCGTCGCGGCCTGGACCAGAGTGACGCGCAGGTCGGTCGTGGACATGGCCGTTTCCTCAGGGTGCCTTGATGGTCTGCAAGCGTTCCGCCGCCGCGGCCAGCGTGGCATCGGACTTGGCAAAGCAGAAGCGGATCAGTTTCGACTCGGGCGGGGTTTCATAGAACGCCGACACCGGGATCGCGGCGACGCCGACCTCGCGCGTCAGCCACTCGCAGAAGCTCATGTCGTCGCGGTCGCTGATCGCGCCGTAGTCGACGATCTGGAAGTACGCACCCGACACCGGCAACAACCGGAACGGAGTCGCTGCGAGAAGATTGCGGAAGTGGTCGCGCCGCGCCTGGTAGAACGCCGGCAAGCCGAGATAGTGCTCGGGCATGCGTTCGATGGCTTCGGCCAGCGCCCATTGCGCCGGCGCAAAGGTGCAGAAGGTGACGTACTGGTGCACCTTGCGGAACTCGACTGACAGCGCCGCCGGCGCGATGCAGTAGCCGATCTTCCAGCCGGTGCAGTGGTAGGTCTTGCCGAAGCTGGAGATGACAAAGCTGCGTTCGGCCAGCTCCGGGTGGCGCAGCACCGACTGGTGCGCAAGGCCGTCGAAGATGATGTGTTCGTAGACCTCGTCGGAGATCACCACCAGGTCATGGCGGCGCGCGATCTCGGCGAGCGCATCGAGATCGTCGGCACCGAATACCGCACCGCAGGGATTGTGCGGGGTGTTGATGATGATCGCGCGCGTGCCCGGCTCGACCGCTTCGTTGACGCGCTGCCAGTCGACCGCGAAGGTCTCGTCGTCGAGCGGCACGTGGATGGCACGGCCGCCGTTCAACTCGATCGCCGGTTCATAGCTGTCGTAGCAGGGATCGAGCACGATCACCGACTCGCCCGGTCGCACCACCGCCGCGATCGCGCAGAACAGCGCTTCGGTGGCGCCGCTGGTCACCGTCACCTCGCTCTCGGCACTGACCGCGCGGCCGTAGAGCGCCTGGGTCTTGCGCGCGATCTGCTCGCGCAACTTGGGTACGCCCATCATCGGCGCGTACTGGTTCTTGCCCTCGTGCATGGCGCGAGTCAGTTCCTCGCGCAACAGCTCGGGGCCGTCGAAATCGGGAAATCCCTGACCGAGATTCACCGCCTTGTGTTGAACCGCGAGCTGGGACATCACCGTAAAGATGGTGGTGCCTACCTTGGGCAGCTTGGTTTCGATGCGCATCGCGATTTCCGGTCCGATCCTGGGCCGGCGAGTGTCGCCGATTTTTCCGATGCTGTGGGCGTCGCGGCGCGGACGCGCAAATCGCTGCACCCGCTCTTGCAGCAGCGCTGCCGTGTTGCGCCTAGCCGGCCGCCGCTGCCGCCGCAATGGCCCGAGCGCGGCGATCAAGGCCGGTCGCTGCAGGGGCCAGGTCAGGAATCCGGCGCTGCCGGCGTGCGCGCCGCGGGCGCGTTCGATCGGACGCAGTTTCTCGGCCAGCATGAACACCGGCGGCGGCTTGTGCGTGCCGTCGTGGGCGATGCGGCGGCACAGCTTGAAGCCGGCCTCATGCGCGATGTGCGCGTCGATCAAGATCGCGTCGTAGCGGATGGCGGAGTGGCGTTTCCAGGCCTCATCGTCATCGCGCGCAAGATCCGCGTGCGCGCCGAGATCATGCAGCACCATCTGCCCGGCTTCGGCGCCCTCGGAGCGCATGTCAACCAGCAGCACGCGCAGGCCGGACAGCAACTGCGGTTCTTCGCGGTGATGAAGCTCGGGCATGGGCGGTGCAGAGAACACCGGAACGCTCGGAACCACGCGCGACGCGGGTGCTGTTGCCGCAGGCTCGTGCGCCATCGGCTCATGCCTGCGCTCGACCAGCCAAGATACGTACTCGGGCGGTCGCGCGCGCGCCGCCGGCTCGACGCCTTCGAGCACCTCATAGACCATGGCGGCGAGACTCGGCAACAGGTTCGCCTCGGCGAGACACATGCCGGGCGACCCGAGCACGCCGGTCTCGGAGACCGAAATCAGCGGAATGCCGGGGAAACGGTCGGCCAGGAACCCCTGCGTGCGCTCGATGTTGAGCGTGCTCCAGTTCACTACTGCCACCTCGGCGTGCTCGCTTGCCTTGACCAGGCTGAAACCGCGCGGGAGGGTCTTGGCGGCGGCTTCGAGCACCACCTGCATCATGTGCAGTTCGCTGCTGGCGAAGCCCAGGCTGAGAATGCGGATCGAGTCGGGCACGTTGGCTCTTCCCTGAGAACAGACGCGACGATATGTGAACTGCCCCGCCACGAACATGTGACCTGTTTCACATTGCACTTCATGAAACATTCGTTTGACCAATCGATCCGACGAACGGAACATCGGGGTCCCCTGCCACCACGGAACCCGTCGTGACCTCGATCGCCTACCCGCACCTGCTTGCACCGCTCGACCTCGGCCACGTCACCTTGCGCAACCGCGTGCTGATGGGCTCGATGCACACCGGCATGGAGGACCGTGCCCGCGACTACGACAAGCTGGCCGCGTACTTCGGCGAACGCGCGCGCGGCGGCACCGGGCTGATCGTCACCGGCGGCATCGCACCGAACATCGCCGGCTGGGTGGCCCCCTTCGCCGGCAAGCTCAGCTGGCCGTGGGAAGTGAATCGCCACCGCAAGGTGACCCGCGCGGTGCATGAGCATGAGAGCCACATCTGTCTGCAGATCCTGCACACCGGTCGCTACGGCTATCACCCGCTGGCGGTGGCACCGTCGAAGATCAAATCGCCGATCTCGCCATTCGCCCCGCGCGAGTTGTCGGAGCGCGGCGTCTGGGCACAGATCAAGGCCTTCGCCAACTGCGCCGCACTGGCGCGCGAAGCCGGCTACGACGGCGTCGAGGTCATGGGCTCGGAGGGCTATCTGATCAACCAGTTCCTGTGCGAGCGCACCAACAAGCGCACGGACGACTGGGGTGGGTCTTACGAGAACCGCATGCGCTTCCCGCTCGAGATCCTCAAAGCGATCCGGGCCAAGGTCGGCCGCGACTTCATCATCATCTACCGCCTGTCGCTGCTGGATCTGGTCGAACGCGGCCAGAGCTGGGAGGAAATCACCACGCTGGCGAAAGCAGTGGAAGCGGCCGGCGCGAGCATCATCAACAGCGGCATCGGCTGGCACGAGGCGCGCATTCCGACCATCGTCACCTCGGTGCCGCGAGCCGGCTTCGCCTTCGCCACGCGCGAACTGAAGAAGCACGTGGCACTGCCACTGGTCGCGACCAATCGCATCAACATGCCCGAGGTCGCCGAGAAGCTGCTTGCCGAGGGCAGCTGCGACATGGTCTCGATGGCGCGGCCACTGCTCGCCGATCCGGATTGGGTGAACAAGGCCAGCGCCAATCGCGCCCAGGACATCAACACCTGCATCGCCTGCAATCAGGCCTGCCTCGACCACGTGTTCGAGGGCAAGCCGGTCAGTTGTCTGGTCAATCCGCGCGCGGGTCATGAGACCGAGCTGCTGATCCGGCCCGCCACCACAGCCAAGCGCATCGCCGTGGTCGGCGCCGGTCCGGCGGGGCTCGCGGCCTCGACCACGCTGGCCGAGCGCGGACATCGCGTCACCCTGTTCGACGCCGCAGACGAGATCGGCGGCCAGTTCAATCTGGCCAAGCGCATTCCCGGCAAGGAGGAGTTCCACGAGACGCTGCGCTACTTCCGCAATCGCATCGACGCCACCGGGGTCGATCTGCAACTCGGCACACGCATGACCGCGCAGCTACTCGCTGATGGCGGCTACGACGAGATCATCCTGGCGACCGGGATCACACCGCGCGCGGTGCGCATCGACGGCATCGACTCGCCCAAGGTGCTGAGCTACCTCGACGTGCTCGCGGGCAAGGTCAAGGTCGGCAAGCGCGTCGCCATCATCGGCGCCGGCGGCATCGGCTTCGACGTCGCCGAATTCCTGGTCGATGACGGCCACTCGCCTGCCCTCGACGAAAACTTGTGGCGCCGCGAATGGGGCGTCGACGACAGCTTCACCCGCCGCGGCGGCATCGACGGCCTCAAGCCGCAACCGCAGCCGCCGGCGCGCCAGGTGTTCCTGCTCCAGCGCAGCGAGGGTGCACCCGGCAAGCGTCTGAACAAGACCAGTGGCTGGGTGCATCGCGCCACCCTGAAGATGAAGCGCGTCGAAATGGTCGGCGGCGTGCACTACGACCGCATCGACGAACGCGGCCTGCATGTGACCATCGGCAGCAACCCGCGCCTGCTCGAAGTCGATCACATCGTGCTCTGCGCCGGCCAGGAACCGAACCGCGACCTGCACACCGCCCTCGTCGCCCTCGGCAAGACCGCCCACCTCATCGGCGGCGCCGACGCCGCCGGCGAACTCGACGCCAAGCGCGCCATCGACCAGGGCACGCGGCTCGCGGCGAGGCTTTGACCCAACGATGGGGCGCGGCGCGAGCGTGCTACGCAAGGGCGCGTGGTTGCCGCACGCAGCGGCTGGATGGCTGTTGCCGTATGGAAACTGTTTCCTTACCATGCGCACATGACGACGAAACACCGCATCCGTCGACAATTCCGGATCGAGCTGCGCGAACGCGACCACTTGCCACCGCACGTGCACTTGACCGGCGGTGGCGTGGACGTGCTCATCGAATTGGCCACGCTGCGCACCGACGGCAATGCCCCGACAGCGGTGCTGGCCGAGGCATTGGAGTGGGTCTGGCTGCATCGCGACGAACTGCTGAAGGAGTGGAAGAAATGGCATCCATGAAACGCCCTCGATTCAAGGCCGTGAAGGCTCTGGTCCGGCATCGACTCAAGATGACTTTCATCGACGGGACGGTGTACACGGTGGACTTCATCCCGCTGTTTGCCGAATCCCCCGGTCTCGCGCCGCTGCGTGACGAGCAAGCCTTCGCCAAAGCGTGCCTGGGCGAGGGCGCCGGATGGTCGGCGGAATGGCCGGAGTTGGATATCCAGGTCGGAGCAGACACGCTCTGGCTTGATGCGATTGCGCAGAACGCACCGGACCAGAACACGCGGGAATTCGCTCGCTGGCGCGCACGCAACGGCCTGACCCTATCCGCCGCCGCTGCGGCCTTGAACATGACACCACGCACGATCAGTGCGTACGGTACCGGCGCGCGACCCGTGCCCCGCGTCGTGGCGCTGGCGTGCAAGGGCTGGGAGGCCGAGCGCGCGATCGACCGACCTGCACGGCGAGCCGCGGCGCGTTGACCTGGCAGCATGATGCACGCCGCGACGGTGCAGCGCGCACCGATGCGATGGCGCCGTGGCATCACGCGCGCTCGATCAACTCGCGCCCCTGGTTGCGGACGTTGCCGACGGCGGGTCGCACCGGATGGAACGCCAGCGTCGGCATCGGAGCGGCGTGGGCGATCTCGGCGGCCTGCGCCGGGGTGCCGCGGATCCAGTCGGCGAGCAGTTCGGGCGGCAGCATCAGCGGCATGCGGTCATGCAGTCCTGCGATGTTGCCGGCGGCCGGCAGGGTGACGATGCTGAAGCTCTCCAGCGCTGACCCATCGGCTGGTGACCAGCGTTCCCAGATCGCGCCGAACATCAGCAGCGGCTCCTGCATCGGGTGGATGTAGTAGGGCCGCTTGTGCGCGCCCTCGCCCGGCCATTCGTAGTAGCCACTGGCCGGAATCAGACAGCGCCGCTGCTTCCAGGCACTGCGGAACGCGGGCTTGCTGGCCACGGTTTCGATGCGTGCATTGATCGTCGACCAAGCGATCTTCAGGTCCTTCGACCACGCCGGAATCAGCCCCCAGCGCAGCTCACGCAGCACTTCGGCGTTGTCGTCGTCGCGCAGGATCGCCCAGGTCGATTGCGTCGGCGCGATGTTGTAGGCGGGTGCGGGTTGCACCGACGGGTACCACAGCGAGAACGCCGCCGAGAACGCATGCACCTGCTGCCAGCTGTATTCGCGCGTGAAGCGTCCACACATGACCAGGCTCCGCTGTCGACCGCGCGATGGTAGCGCCGCAACGATTCAGCGCAGCGTGCAGACCGGCGCGTCGGCCAGCGGCGCAACGTCGGCAACGCTGCTGCAACCCGGGCATGCGGGGTCGACCGCGTAGCGCAACTCGCGAAACCGCATGGCCAGCGCATCGAACAGCAGCAGGCGTCCGCGCAACGGCTCGCCGAGGTCGAGCAGCAGCTTGATGGCTTCGTTCGCCTGCAGCGTGCCGATGATGCCGGGCAACACCCCGAGCACTCCCGCCTCGGCGCAGTTGGGCGCTTCGCCGGGGCCCGGTGCCTCCGGAAACAGGCAGCGATAGCAAGGCGCAGTGCCGCGCCCGCCACGCGCGTCGAACACGCTCACCTGACCCTCGAAGCGATGCACGGCGCCATACACCCACGGCCGGCGCAACTGCAGGCAGGTGGCGTTGATCAGTTGTCGCGTCGGGAAATTGTCAGCGCCATCGATCACCACGTCACAACCGCCGAGCAATTCAGCGGCATTGTCGTGGCGCAGACGTGCGGCGATCGCTTCGATGCGCACTTCCGGATTCAGCGCCGCCAGCGTTGCCGCCGCGGAATCGACCTTGCGCTGGCCGACGCGGTCGTCGCGATGCAGGATCTGTCGCTGCAGATTGCTGCGCTCAACCACATCGTCATCGATCAGGCGGATGTCGCCAACCCCGGCCGCGGCCAGATAGAACGCTGCAGGGGAACCGAGCCCGCCGGCGCCGACCACGGCCACGCGCGAAGCGCGCAATCGTTGCTGACCGGCGGCGCCGACTTCGGGCAGGCGCAGGTGCCGCGAGTAGCGATCATCGACTGCAGCGGCCATGGGCATCTGCAACGGCCCGCCCTGGGCACGCCACCGGTCCATGCCGCCACGCACCGAGCACGCCGCAATACCGGCACTGCGCAACGCATGCGCGACATGCAGCGAACGCACGCCGGCGGCGCACAACACATGCACGCAGCCAGAAGCACCGCGGCTCCAGTCACGGATCGCGTCGAAACCGCCGGACAGCGCGATCCACTTCGCCCCCGGGGACACACCGTGCGCGATCTCGTCGGCCTCGCGCACGTCCAGGAAACACTCGCCGCGGGCGTGCGCCGCGAGCGCGTCGGTGACATCGATCTCCAGCGGCGGCGGCGTCGCGTTCATGCCGGGAATGGCAACACGTCGACCACCGCGTCCGCCCCCAGGCGGCGCGTCTCCGGCTCGATGCGAAACAGCGCATTCGACTCGGCCACGCCGCGCAGCATCCCGGAGCCAAGCGCGGCATGCGGCCGCAGCAAGCGCCGACCATCACCGCTGGTGGACAGCGTGCCGCGACGCCATTCCAACCGGTCGTGACGTTTCTCGACCGGCACCGCCAGGCGCGCCGACTCCAGCTCGATTGGCGCCCGCCCCTGCATCGCGCGCAGCGCCGGCAACACCAGACTGACGGCGGTCGCGAATACCGACACCGGATTGCCGGGCAGGCCATAGACGCGCGCATCTCCGATGACGCCATACAGGAACGGCATGCCCGGGCGCATCGCCACCTTCCACAGGCGGATCTCGCCCAGCTCGCGCAGTAACTCGGGAACGAAGTCGGCGCGACCCGCCGAAGCGCCGCCGGCGGTGATCACGACATCGTGCTCGGCCGCGGCGCGAGCCATCACCTCGCGCAAGCGCGCGCGCTCGTCGATCACCGGACCGAGCACGCTGAGCGACTCCGCCAGCGGCGTCAGTAAGGTGCGCAGGGTCAGCGAATTGCTGTCGTGAATCTGGCCACGTGCCAGCGGTTGTCCGGCGGGTACCAATTCCGAACCGGTGACGATGATCGCGACCCTTGGCCGTCGGCGCACCGCGACTGTTTCGAAGCCGAACGAGGCGAGCACGCCGAGCGCGCCGGCATCGAGCACGCGACCGCCACGCAGCGCGATCTGGCCGGACGCGTAATCGTCTTCCGCGCCGCGTACATTGGCCGCGTGCGCGACTGCAGCGAGCACCGTGATGCGGTCGCCCTCGCGTCGCGTGATTTCATAGTTGACCACGGTGTCGGCGCCATCCGGCAGCAAGGCACCGGTGGCAATCTCGCTGCAACGGCTGCTGTCATCGACACGCAACGCGGCCGCCCCGGCAAGCGCCAGATCGGCGCAGCGGAACTGCTGCCCTGCGCGCACGCCGGCGCCGAGAGTACGCATCGCGTAGCCGTCCATCGCGGAATTGGCAAACCCGGGCACCGCGCTCGGCGAATGCACGTCTGCGGCCAACACGCGTCCGCTGGCCGCGGCCAACGGCACCGTCTCGGGCTGCGCTGCAGTGCGCACCGCATCCAGCAGCAACTGTTTCAGCGCAGAATCGAAATCGAGCGCGGCCATCGCTCAGAGATCGGCGCGCGTGTTCAGATTGGCGAAGGCGCCAACGCTCGCATCGACGTGCGCTTCGGCCAGATTCAGCCCTTCCTGCCAGCGCCACACCGCTCGCTCTCCGGCGACCAAGGCGCCGCTCGCTGCAGCAGCGAGTTCGCGGCGATACAGCGCGAACAGGAACTGCCGCTGTTCGCCATCATGCACGACGACGGCATCGGCGCCCGTCTCCTGCTGGCGCGCGAGCAGTGTCTGCACCAGGTCTTCCGGGAATGCCGGCGTGTCGCAGGGCGTGGTCACCAGGAACCCGGTGGTGCACACTTGCAACAAGCGCGCGATACCGGCCAAGGGCCCGGCGAAGTCGTCGCTATCGTCGGCGTACACCGGCGTTCCGAAGGCACGGTAGCGATCAAGATTGCGGTTGGCGCTGATCACGATGCCTGCAACCTGTGGCCACAACCGCTCGATCATGTGCGCCACCAACTCGCGCCCTTCGTGTGGCACCAGGCCCTTGTCCAGTCCGCCCATGCGCCGGCCGCGACCGCCGGCCAGAATGCCACCCGTAACTTGTTCGCGTACCGCCATGCACGTGTTTCCTGTTGCCGCCCGCAAGTATGCCGCAGCCGCGACGGCTCAACGCTTCTTGGCGTGGCGCATCAGGCGCCGACGGCTCTTGACCTGCTTCTCGGTCAGTTCGTTGCGCTTGCCGGCGAACGGATTGGCGCCGCCCCGGGTCTCGATCACGACCGGGGTGCCGACCAGTTTGTAGCGGCGGCGCATGAAGTTCTCGAGATAGCGGATGTAGCTCGCCGGCAACGAGTCGAGGCGCGAGCCATGCAGCACGATGCGTGGCGGGTTGCGCCCACCCATGTGCGAATAGCGGATCTTGGCGACCTTGCCGGACACCATCGGCGGCTGGAACGCCTCGACCGCGATCTCGATCGCCCGGGTCACCTCACTCGCGCCCAAATCGATGATCGAAGAGGCATAGGCACGATCCACTGCGGCCATCAGTTCGCGCATGCCGGTGCCGTGCTTGGCCGAAATGACGACACGCTCGGCCCATTGCACGAAATCGAGGCGGCGCACCAGTTCACTCTCGCAGCGCTCGCGCTGGTAGGCGCTGAGTCCATCCCACTTGTTGACGCAGACCACCAGTGCACGCCCGGCGTCGAGCGCATAGCCAAGCACCGATGCATCCTGATCGGTCACACCCTCGGCGGCGTCGATCATCAGCACCGCCACGTGCGCGCGTTCCAGCGCCTGCAGCGTCTTGATCACGCTGAACTTCTCGATCGCCTCTTCGACACGGCCCTTGCGCCGCACGCCGGCGGTGTCGATCAGCACGTAGTCGCGACCATCACGGGTCAGCGGCACTTCGATCGCGTCGCGGGTGGTGCCCGGCACTTCGCTGGCGATCACGCGTTCCTCGCCGAGCAGGCGATTGACCAGGGTCGACTTGCCGACATTGGGTCGGCCGATGATGGCCACGCGCACGCCAGCGGTATCCGGCAACTCCTCGACGTCGGCCGGTTCTGGCAGCAAGTCGTCGATCGCGGCCAGCAATTCTGGCACACCGCGCCGGTGCGAGGCCGCCATCGGAATGACGTGCGCCAGACCGAGTGCGGAAAACTCGTTGACCGATGCCTGCAGGTCGCGGCCGTCGGTCTTGTTCACGGCGAGAATGATCGGCCGGCCAAAGCGCCGCAACTGCGCCAGGATGGTCTGGTCGGCGGCGGTCATGCCGTCCTTGGCGTCGACCACGAACACCGCCACCGAAGCTTCGTCGACCGCCGCCAGCGACTGGCGCACGGTCAGTTCCGCGATCAGCTCGCGTTCGTCGGTCAGCCCCCCGGTATCGACCACCACGAACGGCTGCGGCGCGCTGCGGCAGATGCCGTAGTGGCGGTCGCGAGTGACGCCGGGTTCGTCCGCGACCAATGCGTCACGGCTGTTGGTGATGGCATTGAACAGCGTCGACTTGCCGACATTGGGGCGCCCAACAAGCGCAACGGCTGGCAACATGTTGGACTCCCAGCTTCGATCAGTCGGCTTTCGCGTCGAGCGCGAAGGCCGCCAACTCGCCGTCGATCGAGGCGACCACCACGTGCGCTCCGACCACCAGCGGCGCCGCGCGCACGCCTTCGTCGCCAACACGGAAGCGCTCGGCGGTACTGCCGTCGGTGCGCGCGAGGATGTGCACGTAGCCTTCGAAATCGCCGACCACGAGGTAATCGCCAAACACCGATGGCGTCGTCAGCCAGCGATGCGCCAGCGCCTCCTGCTTCCACTGCGAACTGCCGCTGCGACGGTCGAGCGCCCACAGCGAACCATCGGCGTCGGTCACGTAGACGTTGTCGCCAGCAACGCTGACGCCGGTGTAGGCGGACAGGTCGCGCGTCCACAGGATACGGCCGCCGTCACGCGTCAGCGCCGCAGCCTGGCCGCGGTAGGTGACCACGTACAAAGCATCGTCGTCGACTACCATCTCGCCATCGATATCGGTCAGACGTTCGAGTTCGGTACGCCCGTTCGGCGTCGCGATCGTCTGCTCCCAGCGCAGCGCGCCGTCGGCCAGACCCAGCGCCACGACCTTGCCGCTGTCGTAGCCGACATAGACAGCGGCATCGTCGACCACCGGCACGGCACTGCCACGCAGGCTGATCAGAGGCACACCGCGATCGAACAACCACTGCCGCGAGCCGTCCGCGGTCTTCAGACCAAACACACGGCCGTCATTGCTGCGCACGACGACGATGTCGCCCGCGATGACCGGATTGGCCAGTACCTCGGAGGAGACCTTGGTCGCCCAGCGCGCGGCGCCGGTCTCGCGGTCCAGCGCGATGACATCGCCATCGAGGCCGCCAACCACGACCAGGCCGGAACCGACGCCAGGCCCTGAAGACAGCCGGGTCGCGGCGTCAACCGACCAGCGGCGCTTGCCGCCGATCAGGTCGATGGCGACGATCGTGCCTTCGAGATCGCTGGCGTAAACCACGCCCTCGGCTTCCACCGGACGCGGTCGGGTACCGCTGCGACCGCTGCCGTCGCCGACGTCCTGCGACCACAGTTTGCGCACCGGCGCAGACTTGCTGAACTCGGTCAGTTCCGCTGGAGGATCCAGATTGTCCTTGGATGAACGCCCCTTCAGCCATTCGCAGGAAGACAGCCCGACAACGCACAACGCCAGCAGCAGCACCCGCTTCATCAGCTGCCCGCCTTGATCGCAGCGAGGTCGTCGCGCTTCATTTCCACCAGTTGCCGACGCGGCGAAGCCGCATCAAGTCCCATCAGGGCTTCGTCGTAGGCAGTCACGGCTTCGGCGTCACGCTTGAGCGCAAGCAGTGCATCACCACGAACTTCGGCGGCGAGCGCCTTGTAGCCCTCGGCACTGATCTGGATCGCCAGCGCCAGCGCCTGGTCGGACTTGTCGGTGGCGAGCAACAGGCGCGCGCGCCGCAGCATCGCCAGTTCCTTCAATTCCGGCATGGTCACGTTCGCTTCGGCCCATGCCAGCGAGACCAGCGCTTCGTCGTGTTTGCCTTCGGCGGCAGCGGTGGCCGCATCGTTCAGCGCCGCCAGCGCCGCATACGGCGAAGACGGATACTTGTCGCGCAGCGTCTTGCCGAGCGTCGCCACGGCAAGCGCATCCTTCTTCTCGACCGCCTCGGCATAGGCGCGATAGTCATCGCCAGCCAGGCCCGCAGTGCGGTTGCGATGGTTCGTCCACTGCTCGAGCCCGTAGATGAGACC
>Ga0073899_10000995_pt1 | contig 26147 bp, 23 predicted proteins | sample KloWWTmetaKNB5Ph_FD_88975 | JGI IMG/M metagenome (GOLD analysis project Ga0073899, IMG submission 88975) | Active sludge microbial communities from Klosterneuburg, Austria, studying microevolution and ecology of nitrifiers - Klosterneuburg... | ecosystem: Engineered > WWTP > Aerobic digester >... | reverse complement strand
GAGCTCACGCTTCCCCATCGGCACGGGGGCGTGGTTGCGGCCGGCGCGACCCGCGGGGTAGCCCACGAAGTGCTTGAGCGTGGCGACGATGCCGGCCCGCTGCAGCCCCTTGACGTAGGCCGTTCCCAGGGTGCCGACCACGTAGGGGTCCTCGCCGAGGGTTTCCTCCACCCGGCCCCAGCGGTAGTCGCGCACCACGTCCAGCAGCGGGGAGAGTCCCTGATGGATGCCGAGCGACCGCATGTCCGAGCCGATGCGGCGAGCCATCTCCTCGACGAGGGCCGGGTCGAAGGTCGCGCCCCAGGCGATGGCCGCCGGGTACACGGTGGCGCGGTAGGCGGTGAACCCGGTGAGGCACTCCTCGTGAGCGACGGCCGGAATGCGGAACCGGTTCAGTTCCATCACCGCCTGCTGGAACTCGGCAAGGCGGGCCACGCCGTCGGCGGGCTCGATCGGCGCGCTGCCGAAGACGCGGGTCAGCTGCCCGAGGCCGTGCTGGGCGGTGGTGGCGAAGCCGGGACGGCCCGCGAACGCGCTCTCCATCGGGGCGACCTCGCCGCCCACGCTGCTGCCGTCGGCACCGGTCTCGGGTTCCTGGCGGGGCCAGTAGGAGCCGAGCTGACCGATCTTCTCGTCCAGGGACATCTCGGCGAGCAGTGCGTCGGCCCGCTGGCCTGCGGACAGCGTGCGGTCGTGCCAGACGGCGACCATGGGGGCCTCCTTGCCTCGGTAACCTGATTCGTTCAACGACATGACAAACAGAGCCTAGGGTTGCCGCGCAGGGTCGTCAACCGCGGTCGCGGCCGTCCCGCTACGGCGGGGTGCGGCGACGCTGTCGCGCTCGACGAGGTCGACGTCGAGGTCGATGCGACGGGCCGCTCCCGGCCGCTCCGAGGCGAGGTCGAGCACCATGCCCACGGCCTCCCGGGCCATCTCGAAGAGAGGTTGCCGCACGGTGGTGAGCAGGGGATACACCCACTCGGCCAGGGGAAGGTCGTCGAAGCCCACCACGGACACGTCGTCGGGGATGCGCAGCCCGAGCCTGCCGGCGGCCTGGTAGATCCCCAGCGCCTGCATGTCGTTCCCGGCGAAGATGCCCGTCGGCGGATCGGGCCGCGAGAGCATCGACAGACCGAGGCGGAGCCCGTCCTCGACCCGGTACAGCCCCCAGGCGACCAGACTCTGGTCGACGGCGACCCCCGCCGACCGCAGGGCGTCGAGGCCGCCGTCGACGCGCATGCGCGACGAGAGGGTGTCGCGCGGGCCACCGATGATGCCGACCCGGCGGTGTCCCGCGGCCACGAGATGGGCCACGGCGAGCCGGCCGCCACGCCAGTTGGCGCTGCCGACGGCGGCCACCCCCTCGGAGACCTCGCCCACCGGGTCGACGACCACATAGGGCACCGACCGGGACGCCAGCTGGGCCCGCTGGTCGTCGTCCAGCTCGGTGAACACCAGCACGACGCCCGCCGGACGACGGACGAGCACGGAGTCGATCCAGCTCTGCCAGACCTGGTGACTCCCGCCGCACTCGGACACCACGATCTGGGCCCCGGCGGCCTGTGCCGCGGCCTCGGCGCCGCGAATGAGCTGGACGCCCCAGGCGCTCCCGAGCTCGTGGAACACGAGGTCGACCATCGGGACGACGACGGGGGTCGCCGCTCGGCGCCGCCGGTAGCCGCTGCTCGCCAGCGCCGATTCGACCCGAGCCCGGGTGGCCGCGGCGACGTCGGAGCGGCCGTTGAGCACCTTCGACACGGTGGGGATCGACACCCCCGCCTGCGCGGCGATGTCGGCGATGGTCGTACGCGGTGACATCGGGTCCCTTCTCGTCTTGACCTGTCCGGTCGGCGGGCATAGTTTGGTGGCTGAACATTTCGGATCGTAGTCCGAAAGTATCGGGACCGCAACGCTCAGGAGCGACCATGCGCATCGCCGAAGACCGGGTCATCGTCACCAGCCCACGGCGCAACTTCGTCACCCTCAAGCTCACCACCGAGGACGGCACCGTCGGCTGGGGCGACGCCACGCTGAACGGACGCGAACTGGCGGTGGCCTCCTACCTCACCGACCACCTCTGCCCGCTTCTCGTCGGCCGCGACGCGACCCGGATCGAGGACACGTGGCAGTACTTCTACCGGGGCGCCTACTGGCGCCGCGGACCGGTGACCATGAGCGCGATCGCGGCCGTCGACATGGCGTTGTGGGACATCAAGGCCAAGAAGGCCCAGATGCCCCTCCACGAGCTCTTGGGCGGCAAGGCCCGAGACCGCGTGCGGGTGTACGCGCACGCGACCGGGGCGACCATCGCCGACACGGTCGCCGATGTGAAGCGCCTGCTCGACGCGGGCTTCACCGCGGTGCGCGCGCAGACCGACATCCCGGGCACGGAGGGCGCCTACGGCGTCTCGGCCCCGGGTCAGCTGTACGACCCCGCCAAAGGCACCCGGCCACAGGAGACCACGTGGCACACGCCGTCCTACCTGCGGCACGCCCCGCTCATGTTCGAGGCGGTCCGTGACGAGCTGGGCTACGACTGGGACGTGCTGCACGACGTGCACCACCGCCTCTCTCCCCTCGAAGCGGCGCAGCTGGGCCGGTCGGTGGAGCGGTTCTCCCCCTTCTGGCTGGAGGATCCGACCCCCGCAGAGGATCAGTCGGCCTTCCGTACGATCAGGGCACACACGACGGCACCGATCGCGACGGGCGAGGTGCTCAACTCGATCTGGGACGTCAACACCCTGATCACCGAGCGACTCGTCGACTACGTGCGAACCACAGTGGTGCACGCCGGGGGCATCTCGCACCTGCGGCGCATCTTCGACCTGGCCCACCTCTACGGGGTCCGCTCGGGCTCTCACGGCGCCACCGACCTCTCCCCCATCTCGCTCGGCTGCGCGGTGCACCTCGACGCCACCATCCCCAACTTCGGGATCCAGGAGTACATGGCGCACGCGCCCGAGACCGACGACGTGTTCCCGCACGACTACCGGTTCGAGGCCGGCCACCTCCTTCCCGGCGACACCCCGGGGCACGGGGTGTCGCTCGACGAGGAGAAGGCGGCCCGCTACCCGTACACCCCTGCCTACCTGCCGGTCGCCCGGCTTCGGGACGGGACGCTCCATGACTGGTGAGTGGTTCGCCGACACCGACCCCTGCTGGCTCGGCTCCGGCGCTGCTGCGGAGCTGCTGCGCCGCCGCATCACGGTCCCGGCCGGACTCTCCGTCGCTCTCGTCGCGGAGGTCGCCCGGGCCCGGGCCCAGTGGCGGGTCGCCGAACAGGCGGGGGCTGCGGCGCTGGACTTCGTCGTGGACGAGCGGCGCGCCGATCTCGGTGCCGAAGGTTTCGAGCTGTCCCGCTCCGGTGCCGACCTCACGATCGTGGCCCGCTCGGGCGCGGGGCTGCTGACCGGGTTCCTCCGGCTGCTCACGGTCGGTGCCGAGCCGCTCGTCGGCACGCATGTGCCGGCGTATCCGGTCCGCATGCTGAACCACTGGGACAACATGGTCGCCGGGCCGATGGGCACCGTGGAGCGCGGGTACGCCGGAGACTCCATCTTCTTCGCCGACGGCGCCGTGCGCACGGACCTGACGCGGGTCCGCGATTACGCTCGCCTCGTCGCGAGCATCGGCATCAACGCGGTGGCGATCAACAACGTCAACGTGCACCAGACCGAGACGCGGCTGCTCACCGACCATCTCGACGGGGTGGGACGCATCGCCGCCGTGCTCGCCGAGTTCGGCATCGCCACCTACCTGTCGGTGAACTTCGCCAGCCCCCACACCCTCGGGGACCTCGACACCGCCGATCCGCTCGATCCCCGCGTGCAGGCATGGTGGGCGCGAGCGGCTCACCGTGTGCACGACGCCGTACCGACGTTCGGCGGCTTCGTCGTGAAGGCCGACTCCGAGGGGCGCCCCGGGCCCTTCACCTACGGCCGGAGTCACGCCGACGGCGCGAACATGCTGGCGGCCGCCCTCGCACCGGTGGGCGGGACCGTGTTCTGGCGCTGCTTCGTCTACGACCACACGCAGGACTGGCGCGACCGCAGCACCGACCGGGCGCGAGCGGCCTACGACCACTTCATGCCGCTGGACGGCTCCTTCGCCCCCAACGTGGTGTTGCAGGTGAAGAACGGACCGATGGACTTCCAGGTTCGTGAGCCGGTCTCTCCCCTCTTCTTCGGGCTCCGCGATACCTCGACCGTGTGCGAGTTCCAGGTGACGCAGGAGTACACCGGGCAGCAGCGGCACGCCGTCTACCTGGGTACGTGGTGGTCGGAGGTGCTCGCCTTCCCCGGTCGGCTCACGGCCGACGTGCCCCCGCTGCGAGACCTCGGCCTCGGCGGCGGACTCACAGGCGTGACCGCGGTGGCCAACATCGGCACCGACCGCACCTGGACCGGCCACCCGTTTGCCCAGGCGAACCTGTACGCCTACGGCCGGCTGGCCTGGGACCCGCGCCTCGACCCGCACGAGATCCTGCGGGAATGGGCCATGGCCACCTACGACGGGGCCGCCGAGGGCGTCGTGTCGATCCTGGCGGACTCCTGGCGCACCTACGAGCGCTACACCGCTCCCCTGGGCGTCGGCTTCATGGTGTATCCGCACCACCATTACGGACCGAGCGTCGACGGCTACGAGTACACCCCGTGGGGGACCTATCACTTCGCCGATCGCGACGGCATCGGCGTCGACCGCACCGTGGCCACGGGCACCGGGTACACCGCGCAGTACCCGCCGTCGGTGGCCGCGGTGTACGAGTCGCTCGACACGTGCCCGGACGAGCTCCTGCTCTTCTTCCATCACGTGCCCTATTCGCACCGGCTCCACACCGGCACCACGGTGGTGCAGCACATCTACGACACGCATTTCGCCGGTGTGGCCGACGTCGCCGCCATGATCGATCGCTGGCGGGAGGTCGCGTCACTGGTGCCGGAGCCGAACCGGACCGAGATCACCACGCGGCTCGCCGAGCAGCTCCGCAGCGCGGGCGAATGGTGCGACCAGGTGAACACCTACTTCCTGCGCAAGTCCGGAGTGCCGGACGAGCGGGGCCGACACATCCACTGACGTCGTGAGCCGCCCCTGACGGGGGCGGCTCGCGACCGTCGCGGCCGACCGTCGCGGGGGGGCCTCAGCCTTCGTGACGCAGGACGGCAACCTCGTAGGGGGCGAGTCGCAGGATGTCGCCCGCGGCCAGGTCGACGCCCCGCCGCAGCTCCCGGCAGGCCCGGTCGACCGTGATCTCGCGAGGCTCGTCCCAACAGGCCACGAACCGCCAGGTCACGTCGTCTCGGCGCCGCGTCGACACCTCCACGCCCGCCACGGCCAACGGGGAGCCCAACCCGTGGCGGGAGGCCAGCCGGTCCACGACCAGGTCGAGCAGGTCGTCGTCGCCGACCGTCGCCAGGTACCAGCCCTCCCCCGCACCCACCTCGTGACGGGTCAGCGCCGGCAGGCCGGCGTACCAGTCCGCCGCGTAGGTGCCGACGACCTCGGCGCCCTCTGTCGCGACGATGTCGAAGACGAGTCGCGCGTCGTAGGTGCGACCGTCGACGACCACCCCGTTCGACCAGTCCGGCACCCGGCCGTCGGTCTCGTCGATCCGGATGCCGCAGAGGTCCTTGAGCGGCCCGGGCCAGACGTCGAGGAAGGCGAGGTCCGACGAGTCGACCCGACCCGAGAGGAAGCCGGTCCACACCGATGCACCGCGGTGTGCCGCGGCCGTGAGCGCCTCAGCCACCCCGTCGCGCACCAGGTACAGCAGAGGGGCGGCCACCACGTCGTAGCCATCGAACGAGGAGTCCGAGGCCACGACGTCGACGTCGATCCCCCGCCGGCGGAAAGCCGCGTGCCACGAGGCCATCACGGCCTTGTAGTCCACGTGGCGGTTGGGACCGTCCGACAGCTGCTGGGCCCACCAGGCGTGCCAGTCGAACACGAGGGCGACCCGCGCAGGCGTCCGGGCTCCGGCGAGTTCGCCGAGTCCGCTCAGTTCGTGCCCGAGTTCGGCCACCTCGCGGAAGTGCCGCGTGTCACCCCTGCCCCCGTGCCAGATCACCGCGCCGTGCCACTTCTCGCACGCCCCGCGGGAGGCCCGCATCTGGAAGTACATGACCGCGTCGGCGCCGTGCGCCACCGCCTGGTAGGAGTAGAAGGAGAGTTCGCCGGGGCGACGCATCGGAGACGTGTCGCGCGAGGAGGTCGACGACGGCGTCTGCTCCATCAGCCAGAACGGCTGACCGCCCTTGAGACCGCGCATCAGGTCGTGCATCAGGGCGTTCATTGCGCGATCGTCGTCGTACTGCGGGTAGGAGTCCCACGACACGAAGTCGAGGTGGGGCGCGAAGGTGAAGTAGTCCAGGGGCTCGTAGGCGCCCATGAGATTGGTGGTGCACGGGGCGTCCGAGTGCCGGCGGATCGCCTGCTTCTCGTCCACGAAGTTGCCGCAGATGGCGTCGGTCTGGAACCGCTTGTAGTCGAGGGTCGTCGCATTGAACGCCGTGTAGCGCGGTCCCTTCCAGTGCTCGGTGAGCATCGAGGGCGCCTGGATCTGATCCCAGTCGGTGTAGACGTGGCCCCAGAAACGGGTCCACCAGGCGTGGTTCAGCGCAGCCAGGGTGCCGTACCGCTGCTTCAGCCACGTGCGGAAGCCCTGCTCGCACAGTCCGCAGTAGCACTGGCCGCCGTACTCGTTGTTGACGTGCCACGCCACGAGTCCGGGACGGTCGCGGTAGCGCTCCGCCAGCCTGCCGGCCAACCGTGCCGACAGCTCCCGGTAGGCCGGGCTGGAGGGGCAGGCGTTGTGGCGCTGCCCGTACCGGTGCACGCGCCCCTCGAAGTCGGTGCGACACACGTCGGGATGGGCGGTCGCCAGCCACGGCGGTACGGCCGCGGTGCCGGTGGCGATGAGGTAGCGGGTGCCGTGGGCGTCCAGATGGTCGAGGATCTCGTCAAGGACCGTGAAGTCGTAGCTGTCGGGCCCAGGCTGCAGCAGCGACCACGCGAAGATACCGATGGACACGGTGGTCACCGCGGCCTGGTCGAACAGGCCGGCGTCGGCGTCCCAGACGTGCTTCGGCCACTGCTCCGGGTTGTAGTCGCCGCCGTAGTGGATGGTCATCGGTCCTCCTCGCGGACGGCCTCGCCGCCCTGGGTGTCGTGGTCGGCATCGCCGGTGGCCGTGTGCTCGGTGCCCGGCTGGTGGACGAAGTGGACGGTCGCATGGTCGACCGTGGGGGCGGTGACGACCGCCAGGCCGTAAGCGGCCACACCGGCGACCAGGAACCCGGCCCAGTCGGACACCCCCACGACCACGGCGCCGACGGCACCCAGGACGAGGAGGAGGCCGAGCGTGGCCAACGGCTTCATGAAGGTGTAGTAGCCCGACAGCCGGGCCGCGTCGCGGGTGCGGAACGAGAACCACGACACGAGCACGAGCGCGTTCATCACGAACGGCGACGCCAGCACCGCGAGCAACGGCACCATCGTCGATGCCATGGCGGTCCAGGCCGACTGCTGGGAGGCGAGCCAGGCGAGGTCGACCGCCACGATCGTGGCGACCACGACGACGGGGGCCCACACCTTGAGCGCATCGCGCCAGTTCTGGCCGTACCCTCGCCAGAAGGCCGACCAGGTGGAGCCGTCGTCACCGTCGACGAGTTTGCGGGCCGCGTACAGCGCGGCGGCGATCGCTGGACCGGCCGGCAGGGCGGCCACGGCGTAGAGCACCGCGTTGGAGATCGTGGGCGTGAGCAGCAGCAACGCCACGAGGCCCGGCCAGGCGGTCAGCAGGAAGCAGGTGGTGAGCACCATCAGCCGGTAGACCCGATCGGTCCAGCGGTACAGGGGTCGGTCGAGGTAGGAGTCGGGACGGTTCACGACCACCCCTCCGCACCCCGGTGTCCGTCGGGGACCTGGCTCATGCCTGCCACCTCACCATGGGTCGATGCCGGTGCCCGGAATCCGGCCTCCGGCCCGGCGTGTTCCGCCGGACCGGAAGCCGCGAACCGTGCGTCCTACTTCGTCTTCTTGTAGGCCGCGTTGACCATCTCGAGGTACTTGGCGGCGCCCTTCGCGTCGCACTCCTTCACGTAGGTGTCCCACTCCGACAGCGGCCGCTGGCCGGTGATGAACTTCAGCGAGTTGGAGTTCACCGTGTCGAGCACCGGCGTCTGCAGCAGCGTGGCCTGCTCGCGCTCGGCGTCGCTGAACGGGAAGGGCGGGTCGAGCGGCGCCGGCTTGTGCGTGGCGGCCATGTCCTTCTGGTAGGCGATCTCCTCGTCGCGGAACATCGACTGCAGCAGCTCGGTCGAGCCGCCGTAGGCGAAGACACCGCCCGAGAAGCCGAAGTCCTTGTTCAGCGCCTTGGTGCCGGCCGGGTTGAGCCCCACGTAGTTGATGTCGGCGGCCAGCTTGCGCTTGCCGGACGCGTCCTTCGTGAACGTGGTGCCCTCGACGCCCCACTTGACGAGTTCGGCGCCCTTCGGTGAGTACCACAGCCAGTCGATGAACTGCATCATCGCGACGAAGGTGTCCTGCTGGGCGGCCTTCGCGCTGAGCATGATGCCGTTCTCCAGGCGGGAGCCGACCATGAGCGCCCCCTTGGGACCGGCGGGGTTCGAGATCTTCACGATCTCGTACTTGCCGGCACCCAGCACCTTGTCCATCGACGCGCGGTGGGTGGGCGGATCCTGGGAATTGCCCGAGATCACGAACGACTGTCCGTTGACGAACTTCTGGATCGCCTGGTCGTCCTTCTGGGTGAAGGAGGCGGGGTCGAGCAGGCCTTCGCTGACCAGCTTCGCCAGGTAGCCCACGGCGCCCTTGAAGTCGTCGGTGCTGCCGGCGAAGGTGAAGGCGTCCTTGGCGGTGTCGAACTGCACCCCGGAGATCAGGCCCCAGCCCATCTGCGTGCCGTAGGTGACCGACAGGATGTTCGTCAGCGACTTTCCTTCGTAGCGATCACTGAAGGGGATGACGGCCGGGTAGCGCTCCTTGAGCTTCTTCAGCGCCGAGTAGAGCTCGTCCCACGTCTTCGGGATGGCGATGCCCTCACGGTCGAACACGTCCTTGCGCACGATCAGCGAGTAGTCCGGCCAGACCTCCTCGTGGAGTCCGGGCAGCAGGTAGTACTTCTTGTCGGTCTGCTTGAGGCGTGCGAGTTCCGACTCGAGCTTCCACTTGGCGACCTGCTCGGTGTAGTTGGGCATCAGGTTGGTGTGATCGCTGACGGCCAGGATCGCGCCGGACGACACCATGGGCGTCTCCTGGCCCGGGTAGGTCTTGGGGATGATCATCGGCGAGTCGCCGGCGGCCACCAGCAGGTTGCGCTTCTGGTTGTAGTCGGACATCGGCACGAGTGTGGGCTTGAGGGTGACGTTGGTGCGCTTGGTGATCTCCTGCCACAGGAGCCAGTCGGCCTTGTAGGGGTAGTTCGGATGATCCGAGTAGAGCACCGTGAACTCGAGCGGCTCCGTGGCCCTGAAGTCGACGCCGGTCTTGTAGTCGGCCATCGCCCCCTTGCGCTTGGTGTCCTGCACCTGGCTGCTCGTGCCTCCCGCGGTCCCACCGCCACAGGCCGTCAGCCCGGCTGCGGCGACCGCTCCGGCCGCGAGGCCGAGAGCGCCGCGACGCGTCATGTTGAGATCCATGTTTCCTCCTTGGTTGCGGAGCCTGGGGCTCAGCCCTTGACCGACCCGAGCATGACGCCCGAGACGAAGTACTTCTGAACGAACGGGTAGACGGTCAGGATGGGGAGCACGGTGAGCACCATCGTGACCGACTTGACGTTGGCGGCGATCTGGGTGAGGTTGTCGGCCGATGCACCCTGGCTCGTGGCCGTGGTCGCTCCGGCGATGAGGTTGCGCAGGTAGATGGTCACGGGGAACATCTCGCGCTTGTCGAAGTACAGGAAGGCCCCGAACCACGCGTTCCAGTTGGTGACGGCGTAGAAGAGCAGCATCGTGGCGATGATCGCCTTGCTCAGCGGCAGGATGATGCGCGTGAAGATGCCGAACTGGGTCAGACCGTCGATCGAGGCGGCCTCCTCGAGCTCGATCGGCATGCCCTCGAAGAAGGTCTTCATGATCAGCAGGTTGAACACGCTGATCGCGTTGGGGAGCACGACGGCCCAGATGGTGTTCTTCATGCCCAGCGAGGTGATGAGCACGTAGTTCGGGATCAGTCCGCCGTTGAAGAACATGGTGAACACGGCGATCCCAATGAGCAGTTGGCGGCCCTTGAGGTGCTGCTTGCTGATCACGTAGGCGTAACAGGTCGTGAGCACGAGTGCGATGACCGTCGCGACGACGGTGTAGATGATCGTGTTGCGGTAGTTGATCCAGAACATGGGATCGCCGGCGACCACCCGGTAGGTCTCCAGGTTGAACCCCACCGGCCAGAGGCTCACCCGCCCGGACGTGATCGCCGCCTCGGACGAGAACGACTGGGCGACGACGTTGACGAAGGGGAACAGGGTCAGCGCGACGATCAACAGCAGGAACACGGAGTTGAACACCTGGAAGACCTTGACCCCCGTGGAGTCCTTGATCTTCCGGCCGGGGGCAACGGCGGTACGGGTGGTGGCTGTCATCGGGGGCTCCTCACCACAGGCTCGAGCCGGCGACCCGGCGCGAGATGGCGTTGGCGGACAGGATGAGCGTCAGGCCGACGACGGACTCGAACAGCCCGATCGCGGTGGCGTAGCTGAAGTTGGACGAGAGCAGCCCCACCCGGTAGAGGTAGGTGGAGATGACGTCGGCCGTGTCGTAGGTGAGCGGGCTGTAGAGCAGCAGGATCTTCTCGAAGCCCACGGCCAGGAACGACCCCAGGTTCAGCACCAGGAGCGTGATGATCGTCGGCGCGATACCCGGGATGGTGACGTTGAGCGTCTGACGCCAGCGTCCCGCCCCGTCGATCCGGGCCGCCTCGTACAGGTTCTCGTCGATCTGCGTGAGCGCCGCGAGGTAGAGGATGGTGCCCCAGCCCATCGTCTGCCAGACGTCGGAGCTGACGTAGATGGTCCGGAACCAGTCGGATTGCTGGATGTAGTCGACCGGGGTGCCGCCGACCGCCCGAACCAGTTGGTTGATCACGCCGTCCATCGAGACGACCTGCATGATCATGCCGGCGATGATGACGATGGACAGGAAGTGGGGCAGATAGGACGTGGTCTGGACGAACTTCTTGAACCTCACGTTGCGCACCTCGTTGAGGAGCAGCGCGAGGATGATCGGCATCGGGAAGCTGAACATCAGCGTGAGCCCGCCCAGCGCGATCGTGTTGGCGAAGACCTTGAGGAACGTCGGGTCGTTCAGCGCCGTCTCGATGTAGCGCAGACCCACCCAGGTCTCGCCGAAGATGCTGCCGCCCGGAACGAAACGCCGGAACGCGATGATGTTGCCGGCCATGGGCAGGTAACGGAACACCAGGAAGTACGCCAGCGGCAGCACCGCCAGGGCGTACAACCGCCAGTCCTTCGCGAATGCCTTCCGCCAGGTCACCTTGCCGCGCGAGTCGACGCGCTTGCTGGTGCTCCCGGCCTTCTTGACCACCACAGCCTGCTCGGCCGCCGGCAGCCCCTCGACCCCACGAATCGGAGCCTCTCCTTGGAGTGTCATCCTCACCTCCTCGTGAGTTTCGATAGTTTCGAGTCCGTCCCGGAACTTTCGATAGCGTCAGCATACGATCGCCCTCGACAATTGTCAACGAAATGCGCCTAATAGGCTGGGCACAGAGTCAGCCGCTCCGGCATGGTCTCCATGGCCGAACGGTCGCCCTCGACCAGGGCCACCCGGCTCCAAGGCCCGCACGGAAGAGCCGGCCACTAGGGTCGAACCGGGAACCTGTGCGGGGGCGGTCCCCCCGGGAAGGAGTGGGACGTGGCGTTCTTCGACATGCCGCTGGAGCAGTTGCGGGAGTACCGCCCCCAGGTGAGGAGGGCAGCCGACTTCGAGGCCTTCTGGCGCTCGACGCTCGAGGGGGAGCTGGCCCGTCCGCTGGACGCCCGCGTGCAGCGGGTGGCGACACCGCTCCGGGCGATCGACGCCTACGACGTGTCGTGGACGGGGTTCGGCGGCCAGCGCGTGCAGGGCTGGCTGCGAGTGCCGGCCCACGTCGACGGGCCGGTGCCGGCGGTGGTGCACTACCGCGGCTACTCGGGCGGCCGGGGCTACCCGCACTCGGAGCTGCTCTACGCCGCGGCCGGCTACGCGCACTTCGTCATCGAGGCGCGCGGGCAGGGCTGGAAGACGCCGTCGCTCACCGACACGACCCCGGACCGGGATCCCGCTGCGGGCGACATGCACTGGCCCGGCCTGATGACGAGCGGTGTGACGAGCCCCGAGACCTACTACTACCGGCGGCTCTACATCGACGCGCTCCGCCTCGTCGAGGTGGCCGTGGCCGACGAGAGAGTCGACGGCACGCGCGTCGCCGTGTGCGGCGGCAGCCAGGGGGGCGGCATGACGATCGCCGTGGCCGGCCTGGCGGCCATGGCAGGCATCCCCGTGGCGGCCGCGATGCCGGACGTGGCGTTCCTCTGCCACTTCGAACGTGCCGTGGGCCTCACCGACACCTACCCCTACAAGGAGATCGCCGACCTCCTCGCCGGTTGGCCGGGGCGCCAGGAGCAGGTGTTCGACACCCTGTCCTACTTCGACGGCGTGAACCTCGGCGCCTACGCGACCGTCCCGGCGCTGTTCGGAGTGGGCCTGATGGACACCACGTGCCCGCCGTCCACGGTCTTCGCCGCCTACCACGCGTGGGGTGGGTCCGACAAGCAGATCGACGTGTACCCGTGGAACATGCACGAGGGTGGGACCGACCATCACACCTGGCACCGGCTCGCGTGGCTGCAGGAGCGGGGGTTCTGACATGGGAAGGATGCGCGCGTCCCTCGTCCTCGCAGGCATGGCCGCTGTCGCGGCCGCGGCCGTCCCCGCAGTGGCACGGCACGTCCGTGCGCTCCGGGCGGCGGATCCGTCCCTGCTGAACCCGTTGTCGCTGATCCCGGTGCCCTATCGGCTCCTCGCTCCGCTGACCAAGAGCCGGCCACCCGCGGCGAGCGTGTTCCCCGCCGGCGTGGTCGGTGCCCGGCGCACCGTCCCTGCCGAGGGTGGCCGGCCCGCGGTCGACGTGGTCACCTACGAGCCGGTCGCACGCACGAGGCCGTCCGGCGCCCTGCTGTGGATCCACGGCGGCGGGTACGTGCTGGGCGATCCCGCGATGGACGACGCGTGGTGCTCACAGGTGGCGACCCAGCTCGGCGCCCTGGTCGTGAGCGTCGACTACCGGCGCGCACCCGAGCACCCGTTCCCCGCCCCGCTCGACGACTGCCACAGTGCCCTGACATGGCTCGTCGGGCACGCCGGCGAGCTGGGCGTCGACCGTGAGCGCATCGCTGTCGGGGGCGAGAGCGCCGGGGGCGGCCTCGCGGCGGCGCTCGTGCAGCGCGCCCACGACGACGGTCTGCCCGTGTGCTTCCAGCTCCTCGTCTACCCGATGCTCGACGACCGTACGGTCACCCGCGCCGCCGCCGGCGACTGGGCACTGGTCTGGCCCCCGCCCGCCAACCGCTACGGCTGGACGTCGTACCTCGGCGTCGACCCCGGCGGCGACGAGGGGCGTCCCTACGCGGTGCCGGCCCGGCGCGCCGACCTGTCCGGGCTCCCGCCCGCCTGGATCGGCGTGGGCACCGTGGATCTGTTCCACGCGGAAGACGTCACCTACGCACGCCGGCTGCGCGCGGCCGGCGTCGACTGCGACCTGCACGAGGTGCCCGGCATGTTCCACGCCGCCGATCGAGGCAGCGCCCAGGCGGCCATGGTCGAGTTCACCCGCCGCAAGCTGGAGTGCCTCCGGCCGTACCTCACGTGACGCCGCGAGCGCTCAGAGGGTGACCGCTCCCGAGCCACGGGCATCGGCCTCGGCCTTCACCGCGCGCGCGGGCCACGCCGCCTCGGGGGTGCGCAGCCGGTCGAGGCGTCCTTCCAGCCTCGCCGCGTGCAGGGCCAGGGTGCCGAACACCATCGTGGGGTTCTGCACCCTGCCCGCGTAGATCGCGTCGACCAGCTCGGGCAGCGGGGCCCACCGGAGCTCCATGTGGGCTTCCTCGCCGTGCAGGACGAAACCGTCCGGCCGATGGACGGGGGCCAGGTCGCGGGCGAGGAAGATGCGGATCGACTCCTGGTTGCAGCCCGGCGAGGTGAACACGTCGACCAGCACCCGCCAGTCGCTCGCCGCCAGTTCGGCCTCCTCGGCGAGCTCCCGCCGAGCGGCCAGAAGGGGGTCCTCGTCGATCACGTCGAGCAAACCGGCGGGCGGCTCCAGGAAACGGAAGCCGGCGGGGTGCCGGTACTGGGTGACCACGGCGACCCGGTCGTCGTCGTCGAGTGCGATCACGGCGACGGCCCCCGGATGCGTGAGGTACTCGCGGGTGAGCACGTGGCCGTCCGGGGCGGTGACCTCGTCCCTGACGAAGTCGCTGATGATGCCCGGCGCTGTCGCGGTACGGACCGACGGCCAGGTCAGGGCGACGTCGGCCAGGTCGGCACCCGACACCGGAGTGCCGGGGAGCGCGGCCCGGCGTTCGGCCGTCACGTGCGGTCCTCGGGCAGCCGGTCGGCCGTCTGTCGTTCGAGCGCCGCCCGGACCAGACCCACGAACAAGGGGTGCGGTTTGGTGGGGCGCGACTTGAGCTCGGGATGCGCCTGGGTGGCCACGAAGAACGGGTGCAGGTCGGTCGACAGTTCGACGAACTCGACGAGCGTGGTGTCGGGCGACACCCCCGAGATGACCAGCCCGGCGCTCTCCAGCTGGTGGCGGTAGGCGTTGTTGACCTCGTAGCGGTGGCGGTGACGTTCGCTCACGTGGTGGCTCCCGTACAACCGGGCGACGAGGGTGTCGCGGGCCAGTTCGGCCGGGTAGGCGCCGAGGCGCATCGTGCCCCCCATGTCGCCGTCGCCCGACACGATGGCCACCTGCTCGGCCATCGTGGCGATCACCGGGTGTGCGGTGTCGGGGTCGAACTCCGTGGAGGCGGCGTCGGCGAGGCCGGCGAGGTTGCGTGCGGCTTCCATCACCATGCACTGGAGCCCGAGGCAGAGCCCCAGCGTCGGGATGCGGTTCTCGCGCGCGTAGGTGATCGCACCGATCTTGCCCTCCACCCCGCGAATGCCGAACCCGCCGGGGATCACGACGCCGTCCACGTCGCCCAGCTGCTCCGCCGCCCCTTCCGGAGTGGCGCACGTGTCGGACGCGACCCACCGGATGTGCACCTTCGCCCAGTTGGCGAACGCTCCCGCGCGGACGGCTTCGGAGACCGAGAGGTAGGCGTCGGGCAGGTCGATGTACTTGCCGACCAGGGCGATCGTGACGTCCTCGCGCGGATGGTGCACCCGCTCGAGCAGGTTGTCCCAGGCCTTCCAGTTGACGTCGCGGAACTTCACGGCGAGGCGGCTGACGACGTAGGCGTCGAGCCCCTCGGTGTGGATCACCTTCGGGATGTCGTAGATCGACGGTGCGTCGGGGCAGCTGATCACGGCCTCTTCGTCGACGTCGCACATGAGCGCGATCTTCTTCTTCACGCCGTCGGGGATGGGCCGGTCGGCGCGGCAGACGAGTGCGTCGGGCTGGATGCCGACCTGGCGCAGCGCTGCCACCGAATGCTGCGTCGGCTTGGTCTTCAGCTCGCCGGAGGGCCCGATGAAGGGCACCAGGGACACGTGCAGGAAGAAGACGTTCTCCCGTCCCACGTCGCGGCGGACCTGGCGTGCCGCCTCGAGGAACGGCAACGACTCGATATCGCCGACGGTGCCGCCGATCTCGTGGATCACGATGTCGACGTCGTCGCCGACCATCGCCAGCATCTCGTCCTTGATCTCGTTGGTGATGTGCGGGATCACCTGCACCGTGTCGCCGAGGTAGTCGCCGCGGCGCTCCTTGGCGATCACCGAGGAGTAGACCTTGCCGGTCGTCACGTTGGCGTCGGCCGACAGGTTCACGTCGAGGAACCGCTCGTAGTGGCCGATGTCGAGGTCGGTCTCGGCTCCGTCCTCGGTCACGAACACCTCGCCGTGCTGGAACGGGTTCATCGTTCCCGGATCGACATTCAGGTAGGGGTCGAGCTTCTGCATGGTCACCCTCAGGCCGCGGGCCACGAGCAGCGATCCCAGGCTCGATGCCGTGAGCCCCTTGCCCAGCGAGGAGACGACGCCCCCGGTGACGAAGATGTGCTTGGTCTTCTTTGGTTTCCCCACGGGTCTCCAGCCTATATCGGAACTCGGGTGGTTGCGGTCAGGGTCCGGCCCGGGACGGGCGAGCCGGGCGCGGCGGTGCGGACGGGGCCGCGAGCGATCGGGTCAGTCGGCGCGGCGAGCGACCCCGCAGACCACGGGGTACGGGCGGGGCGGCTCACCGCGCTCGATCACGAAGCCGGCGTCGGTCACGGACGCCGCCACGAAGCCGGCGTCGCGCAGGAGCCGGGTGAGGGTCTCGGCCGAGAAGCCGTCATGGGCATGGTCGATCACCTCGTCGTGGTGGGGCCCTCCGTGGTGGGCCGCGTCGTGGCCCGTCCTGTGGAAGGAACCGCCGGGATCGTGATCGAGGTCGATGATGCCGATCCAGCCGCCCGGCACGAGCAGGTCGTGGACGGCTTCCAGCGTGAGTCCGAGGTCGTCGATGTGGTGCAGCGCGAGCAGGGAGTAGGCGATGTCGTACGGGGCCGTCCGCGGGCGCTCGGCCGTCAGATCGAGGCAGCATGCCGTCACGTGGGCCTCGGTGACCGCCGACACCTTCTCGGCAGCGAGGACGGTCATCTGCTCCGACGTGTCGACCAGCGTGATCGGTCCGAGGTCGGCGGCGAGGGCGCGGCTCAGCAGTCCCGTGCCGGAGCCGAGCTCGAGCGCCCGCCAGCCGGACCCCGCCAGGGGGATCCTGTCGCGCAGGACGGCGGCGGCAGCCGCGGCTCGTGCCACCTTGGCCGGGTCGTCGTCCCAGTCCGCTGCCAGCTCGTCGAAGCGGTTCACATGTTCTCCTTGTCAAGGGCCGCCTGCGCGACCAGTTCGTCGGCGTGGGCGAGGGAGGAATCGGTGCCCCCCAGGCCGCCCATCATTCGGGCGAGTTCGGCGAGGCGCCTGGCTCCGGCCACTTCGACCAGCCCCGACGTGGTGACGGTACCGTCGTCGGTCTTCGCGACCACCACGTGGCGGTCGGCATAGGCGGCCACCTGGGCCAGGTGGGTCACGACGACGACCTGGGCCGTGCGGGCGAGCCGGGCGAGGCGACGCCCCACTTCGAGGGCCACCGAACCGCCGATGCCGGCGTCGACCTCGTCGAACACCACCGTCGGCGAGCCCGCGGCGGGTCCCGACTCGGCGTCGGAGGCCAGCACCACCTCGAGCGCGAGCCGGATGCGAGACAGCTCCCCGCCGGACGCGATCCGGCCGAGCGTGCCCGGCTCGGCCCCGGGATTCGCGGCGAACAGCAGCGAGACCGCGTCGCGGCCATGGGGTCCCGGCTCGGCGAGAGGGGTGAGCACGAACCGCAGCCGGGCGTGCGGCATCGCCAGCGCGGCCAGTTCCTGCTGCACCTGACGCGCGAACGTCGTGGCCGCGGTCGTCCGCAGGCGCGTCATGACGGCGGCGTCCGCGTCCACGGCCTCGGTCAGCCTGGCCACCTCGGCCCGCAACTCGCCGATGCGGTCGTCGCTCCCCTGCAGCTCGGTCAGCCGGCCGACCGCCGAGCCGGCCCAGTCGAGCACCTCGTCGACCGTGGTGCCGTACTTGCGGGTGAGCCCCTGCAGCTGGGCGCGTCGGCCTGCGATCCACTCGAGCCGCACCGGATCGGCGTCGAGGTCCGCCAGGTAGGACGCCACCTCGGCCGCCAGATCGGCCGTCAGCGCGGCGAGGTCGCGTGCCCGTTCCGCCAGCGGCACGGCGAGGGAGTCGCCGTCGGCGGCCTGCTCGAGCGCCTTGCGAGCCGTCGCGACCAGTCCCACCGCCGAGGGGGTGTCGCCGGTGGCGTCGTCGTCGCCCCACAGCGCCACCGATGCCCGGCCGGCGGCCAGGCGGAGGTCGTCGACGGACTGCAGCCGGTGCGCCTCGGCGGCGAGGTCGCCGTCCTCGCCGGGCCGGGGGTCGACGGACGCGATCTCGTCGAGCCCATGGGTGAGCAGGTCGACCTCGCGCGCGCGGGCCTGGGACTCCGCGATCAGTCCGCTGAGCTCCTGCTGGGCCGCCCTGCGGGACGCGTACGCCGTGCGATAGCGCGCGAGCACCGTCGCGAGCTCGGCTCCGGCGGCAAGATCGAGCACCTCGCGCTGACGTTCGGTCGTACCGAGCCTGACCTGCTCGGACTGGCCGTGGATCGACACCAGGGCGGCCCCGATCTCGGCGGCGATGCCGGCGGGCACCTGCACGCCACCGACGAGCGTGCGGCCGCGCTGCCCGACCTGCCGGACGACGATCAGCTCCTCGTCGTCGAGATCGCCGCCCACGGCGTCGACCGCGTGCAGCACCTCGGCGGTCAGACCCGTGAACCGGGCCTCCACCAGCGCCCGCGTCACCCCGCTGCGAACGACCCGCGCATCTGCCTTCGCCCCGGCGACCAGTCCCAGGCCGGTGACGACCATCGTCTTGCCGGCGCCGGTCTCACCCGAGACGACCGTGAGCCCGGGGTGCAGGTCGAGCAGGGCCTCGGAGATCACCCCCAGGCCCGCGATGTGCAGCTCGGTCAACATGTCAGTGGGATCCCGGGGCGCTGCGCCAGCCCTCGATGCGCAGCCCGAACTTCCTCACCAGACGATTCGTGAACGGCTGCTCGGACAGGCGCACCATGGTGAGGTGGTGAGGCGCCCGACGGGCGATGACGCGGCAGCCGGGCGCCACGTCGAAGGTGCGCCGCCCGTCGCACCACACCACCGCCTCGGCATTGCTGACGAGGTCGATCTCCACCACGGAGTCCGGACCCACCACGAGCGGGCGGGCGAACAGGGCATGGGCACTGAGCGGGACGACCAGGAAGGCCTCCACGTTGGGCCACATCACCGGACCGCCTGCCGAGAAGGCGTAGGCAGTCGACCCCGTGGGGGTCGAGATGAGGATGCCGTCGCACGCCCAGCGCGACACGGGCAGCCCGTCGATCGTCGCGAGGATCTCCACGACCTTCTGACGCGACGCCTTCTCGAGCGAGACCTCGTTCACCGCGAACGACGACCAGAGTCGCGTCCCGGACTCGTCGAGCGCCTCCACGTGGAGCGTGACCCGGCGCTCGGTGGTGTAGTCACCCCGCAGGACCCGGTCGGCCAGCGTGGGCAGCTCGACGACCTCCATCTCGGCGAGGAAGCCCACGTGACCGAGGTTGACGCCCAGCACCGGGACGTCGTGGCTCACGGCCCACTCCGCCGCTCGCAGGATGGTGCCGTCGCCGCCGAACACCACGGCGATCTCGGCGGCGCCGTCGTCGGGACGGCCCACCGCGGCCACCGTCGCGTGCGGCACGGCCTGGCGGATCGCCACGAGGGCGTCGGGGAACACCAGGCACCGGATGCCGTGGTCGGCGAGTGAGGAGACGAACGCGCAGGCCGCGGCCATCGCCTCGGGACGGCGCGGGTGGGTCAGCACGGCGACCACGCGATCACTCACGCCGCCCACCCTAGCGGCGCGGTCCGACACTGCCGAGAGCGCGCAGCCGGAGGAAGATCTCGACGTTGCCGGCCGGACCGGGCAGCCGCGACGGTCCGCGCCAGTCCTCGGCCCAGCCCAGCACGGCGGCGGCCGCGGCCACCGAGGCCACCGCAGCGGCCCGGTCGTCCTCCGATCGCACGACGCCGCCCTTCCCCAGCCGCTCGCGGCCCACCTCGAACTGAGGCTTCACCATGAGCAGCGCCGTCCCCGTCACGTCCAGCACTCTCAGCAAGGGCTCGACCAGCAGTCTGAGGGAGATGAACGACACATCGGCGACCAGCAGGTCGACGGGATGGTCGTCGACATGGGCCGTGGTCAGGTCGCGCAGATTGAGCCCCTCGTGCACCGTCACCCGCGCGTCGGCCCGGACCTCGGGGGCCAGTTGACCGTGACCGACGTCCACCGCGTAGACGCGCTCGGCACCGCGCTCCAGCAGCACCTGCGTGAAGCCCCCCGTGGACGCGCCTGCGTCGAGGACGCGGCGACCGACCGGCGTGGCCGAGTCGTCGAGGGCCCCGGCGAGTTTGTGGGCAGCCCTGGAGACGTACGGGTCGACGGCCGCCGCGAGCCGGGCGCTGTCGGGCACCTCGGTGGAGGGCTTCCTCACCACGCGTCCGTCGACCGTGACGAGCCCGTCCGTCACCAGTTCGGCCGCCCGGTCGCGCGACCGCACGAGGCCGCGGGCGACGAGCGCTCGATCGAGCCGCATGCCGCGGGTCAGCGCCGACCGGGCAGCGCCACGAGCGGGGCGTTCTGCAGGACGCCACTGATGCTCTCGTGCGCAGCGGCGAGCCGATCGGCATGATCGGCCAGGGGCACGGCCGAGAGGTCGGCGACGTCGGCACAGGCCGCGTCGACCACCGCATGACCGGTCAGCGGGGGGTCGAGCCAGCCGTCGCCCGGCGCGCTGCCCCGGTCCTCGCGCGTCATGGCGCCACTCTAGTGACCCTCGTCGTCGCCGAGTCCACGGGCCGCGAGCGCGTCGCCCGTCGCCTGGGCGAAGCCGACCGCCCTCACGACGACGGGCGTCACATGGGCGACCGGGTTGCGGTCGAGACCCCGGGCGCGGGCCGCGTCGCGCACGTCGCGAAACGCTCCGGTCAGATAGGGAATGCTGCGCAGCATCACGGCAACGGCCAGGCCGAACCGCTCGGGCGAGAGGCCGAGCCACCGCAGCGGCCGGGCTCCGGCGACGAGCCCGTCGAGCAGCACCGGCACCGGCTTGGTCATGGTCAGCAGGCGGCTCGCAAGCACGGCCAGCACCACGTTGCCGGCGAGCACGAGGCCGCCCAGCCAGTCACCCACGACCGCCTGGTAGCCACCCATGACCACGACGAGCAGCACCAGTGCCCAGGGCAGCGCGACGCCCCGGCGCCCCAGCCGGGCGGTGACCAGGAGCCCCGCGACGGCGGCCAGCGACAGCGCCGTCACCGGCCACTGGCGCAGCAGCAGGGCGGGCAGGGTCAGTGCGAGCACGAGGCAGTAGGTCCACCCCACGGACAGCCGTTCCAGCCTGGACCCCTTCGGCTGGAACGTGCCGAACCAGGCGTCACGACCGCTCACGGTCACCTCTCCCCTGGCTCGCGACGAGATCCCGGTAGTGGGCGACAGCCGCCGGCGGGGCACCGTCGAACACGATCCGCGCGCGGTCCACCACCACGACCCGGTCGGCGTCGAGGGCGAGGTCGAGGTCGTGGGTGGCCACGACCACCTGGAGGGGAAGGGCTACGAGCGCCTCGCGGACGAGTTCGCGGTTGCGCAGATCGAGCAGCGTCGTAGGTTCGTCGGCGACGAGCACGGTCGGCTCGACCGCCAGCACCGACGTGAGGGCCACCAGCTGCCGTTCGCCCCCGGAGATGTCGTAGACGGAACTGTGCGCCACATGCCCCAGCCCCCGGGCCTCGAGCAGCGCCAGTGCCTTCGCGGTCCGGGCACGGCGGTCGCCGCCGGTACGACGCAGGCTGAGCTCGACGTCCTCGACGGGCGTCGGCATGACCAGCTGAGACAGGGGGTCGGTGAACACGAACCCGACACGTCTGCGCACGTCTCCGCCCTCACGCACGGTGTCGAGACCGTCGACCGTGACCCTGCCCCGCGTCGGCACGGACAGTCCGTTCACCAGGCGGAGCAGCGTCGACTTGCCTGATCCGTTGGCTCCGATCACCGCCACCCGCCGCTCCGTGAGCTCCAGGTCGACGCCCGAGAGGATGGTCCGGGTGCGACCCTCGGCGGCGACGACGACCTCGACTCCCGAGAACCGGATCGACCCCGCGACGGAGGGCTGCGTCACCGCAGGGGCTCTGCCTCGACGGGGACCAGGCGGGGCGCCAGCAACGCGGGGAAGGCGCGATGGACGGTGGCGGCGATCACTCCGGCGAGCAGCGCCTTCGCGAGATCCCCGGGGACGAAGACGAGGTCGACGGCAAACGCCCTGGTCAGGCTGAGCTTGGCGTTGACCATGAGGCCGATGATGCCCAGCGGGTGGATGATCGCGAGGCTCACGAAAGCGGCGATGCCGGTCAGCGTGGCCGGCACCCACCGGTTCCACCGGGCCCGAACGAACTTCGCCAGGGCTCCGGCGACGAGGGCTGCAAGCGGGAACGACAGCAGGTAGCCCGCCGACGGCTTGACCAGCGTGCCGAGTCCCGCAGCTCCTCCGGCGAAGACCGGCAGTCCGGCGAGTCCGACGCCCACGTAGAGAGCCGTCGCCGCCAGACCTCGGAGGGGTCCGAGCACCAGGCCGGTGAGCATGACCGCGAGGGTCTGCAGTGTGATCGGCACGGGACCGACCGGGACTCCCGGGGCCACCGACGCGGCAGCGATCAGCGCGGCGAACACCGCGATCAGCCCGAGGTCACGGGCGGGACTGTCAGGTCTCATGTGTCGTTCCCTTCTTCGCCTGGGACCTTACCGGCTCCCGGCGGTGGAATGGATCGACCCAGTCCGCACCGGACGGCGGCGAGCGGAGTTCGGGCCCGTTCCCGGCTACCATCCCATCGCGCCGAGCCGGCGGGGCCTGTATCAGCAGACCCGTGGACGGGCGTCGGTCAGTCGTCCATCGCCTCGATGCCGAGGTCGGCCAGTTCCGCCATTCGTGCGCGCAGCTTCCCGACGAACTCCGGCGGCGGGGGTGTCCAGTCGAGGATCTCCTCGACGACCCGAAGCGGTTCCCTCGTGCGATAGGACCTGGTCGGGTTGCCGGGGAAGCGCTTGTCGGTGACGTTCGGATCGTCCTCGATCGTGCCGAGCGGCTCGACCCGGTAGACCCGCCCCGGTCCCGGTCCGCGGGCGAGTTCCGCCGCCAACGGGGCCCCGTCGCGCGAAGCCGTCAGGTAGATGTGGTTCGCCGTCCTTCCGGACCCGTAGTTCGAGCGCCGGCCCGGAGTCAGCAGGTCACCGGGGCGCAGGTCGGCACGAGTGCCGTGGAAGAAGGGTCCCGGGTCGTCGACCACGCGCGGCGTCGGCGGCGGATCGCGGAGCATGCTGTCGAGCCGCTGCATGAGAACGGCCACCCGACTACGCCCGTGGGGGGCTCTGGGATAGCGGGCCAGAACGTCGGCGACCACCGGGGTGACCCGCGTGGCGGCCGCTGTGATGACGTATTCGGCGACCACCGGGTCGTCGCCCGCGGCCAGCTCGGCTGCCCGCGCCGCGTGCGCGGCAGCGCCCAGGATGTGGCGCACCTGCGTGGCCTTCGCCAGCGGATGCAGGAAGGCCGCCGCGGCTGCTGCTCCGGCGGCGGCCGCCGCGTGCCGACCGGCTTCCGTGTGCGCCTGCGCTCCGGCACGATTCGCGTCGACCGCCGTCGTGCGAAGCAGGCGCGTGCGGGGTGCGCCCTCGCTGAACGCCCGCGCCGCTGCCAGCGCCGCGGCCGGGCGTGAGTCCTCGGGACTGTCGTGCACGAACACCAACAGGGCGGGCTGGGCACAGGCAGCCGCAAACCCCACGACGCTTCGCAACTCGTCCATCGTGACCTCGACGTCACCCGGCCCTGACTGCGTGGTCACCGAGGGGTCACCCTCGCCACAACCTGCAGGACGGGTGCCGCTTCGAGGGCCACTCCGTTGTCGGCAGCAGACCACGCTTGGTGAGCCGCCGTCCACAGCAGTGCGAGCCGCCGATCGGGAGCAGAGCCCGCGACCGTGGGTGTGAGTGTGCCGTCGACGATCTCCACCAGGGTCTCGTCCACCGGGACGGGCGGCAGCAGGAGGCCACCGAGATCATCGGCCACGTAGGAGGGCCGCTGCCGCGGTAGGGCTCCCAGCAGGTCCGCAGGCCCGTGCGATCCGCAGAGTACGAACAGCGACGGCATCCCCACGGCGTTCGCACCCTCGATGTCGGTGTCCAGGCGGTCCCCGACGAAGATCGGCCGACGCGCCTCGGTGCGTCTCACCGTCTCGTCGAGCAACGGACGATAGGGCTTGCCCGCGAGGACCGGGGTCCTGCCGGGGAGCACCTCGGCCAAGGCGTCGAGGACCGCCCCCAGCCCGATCGCCAGTCCCCGGTCGGTCGGCCGGGTGCGGTCCGGATTGCAGCCGTACCAGGCGGCGCCTTGCTGAACGGCGTAGGCCACCTCGTTGAGGTCGTCCCAGGTGAGTGCCGGCGCGAAGCCGACGACGGCCGCGGCAGGCGCGTGGGTGGAGTCCGGTACGGGCACCAGGCCTACGGCCCGCACCTCCGCGGCGAGCGCCTCGGTGCCGGCCACCAGCACGGCCGCCCCGCGCGGCAACCGGCCGGCCATGAGCCGGGCCACCGCTTGGGCGCTGGTGACCACGTCCGCCGGAGCGGCGTCGATCCCCAGCTCGACCAGATGCCGGGCGACCGTCTCGGGCGACCGGGCAGCGTTGTTGGTGACGAATCCGATCCGAATGCCGCGCCCACGCAAGGCGGCGATGCCCTCGGGGGCTCCCGGGACGGCGTGCGGGCCACGGTAGACGACGCCGTCGAGGTCGAAGAGAGCAGCGTCGTGGGCATCGATCACCGCTGTCACGTCGCGGCCGCCTCCCCGGCCTCCACATCCGCCGTTCCGTGCGAGCCGGTCATTCCCGCACCGTCAGTGTGAGTCTCGAGAGTCGCCTCGTGACTCGCCTCGACCGGCTCTCCGTCGTCGACCCCGGGTCCGGTCTCCTCGTCGTCCTCGTCGTCCTCGTCGTCCTCGTCGTCCTCGTCGTCCTCGTCGTCCTCGTCGTCCTCGTCGTCCTCGTCGTCCTCGTGCTCGTCGTCCTCGTCGGGTGCCTCGTCGTCGGGTTCCGACTCGTCGTCGTCCTCCTCGGGTTCCGACTCGTCGTCGTCGAGATCGTCCTCGTCGATGGTCAGCACCATTCCGTCGAGCTCGTCGAGACGATCGAGGGCATCGGTCTGGCCTTCGGGGTCGAGTCGGACCGCCGAGGTGAACCACTTCCGGGCCCCCGCCTCGTCGCCGGCGGCGAGGAGCAGGTCGGCGTAGGCGTACCGAAGCCTCCCCTGAGCGTCCGTCGGCACGTGGGGCCGTGGATTCTGCAGCTCGTTTCGCAACAGCCTGAGCGCTTCGTCACGCTGGCCCATGTCGGCCCGCACTCCCGCGTGGACGATGCGCAGTTCGGTCAGCAGGCCGGGATCCGTGATCGCAAGGTCGCCTTCGGCGACGAGCTTCAGCGCCGCTGGAAAACGCCCGAGTGCCCGTTCGCAGTCGGCCAGCACGGGCAGGTAGTCCGGTGAACCGTTCATTCTTCGAAGCGCACGGAACTCCGACAACGCCTCGTCGAACCTTCCGGCCGCGTAGGCCGTTTCGGCGGCTGCCTCGCGCACGGCCGGCAATCGCGCTGCGCGACGCTTCGCCGCCTCCGCATGCCGGAAGGCGAGGTCGGGATCGGTGTCGATCAGCACACCGGCGGCCAAGAGATGCGCCGCCACGACGTCGGCATGTTCTTTCGACAGCGTCTTCAGTTCCGCCTTGAGGGCCCTGGGGATCGGCGGCAGCGTGTCCAGACTCGGAGTGTCGGGCTCGTCGGCCTTGCGCTCCAGACCTGGCGGCGGCACGTAGTCCTCCGGTCGAGCCTGACGCGGACGCACGACCCGGTCGTCGCCGGCGGTCCTGACGAAGCCTCGGGCACGGGGAGCCTCGGTCGGCCTGCCCCGCTGGGGCCGGTCGTCCCGGTTGCCCCACTGGGGACGGTCTCCCTGGGGACGGTCCCGCTGGGGCCGGTCGTCCCGGCTGCCCCACTGGGGACGGTCTCCCTGGGGACGGTCCCGCTGGGGCCGGTCGTCCCGGTTCCCCCACTGGGGACGGTCTCCCTGGGGACGGTCCCGCTGGGGCCGGTCGTCCCGGTTGCCCCACTGCGGACGGTCACCCTGGGGACGGTCCCGCTGCGGCCGGTCGTCCCGGTTGCCCCACTGCGGACGGTCACCCTGGGGACGGTCCCGCTGCGGCCGGTCGTCCCGGTTCCCCCACTGCGGACGGTCACCCTGGGGACGGTCCCG
>Ga0073899_10000994_pt1 | contig 26151 bp, 21 predicted proteins | sample KloWWTmetaKNB5Ph_FD_88975 | JGI IMG/M metagenome (GOLD analysis project Ga0073899, IMG submission 88975) | Active sludge microbial communities from Klosterneuburg, Austria, studying microevolution and ecology of nitrifiers - Klosterneuburg... | ecosystem: Engineered > WWTP > Aerobic digester >... | reverse complement strand
GAGGAAAAGATCTCCCTTTGTGCTCTTTGTGTCTCCGTGTGAGGCAAAATCGTAAATTACTGAAAATGCCTTGCTCTGCGAACCTCTGCCACTCTGCGCCTCTGCGTCAAAATTCATTTTAAGCAATCTGTGTGATAGGAGACCGCCATCATGAACAATCTGGAGCGCTTCCAACAGGCGATTGCGTGGCAGCCGACGGACCGCATCATGACCTACGATCTGCTCGACAACGAGGAGATTCTCGTCAAGTACGGCGGCTATGATTTCAACCGGTCGTACAGCTTTGAGGAGCTGATCGAGGTCAACGCGCGCGCCTGGCAGCAGATCGGCGTCGACGCCACGCGCACCGTCTACGACCCGGTGAACCACTGGATGGGCGGCAAGATCACCAACTGGATCCGCTTTTTCGGCGTGGAACCGGGCGATTGGGAAGTGCGGCAGACGGGCGGCACCGCGTGGATCGCCAAACGTCCTTTTCAGACGCTGGCCGAACTCGAGCATCACATGCCGCAGATGCCCCGCTATGAAGAAGTGCGCGACTGGTACCAGCCGGTCATCCGCCAGATCCAGGAGACGCTGGCTGCGTACGACATCGTCTACATCGGCGCGGTGGAAGGGCCGATCACCGACGCCTACACCTACATGGACATGGAGCTTTTCGCCCATGCCATCTACGACGCGCCCGAACTGGTGGCGCATGTAATGGATTGCACGGGCCTGTTTTCGGCGCACATCGCGCGCGCCTTCACCGAGGTCAGCACCGTGCCGCTGCTCTTCATGGGCGAAGATATCGCCGGCAGCCGCGGGCCGATCTTCAGCCCCGCGTTCGTGCGCAAGGAGGGGCTGCCGCGCTGGCGCTGGATCACGGAGCCGGTCAAGGAAAAGGGCTTCAAGTTTCTCTATCACACCGACGGGCGCTACGGCGACTTTCTGCCGCTGATCTTCAACGAACTGGAAGCCGACGGGCTGAACCCGATCGAGCGCAACGGCTGCAACGACATCTTTGCGATTCGCGACGCCTACCCCGACCGGCTGCTCTTTGGCAACGTCTGCTGCATGCACACGTTGCCCCACGGCACGTTGGGCGATGTGGAAGATGAGACGCTGGAACTGATCGAGCGCATCGGGCCGCAGGGCGGTCCCTTCATCGGCTCGTCGAGCGAGGTGCATGACGCGGCGCCGGCCGCCAACGCCGCGCACATGTACCGGACGGTGGACGACTATGGCGCCTATCCCATCGATGGGGAGCGGATTCGCGCCAGGCGGGCGGCGCTGCGCGCACGCGGCGAACTTAAATTGCGCAGAAATTCTCCTTGATTGGGGCGCCGCGGCGCACATACACTGCCAGCGTTCGTCAACTTCCTTGTTGCTGCGCCCGCCCCTGCGCAATGCTGACGCCGTTGCTTACAATGCCGCCAAAATTGTAAGCAACGGCTATTGCCCTCCGCACACAGATATGCGATAATTCGGTCAGACTCCGGACGCGAAAACCTTACACCTCAAATCACTGATCGCGACGAGCCTGTCTCGTATTCAACTTCAACTGTTCTGCGAAAGCAACCAAGCATGGACGCGGTGTTGGTCGCCACGCCAGGCGCTGGCCGTCAGTTGACTTTGCACAAGTTACTGACCGCTAGGTTCACTATTTTTGCGGAACATCTTCCCGGAAGCTTCAAAGCTTCCGCGAAGATTGCAGGCCAGCGATGTACGCGCAGTGAACGGATCGTTCAAGATAAAAGCTTGTGAAGCAGGCGAGTGGTTGTCCCCAACACATGCGTTTTCACCTGACTGTAGACGACAATAGCCTCTTCGTTGCTAAACTGCGGCTGGAAGATGGCGAGCCAGGGATGGCGGCGATAGGCGAGCGCGGCGCCGACCAGCAGCCAGTTGGGGAGCTTGCCGCTGAGGATGACCCCCCCATCGGCGGGCAGGGGAGGAAGCGTCGCGCCTTCAAATTCAGTATAGTCAAGATATGCCTCGGCCAATCGCAGATCCAGGAAGGTAGAGTCGTCGGCCTGCTCAACCTGGCAGGAAATGTGAGGGATGTGGGGCGAAGCAGCGCAGGCGAGCGCCGCCGGCTCAATCCAGCCCAGGCGTGCGTCGAACAGGAAGACAGAGTGGGGGACAACTTGCAAAGCCAGCGCGGCATAGAGCCACTGCGGCGCGCGCCCATGCAAGGAGATGGGCGCAGCGGGCAGATAGCCGACTGCTGCAGGCAGGTGAGCCGGTTGCCAGCGGTTTTTGATCAGAGGCAGGTGCAGCCAGCCGGCGAGTTGGTCCAAATCAAAGGCCAACTCGGTGGGTGCATGGCTCAAGTGGCGCTGGCGCAGTTCAGCGTCGTCGTAGGTGAGCACCTCACGCAGCCGTTCGGCGAGCGCAGCAACGGCAATGCCCGGTGTGGCAGTGTGACGTTCCAGGTTGGCGACCTGCCCGCGCAGCACCGGCGTCGTCGCCACAATCTCATCCTGCCCAGTGCGCGTTGAAGTCAGCTCCGCCACCACGGCCAGACCATGCCGCGCCGCCAGCGCCCGCCACGCAGCCAGCTCTGCGTCGTCACGGGCGATCAACACGGCATGGGTGCAGAAATCAAAAATGCGCTCCTGCTCGCCCGTCGGTTTGCCGCCGACATCGACCAGCAGGGGCAGGTGGCGGTGCGCCAGGTCGCGACAAACGCGGTCGACGAAGGCGATGCTGAACTGACCTTTGTAGCGCAGCAGTTGCACGGTAGCGGGCGGCGCTTCCTGGCTCCAGTCGCCCTCGCCGTCAGGACAGGCGCGCAGCACATAGTGCTCGACCTGGTGGACGCGCAGCGCCTGGGTGAGCAGATAAGTGAGGACGGATTTGCCGCTGTGCGGTGGGCCACCAATGGCGATGGCCGGAAAAGAGTTCATTGAGATCTCCACAAGTTTCTGGTTGGCTGAAAAAAAATGGAACGAGGATGACGCGGATCGGGCGGATGCGCGCGGATCAGATCAGCGAAAATTCGCGTCATCAGCGTTCTATCCCATCTTTGTGCTCTATCTCGCCTGATCGTTACGAAAAGACTACATCATTTTCTGGATGACACCACTGCGATTTGCGAATATCCTATGACGAAAGCATCTGTACTTATCGCCACGCTAGGCGGCCAGCCGCAGGTGGTGACCTTTGCCCTCGACGCCTTGTTGGCGCAAAACGAGGAGATTACCGCAGTGTATGTGATCCATCTTTCCCTTGACAATCTGCGCACACGCCAGGCCTTGACGCGCGTGCAGCAGGAGTTTGCCGGCGATCAGTACGCCGGGCGGCGCTGCCGCCTGCGGCGCGTGCCGATCCTGCTGGCAGGCGCGCCCCTGGCCGACATCCACGACGAAGCCGGCGCCGAAGCCACCGGGCAGACGATGCGCACCTTGCTCGGCGACCTGAAGCGCGATGGAGAGCGGCTGCATCTCTGCTTGAGCGGCGGGCGGCGCATGATGGCGCTGCTGGCGCTGTCCGCGGCGGCGCTGCTCTGCGACCACCAGGATCGCATCTGGCATCTCTACACGCCGGATGCGGTGCGGCAGCAGGCCGCGGGCGGCGCGCTGATGCATGTAGCGCCCGCGGCGGGCGTACAGCTGATCCAGACGCCGATCGTGCCGTGGGGCGCCTATTTTCCGGCGCTGCGCACGCTGGCGCAGACCTCGATGCAGGCGGCGACCGCGCAGTTGCGCCACCTGGCCGCCACCGCCGATCCTGCGTGCGGCGAGGTCTACGACCGGCTGAGCCAGCGCCAGCGCGCGGTGCTGCGCGCCTTTGCCGAAGGGTTGCGCCCCGACGAGGTGGCCGCGGCGCTGCACATCACGCTGAGCACGGTCAACAGCCACAAGAGCGCGATCCTGGCCGAGTGTCGCGTCGCCTGGGCGCTGGCCGAAGACGCGCCGCTCGACTACCGCTTTGTGCGCGAGCGCTTCGCCGGCGCCACTCACCTGTGGGAGCGAGTGTAGCCGATTGAGCAAGGCAAGGGATCAGCAGCAGTGCTGATTTTTCTGGCAGGCCGTGCGGATGTCACCGGCCCTAAGCGCGTGCTAGAGTGAGGGCGCCACCCAGGGGCGTATCCCGCGGCGTCTCTGGGTGGGGGAGTGATAAATCTGCATAGCTGCAAAAGAGCAGTGGATCAAATTGCACGTTGTACGCTAGGAGCACTTAATGAGTTCCAAATTATGCAAGACCGACATCAAAGAACGCATCAAAGAATACTGGGAAAAGCGCGCCGGCTATGATTGCTATATTGAGGAACTGCTTGGTCAAGAGCTTTTATGCGCGAGCAGGGACCCTATCAACAGCAGCGAACCTAGGCTAAAGAAGTTGGCGAAGCCGGTGCACACCCTGGCGCTGACGGTGGGCGAATCCTTTGAGCCGTTGCTGCAAGTAGTGTGTGTGTTGCGCCCCAAGCGTATCGTGTTGATCCTGAACCAGCGCTATCCAGGAACGCCTGGGAAGGATCAAGGCAACGCGCTGAAGACATATCTGAGGAAGCTGGGTGAGACCAAAAATATCCCTGAAGAATATCATCCGCATATTGCAGGCGATGACGTGGAAGTGAATGTCATTGAGGCCGACACGCCTACTGCTGTCTTCCGCGCGCTGCTTGAAGCTTTTCGCACGTCAAAGTCCCAGCCAACGGATGGGTATACCAACGCCGTCGACATAACCGGTGCAAAGAAGAGTATGGTGGCGGGAGCGTTTCTCTTCGCCGCACACTCTGGGTTGCCGATCACATATGTGGACTTCGACGCCGACGCCTATGACAGAGATTTTCACCGCCCATACGGGCACAAGTGCAGAATCGGGCAGATCGCTGACCCCTACAGTGCCTATCAACTGCGAGAGTGGGAGCGTGTCCGGCAACTATACAATCGCTACGACTTTCGTGGCGCCCGTGAATTGCTAGAGACCATCGCTCACGTTATGGGCGCTGCGCTGGAAGCGCAGGGTGGGATGCCTCTCTTCAACGAGATTGACATCCATCCCGTCCAGGCGTTGATTGGCGCCTTACACATGTACGAGGCATGGGACAACGGCGACTACAAGCAGGCGCAAAAGTGTTCGACTTTGATCCCACCCGATGATCTGCCTGATGCCGTTACGCAGCTAGGCGCCGATTGGTTTGAAGTGACTGGCGCAACTGTTTTAAATGGCCCGCCTGACTTCTACGGCGATCAGGACAAGCTGAAGGTCTACGCTTTTGATGAACTGAAAAGAATTGGACGACTAATTGAGCACAATCAGGATTACCGCTCGGCTTTCCTGCGCGCTGGCGGGTTGAGCGAGGTGCTGATGACGGCGCGGCTTGTACGCGAAATTGATGACTCTCCGTTGCGTTCGAAACTGCTCGCTGCTCTCACGACAAAGACGCCAAACAGCCGGGGTCTCTTTCTCCAATTGTGCAAAGCCCAGGGTGAAAACATTCGGCTGGACAATTTGCGCTTAGGCGGGAACTGGCCGGAGAACCCTACGCTGAAGAACTCGATGAACAAATGGTGGGACAGCACTTCTTATTTCAAGGAAAACGACGGATGGCAAAAATTCCTGGATTTGCGCAATTCACTTGCACACCGATATGTCTCCGTTCCAAGAGATCTTGCCGAAGATGCGCTAACTTTTGTCAGCGCGAATTTCCATTGTTTCTTTGAAGTAGAGATCGACAAAGTTAACTTGAAAGTTGCTGCAATCCCTTGGTCCGACCTGTGCACACACTTTAACGTTGACTTCTTGCCGCCTCAATTACGCAATGACACTTAGGAGGTGCCTCATGCGCTATCTATTGGCCGCCGAGGCCGACAAAATTCAGGAGTTCATCTTTCGCTCCTCACGGCTGCGCGAGGTGGTGGGCGCCAGCCAATTGCTCAGCCGCTTTTGCGAGGAGGGAGCGCTGCCATTGCTCAAAAAGCATGGTGGCGAGCCGAATACAGATATTCTTGTCAACGACGGCGGCAGCTTTCGCATCGTCTTCCGTGGAGGCGACGCCGAAAGTCGTGTACAGGCTTTCGGTGCGGATCTGGCCGAATTATACCGGTTGAGCGTGGGCGGCTCTCTTTCAGTGGCTGAGCCGGTGCGGTGGGAAGGCCCATTTCAAGAAGCGAACGAATTGGCTGGCAGGGCGTTGCGACGGGCCAAAAATCACCGAGAAGGCAGTGTGGCCGAGGTTCATATGCCCTATATGGCCTTTTGCGCGTCGTGTGGGGTTGGATTGGCAGAGACGTATGGCCGGTTGTTCAAAGAGCCGACCGATGCTAGAGGACGTTACTTGTGCGCCACTTGTCAGACCAAGGCGCAGGAACGCTGGGATACGCGGTTTGGTTTTCTGCGTAGCTTTTTGGTGCAGGTAATCGGAAGCGAAGATTATCTGCACCATTTTTCGTCGCCAGAAGATGCGGACGACGTGGCTGCTTATGATCTGCGCAAACAAAATTATGTCGCCTATCTAGTGGCAGATGGCAATGGGATGGGCAAAACTTTTGGTCAATGCAACGAACTTCAGATTAAAAATCTTTCAGATGGATTGACCGAAGCTGTCTTGTCCAGCCTGGCGGAAGTGACACGCAACCTGATAGCTAGAGTAGAGCTGCGTCCCAATAAAGCAGACACAAAAACCGTGCCTGTGCTCCCCCTCATCCTTGGCGGAGACGATCTGTTCGTCCTGATCCCATCTGCGTATGCGCTCGACTTTGCTCGGCGCTTTTGCCTGGCATATGAGAAAACAGTTGGCGAACTTGCAAAAGACATGGGCGAGCCAAAGCCCACCGTCGCCGCTGCCGTCGTCATCTGCAAGAGCAAGTATCCCTATGCGTTAGCGCACAGGCGCGCACATCAGTTGCTGGAAGAAGCCAAGCGACAATGCAAACAACTGGCGGCAGAAAAGGGTGTTCATCTTTCCGCTGTCAACTTTGAAGTCATTCTTGGCAATCGGCTAGCGGGGCAGGGTGAAGAGGATAAAGAGCAATGGGGGGTCGTGCGACCAAGCCTCAAGCCCTACTGGGCTACGGACGCTCCACCTGCCGAGGCAGCGGAGTATGGCATCAGTCTATCCGCGCTATTGCAACAGCGCTTTGCACTAAAAGACCTTCCCCAGAAGCGTCTGGCAGAAGTGCGCGCTGCCTTCACTCACCTGCCAGACGAGCTTAAGGTCGGAAATCGCAAAAAAGAGCTTGCCCAATGGGAGAAGATTTACCTGGAGCGCCCATTTGTGCGCAGTGGCTTCAACCAAGAGTTGTGGGACGCAATGCGAGATCTGGGACAAGAGTCTGTGGAGGGCGAAACCAAGCACCATTGGCTAGAAACACGACGCAATGGCAAAAGCCCATTGGCGCATGGGCTACCCGACTTGATTGAAACATGGGATTTTGCGCAGGACTTGGAAAAATCGCCCGAAGATTACGAAGCAGAGGAGCGTGAGGCATGAGCATCCGGCTTGAATTTGAAATCACCTTCAAGAGCGATTTTCACATCGGCGCCGGTCACGGCCTGGGGCTGGAAATAGACTCTGCCTTGCTGCGCGATGCGGATGGCGTGCCGGTCATCCGCGGCACCGTGCTCGCCGGGCTGCTGCGGGACAGCCTGATGAATTTGCTGGCGCTGGAGCCCCTGCGCCCACATCGCAGCTGTCAGGCGTCGGGAGCAAGCGAGACAACGTCTGAGTACTGCGGTCAGTTTGATCAACAGGCCGAGGATTGTCCGCTGTGCACCATTTTTGGATCGCCCCGGCGTCCGAAGCGTTGGTATTTCTCATCCGCGCGCCCGGCAGGGTTGGAAGAGCCACAAAAGATGGGAAGCTGGCGGGCTGGCGAGACGGCAGCGCAGAATGCTACGCGCGTTCGCGTCAACCCACGCACCAGGCGCGCCGAAAACAGTAAGCTCTTCACCCGCGAGGAAGGCGACCGCAGCCTGCGCTTTCGCTTCGTCGCTGAATGTGTAGGGCCAGACGTTGCGGCGCAAGACGAAGCGGCGTGGTTGACAGCGGCGGCGCGCAGCCTGCGCAACCTTGGCGCCAGCAAGCGACGCGGGCGCGGGGAATGCGATGTGCATCTTGTTGCCGGCGGAGACGAGCAGGCGCTGCTCGAACGCTTTGCCTGGATTCTTGGCGCGAGCAAGGACAACGTTGGCCAGGAGAAGAGTGCGCCCCAAACATTGGCGACGGAACGTATTCATCTGGGCACTCTATCAAACCATGCATACCGTCTGCAGGTGATCGTGCGCACCGATGAGCCGCTGCTGCTTGCGCGCCGCGCTGAGGCCGGCAACCAGTACGAGACGCTGGAGAGCATTCCCGGCTCGGTGCTGCGAGGAGCACTTGCCTGGCGCATCGCACAGCGTTTTGGCGCCGCCCTAAATGATCAGGAGCGTCGCACAGAGGCGCCCTACCAAAATTTTGTCGATTTGTTCTTCCGCGATGCCGTGCGCTTTTCGTCGTTGCTACCGGTGCAGGTGTCGAAACAACACAAATTTCAGGGTTACCCCACCCTTGTGACGCCGCGTGATTTGGTGACATGCAAACTGTATCCCGGCTACAAGGGCGATCCCGATAAAGGACACGGCGTCTGGAGCCTGGCATATGACGATGCGATGCTTGATCAGTGTCCAGACTGCGGCGCAGACCTGGAAAGCGTCAGTGGCTTTCTGCTGTTGAATCCTGCTGGCATGAGTGTGCAGTTCAAGCCACAACAGAGCGTCGAAATGCACATCCGCATAGGACGCGTGCGCACTGGCAACCTCTTCGGCTACGTTGCGCTGGAGCCAGGTCAGTATTTCGCCGGGGAAATCACCTGCGCCGATGAACAGGTCTGGAAGACGCTGGCAGAGATGACCGGCCTTGCATCGCCAGGGCAGGTGCAGAACCTCCACTTGGGAAAGGCAAGCCGGCGCGGTTATGGCAAAGTGAGTCTGCTCCTACAGGAGGGCGAAACACCCCCGTGGCAGGGAACGCCGCTCCAGGAGCGGGTGACCGATGCCAATAAGGTGGTGCTGACCTTTATCAGCGATGCCATCATCGCCGATCCGTGGGGACGTTTTGCCCAGGGCTTTGCCCAGGAATGGCTGCAACAAGAACTCGATCTACCAGCAGGCGTCGAGGTGTGTGTAGATGAGACGCGTGCCTTCAGCGCCGTCCGCGCTGTGGATGCATTCAACGGCAAGCTGGGGCTGCCGCGCACGCGTGATCAGGCGCTGGTCGCCGGATCGAGCGTGCGCCTCTCACTCTCCGACATTGATCTGTCTACGCTTCAGGCGCATCTGGCAGCAGCCGAGACGCGCGGCATCGGCTGCCGTCGCGAGGAGGGATTTGGCTGCATCGTCTTTAATCATCCCGTCCATACGCAACTCGCCCACTGGAAGAAAGGGGCGCTTGATCTGGAGGAGCTGGAGTTAAAACAAGAAGCGCAACAATCTCAACAGCTCTTGCTGGAATTTGCGCGAGCATGGGAGGAGATCCTGTCAGACAAGTTTTCAAATTTTTCACAGGATGGTCGCTTTGAAGCGGTGGCGCGGATGCTGCACGTTTCAACCGAACAGTCAGACGCAGAGATTAAGACGGCGCTGAACAAGCTGGGCAGTGAGGAGGAGCTATTACCGCAGAAACTTCCCGGACGCGATAAGAAAAATTTCTATCACGAAGGTGATGGCAAGGCCGATATGAAGAAGGTTGCTATCTTGCTGGGCGATCTGCAGCAGTGCGTTGAAGAGCATGTCGATGCTAACACCCAATTGCGCCCTCAACTGTGGCGCATCGGCCTGCAGATGCTTGGCGAGCGCATTGCTGAGCAAGCGCGTCAAAAAGCGCAGGAAAGGAGATAACCACCATGTTTCGAGCCATCACTGCCACGCTTGTTGTGTCGACGCCTCTGCATATCGGCACGGGCAGAGGCACAGAGACCGCCGACGATCTCATCCGTCGCACGGCGGATGGGTATCCGCTGATCCCCGGAACCGCCATCGCCGGCGCGCTGCGCAGCATCGCCACCCGGCTGGCGACGCGGTTTGATGGCGAGGCTCCCTGTCAGGCATTTAATCAGGCGCTTGATAGAGAAGGTTCTCGCAAGGCATGTGGGTGCATCGTGTGTCAGCTCTTCGGTGACGTCAATCCCCAAGAGGATGATGAGCGCGCGAGCGCAGCACGCCTGCTCGTCTACGACGCAGTTTTGGATACGCTCCCCGCGCTTCAGATTCGCGATGGCGTCGGCATCGATCGCGTCACAGGCGCGGCGGCGCGACGAGAGCGCATCAAGTTCGATCTCGAAGTGCTGCCAGCCGGTGCAACCTTCCATGTCAGATTCGAGATTGATGCCCGCCTTCAAGATGTTGACAAGACGCTGCCTTTGCTGGCTGCGGCGTTGACCGAATGGGAACAACGACGCGGCGCGATCGGCGGACGCGTTAACCGCGGGCTAGGCGCGTTTCAATTGACTAACGTCCAATGGATTGAACGCGATCTGAACCAGCCTGTCACGCTCATCGAATTTTTGCGCAATGGACCGCCGTGGGATGCTCGTGACGGCGATCTTAATTGGCTCACGCAACAAGTCGCTCTGGCACGTAGCCGAATCACACCGAAACCAAGTAGCGATTCACCGGTGGTTGCTCGTTCATGGGCGCTAGCAGAGTTCACGCTGGCGGCGACTGGCCCCTTCCTCACCAATGATCTGACGCAGGCCGGGCGCAGCGGTTTCGACCACGCGCCGCTGTTGGCAGCCTATACGAAAGGTGCAAAACCAGTATTGCCTGGTTCCAGCCTGCGCGGGGTATTGCGCAGTCAAGCGGAACGCATCGCTCGCACCCTGGCCACCCATAAGGCGTGGGACGCAGGCCCAAAAGCTAGTGAGCAGCGCCAGAAATTTCTGAGCATCTGTCCAGCTTGTAATCCACTCACCACCAAGGCCAATGATCCTGTAGCGAGCTGCAACAGCCTGATCAAGTCCACAATGTCAAAGAAGGAGCGTGATGAGCTAGAGCAGACCGGCGCCGAAGAAAAGCTGTGTCTGGCCTGTCGCCTCTTTGGCAGCACATGGAATGGCAGCCGCCTGCGCGTGGAGGATGCGCCCTTTGTTGGCGAGCGCGTGGAGTATAAGGCTCTCGATTTTCTTGCCATCGACCGCTTCACCGGCGGCGGACGGGACAGCGCCAAGTTCGACGCCATCGTGTTGTGGCAGCCAAAATTCCGAGTGCGCCTACTTTTGGACAACCCGGAAGCGTGGGAATTGGGCTGGCTGGCGCTGGTGCTGCGCGATCTGCACGAGGGCCTGAGCACCGTCGGCTTTGGCCGGGCCAAAGGCTTTGGCGCAGTCGAAATCAAGGATGAACGACTGACGCTCGGTTTCCTCACCGACGACGATTTCCCGCAGCCGCAGGCGCCCGCAGACAATTCAACAGTTCAGGCGGCGCAGAGTGCAGCAGCGGCGTTGGTGGCAGCAAAAGGTGTGTCAAGCGGTGTGTATCAGACCGCAATCTACGAAGCAAGCCGACAGGCGAGTTGGCTTGAGTTGGCAGAGGGCTGGGTGAAGACATTCCATACAGCGATCAACGGACATAAACACAGTTTTGAGGTGACAACAGACAGCAAAGATAGCTACTTCACCGAAATCAACGGTATCTGGCTTTCCGAAATTTATCCTGTGAGGGTGTCATGAGCGACAAGAGTGTAGATTTCCGGCACCTGATTGAAAGAATGGAACGGGCGGAAGTTGCCGAGACAGAGCGCCCTACGATCCTCGGTGGCCATTTCCCCGCCGAGCGTCTTGACACCTTTCTGACCGTCTGGCGCAGCCGTTGGGGGAAAATGCCGTGGCGCATCTGGGAGCATGTCAGCCACATCGAGTTTTCCGATGAACCCGCCGAACCGCTCTACCTGCAACGCGCCGAGATATTTGGCGAAGCTGGACATCTGTCTCTGCGCTGCGATGTGCGTCGATGGCTGTGGCACTACGTGGGCGAGCCGATCGATCTGCCGTTGCCGGGATTTGAGAGTCCAGAAGCCTGTCGTGATTTCTGGTCTGCGCACCCTGACTGCAAGCTGCGCCGTTACGAAGGATCTGTCATGCTCTGGGGCGAACGCAAAGATGGGTTTAAACTTTGGTGGGATGATCGTGCCGCGGCGGCCAGGTTGTTCTATCCAGGGCAGGCTGCAGGGCGCGTCCACCTTGACTTCCTGCGCTTCACAGAAAACGGACAGACAGCCTTCATGTGGTATCGCACCTTACGCACAGCGACGCCTGAAAGCAAGGGTGATGCATGATGGAAGGCACGATTCTCAAATACCAAAACAACACTGGTCAGATCAAAGGCGACGACGGCAAGACTTACACCTTTAACCGGAGGGCTATCCAACAGGGCAGCGTCGAAGATGCCACACTGGGGCGTCGCATGCGCTTTCAGCCGGATGGCAACCGGGCGCGTGAGGTGACGCTGCTTGGAGAAATTGTCTCGACCACGCAGGAGAAGCCTCCACCAGCAGACGCTGCCCTGTTGCCTGCGTCTGGCGCCAAGCCATCCGCCGCGCCACAAAAACCGGCGGTGCGTTCCACTGCTGGCCCATACCGATTCCTCAACCCATACAACTTTGTGCGCACGCTGGAGGTGCGCAATCGTACAGCGGCGCCGTTGCTGGGACGCTGCGCACCCCCGCCGCACGATCGCTACATTGGCCTGAGTGGACGCATTACCTGCCGGCTAACGGCAACGACGCCACTGTTCGTCTCCGACAGCGAAGGCATTGAACCGGAAGAGGTGAACGGAAAGATGCACCTACACTACCGGTTCTTCCATGATCCCGCCGGCAACGTCGCCATTCCGGGAACTGGTCTACGCGGCGTTATTCGTTCAGTTTTCGAGACGGCCACCAATTCCTGTTTCGCCCACTTTGCAAGCAGCAAACGACTGAGCTATCACTTACCGCCTGGTGACGCGCTGCGGTTGGCGCCGGCTCGGGTGCGCAAGATTAGTGATGGACAATGGCAGCTTGAACTCTTGCCCGGAACCACGCCGGTAAATCCCAACCAGCGTCCCTCCGGCCCCCAGTACGCCGCGTGGGTGCCTGTTTATAAGCCATTGTGGGCCAGTCGGGCGACCGTCAAAGCACCAAACACTCCTTATGCAGCGCGTAAGAAACTTTCACTGCAGGGCTATCGTCACGGGGAGGCATGCCAGGCAATCATCGAGTTGGTGCAGCATCCGCTGCGGCGTTTTGAGTTCTGGAACGTTGTGCATCTGGCAAAAGCTGGTCAGCCGTTACCCAGGCCAGGGGGCAACCAAAGAGTAGTCAGCGGCTACCTCTGCATCACCAACCAGAACATCGAAAACAAACACGACGAGCGGCTCTTCTTCACCTCCCAGCCGCTTCCACCGGTTGATCTGCCGGCTCCCGTGCGCAAGAAGTATGAGGAGCTGATCGCCGACTATCAGGAGCGCCACGGCAATGAGGCGCAGAAGCGGCGGAACCCTGAACAGCCACAGGCAAGGGAGGCGGCCTTCAGCCGCTTCATTCTCGAACGGACGGGGAAGAATGAGCCAAAACTCGCAGACGGCGACCTTGTATACGCCATGCTGAGCCGTCAACCCGGTGGCAGTTTTGGCGTGGAGTTCATTGTGCCCGTTTCTGTCCCGCGCGTTGGTTTCAACCGTGCGTTGAAGGAGTTGCTTCACCCCAGCGAAACGACAAAATGTGAGGACTATCAGGCGCTCTGCCCCGCCTGCCGCACCTTTGGCTGGGTGTGGGGCGATGATGACGAGACGAAGACATCTCCTGATATCACACAGCCGACAGCCTATGCGGGGCGGGTGCGGTTCAGCCATGCTCGCTTGATTCACGACGCCGACGTCTTCGACAGCACGTTGGCGATCCTCTCGACGCCAAAGCCGACGACCTACCGATTCTATCTGCGCCCCAAAAGCGGCAGCAGCAAGCCTCAGGATGGCTTGCCCGATGAGAACGTCAATTACGACGCTGGCAGTCAAATTCTGCGCGGACGCAAAGTCTATCGACATCACGGCGACCGGCTGAATCCACAGGAGTATCAGAGCGTCAATGGCGCCAAAAGCGATCAAAATCGCTCCGTGCATGGCGTGCAGAAAGCAGGCAGCGTCTTTGAGTTCACAGTGGATTTCGAGAATCTTGCGGCGGTGGAACTGGGCGCGCTGCTGTGGAGCCTGCGCATGGAAGGCTGGAATCATCGTCTGGGGTACGGCAAACCGTTGGGCTTTGGCTCGGCCCAGATCGACATCATCAATGTAGAGACGGTGGAGCCTGCGGTGCGCTACGCCTCGCTGTTGGACCCTTCCGGCGGCTGGAAGGAGCAGCGCAGCGCAATGGGAGAATGGATCGACAATTTCAAAAAAGCGATGGCGGAGCGCTATGGCACCGCCTTTGAATCCCTTTCCAACATCCGTGATTTGAAGGCGCTGCTCGCCGACACGCCTCCTCTGCCGGTGCACTATCCGCGACCAACGGTCAAACCGCAGGCAGAAGGTAGGCAGTATGAATGGTTTGTGGGCAACAAGCGCAGTGGGCAGGACGCAGGCCCGCGGTTGGCGCTGCCGCTTGCGGAGGATGACCACGCTGGCCTGCCGCTGATCGACAAGTACGGTGATATTCAAGGTTAGGTAGTGGACAGGGAAATCGTAGAATGCCCACAGTAGCTGCGTCGGACCAATTTTCGATTTGGGACCTTGCTTACGTCGGTTTCAACTTGATCTCGCTTCGTCAGGTTTCGGCTCGAACACCGATCCGGCCAAAACGAGCTCAAGCTGTTAGTGTCCCTGATCGACTACGACTGCTCCAAAGCGATCTCGAAGCTCTCGAGCTATCTAAGTCAGAAATGGCGCTACTCGAGGAACTGAATGAGCTACTAGACCGGTTGGAGAGCCCAGAGCGCCCCAACCAGCTCGGTTCAGATGCGAGTTCGCTTCGCAGAATGATGAAACGCATTGAGCAAGTCCTAAGCGAAGAGGCGCGAAGTCGCTCTGTGTTTGTAGTACAACGTAGCCGCGAAGGAGAAATTCAACACCTGCTGATGGACCCGACAGGTTTCTTGGGCATTCCCCAAAACGGCCCTCTCCAACTGACTATCACCGGTAGGGAAGATTTTGAAGAAGCAGCTCGGTGTTATTCAGTGGGTTTCACCGCGGCGTCCATTATGTTCATGCTTCGGGGGACTGAAGAAACTCTTCGCAGCTACTACAAGCAAATAACGAAACAACCCCCTAAAAAAGGCACTAATTGGGGAAGTATGCTGAACGTGCTCCAGATCCCGGTGCTGAAGTGTCCACAACAACTGGTTGATAAACTGAAGATTCTCCTGGAAAAGCGAAACCAGGCAATGCATCCCAAAGAACGAAATCCCAGCGACTGGGGGCAAGAGGCGGCAAAGCACATCTTGGATGAGTGTCGGCAAGCAATTCAAATGATGGTTGTGGACTTGAATACAAGAGATCAGTAATCTCTTTGACAAAGCAAATGCGAGGTTCTCATGGCAAAGCAAAAAGGCAGAGGCAACGTAACCGGCTCATCCGTCACCCGCCAGCGGCAGAAGGAAGCAGCCAAGGCCAAACGCGCTGAAGAGCGCGCCCGGCAAGAACAACTTGCTGCAGCACAGCTTGAAGCGCAAAGGGCCAAAGCGCAGGCCATACAGACGCATCCGTGGCCCACGCCTCGTCAGCCTACCGAATCGCACAACGCCTATCGCTTTCTCAATCCCTATAATCTTGTACGCTACCTGCCGGATCCCACAATCGCGCCGGATGATGACGATGCACGGCTGCTGGGCCGCTGTGTGCCGCCGCCCCATGATCGATACATTGGTCTGAGTGGACGCATCACCTGCCATCTGGCGGCTGAGACGCCATTGTTCATCTCCGATAGCCACGACATCAAGGTGACAAAAGTGCGGCTAAAGGACGGGCGGGAGGTCGAACATAAGAGTTATCGCTTCTTCCAGTACGGCGGCAGGGATGCCATCCCCGCCACCAGCCTGCGTGGAATGATTCGATCCATGTTCGAGGCAGTGACCAATTCGCCGTTTAGCGTATTCAATGGTGAGGAGCGTCTGGAGTACCGCATCGATCTCGCCGAAGCGCGACACTTCAAGCCCGGCATCGTGGAGAGTCTCCCACAAGATGGTCAGCCTGGCGTCATCGCCCTCTGCGAGGAAGCAAAAGTTGGCGCCTATTACAAAGATCCAGCCGCCAATCTGCTTGACGAGTCGTGGAGGTGTGGCGAGGAAGCCTACGCAATTGTCGGCAAAACGAAAAATAACGTACCCATCGTTACGATGATTGCCAGAAGCCACGCAGCGCTGGCCGGAGATGGTCGTCCGGTGCATCGTGGCTGGGTTAAGGTGACTGGACAAACTATTGACACAAAGTGCAACGAGAGCTTTTTCTATTTCAAAAACGATCCGGCGCAAGCCAGGAAAGTCCACTTTAGTTGCGAACGAGCAGAAGATTTTAACGCCATCCTCCATGCCCAGTTACATGAACGCAAAGAAGATTTTCATACACAAGTGCAGAGCACGCACCTGTCGCCGGATGATTTGGTGTATGTAGAGCTTGACCCGGATGACACGACACAGGTGCGTAACATTGCATTGGCGCGCGTGGCTCGGCTGTGCTATCGCAACGCCATCGGTGATCTCCTGCCCGAACACCTTAGGTCTAGCGAACGGTACGAAGAACTGGATATTGCATCCCGGGTATTTGGCTGGGTCAAAGCAGAACAGGCAGAAGACCGCAAAGCACGCGTCGCCTACGCCGGGCGGGTGCGTTTCACTCATGCAGTGCTGACTGAGGAGGGTGATCATGGCATCTACGCAGATGAGCTTCCGCTGGCAATTCTGGGCGCCCCCAAACCAACCACTACTCTCTTCTATCTGCGTAAGAAGAGGGGCGACTGGAGCGAAGACGAACGCAAGCAACCAGGCGCAGCCAAAACAATTGGCTATGACGGCCCTAACGAACTGCGCGGGCGTAAAGTCTATCGACATCATGGCGCCGCGCTCAACCGGCTTGAATATGAACGAGCCGGTCGGATTCGGGACAATCAGAATCGCAGCGTGCGTGGAGTCAGAGCGCCTGGCAACGTTTTTGAATTTGCTATCGAATTTCACAATCTGGCGCCGGTGGAGTTTGGCGCCTTACTCTGGACTTTGCATTTGGGTGACGAGGGCTGTTTCTACCGTCTCGGTTATGCAAAACCGCTGGGTTTCGGCAGCGTCCGACTATCTGTCGAAAAGATATCCCTCCTGGACTTCCACCACCGTTATCTGTCGCTCAGCACCTCTGGTTGGTGTACTGCCACACCCTCTGAACGGAGCAACTGGCTGGCACGTTTTGAACAGGTAATGGAACGGTGTTATGGACAGCCTCTGCGCGAACTCACCAACATCAAGGATCTGCTGAGTTTGCTGAGCGAGCCAAAGCGCACGCGTCTACTGCCGATCCATTATCCACGTCTCGATGTCAAACCAGACCCCGAAGGCAAGAACTTCAGTTGGTTTGTGGCTAACAAAGCCAAATCGACTAAGCCCAAAAAAGCTGGGCCAAATGCAACGCTTGAAACGCCAGGAAACGAGCAAGGTTTCTTGTTGGAAAAAGGCGAGATACCATGAAAGCCATCACCTTCCTCGGCGCCACGACTGCTTATGAAACAACCTACGTCCTCGACGACGGTCGTGAGCACACGGCGCCTTTCTTTGGCGTGGCGCTGGCGCGCTTTGTCCCCGACTTGTCGCTGCGCGTCTTTGTCACCAAACAAGCACGAGAGAAACATCTTGATCGCTTTGTGACGCTGGTTGAAGATTACGTCGCCGATGTCGATCCTGTGGACATCCCAGATGGGCGCAATGATACTGAGCTGTGGGAAATATTTCAGACGGCGGTCGATGCGGTTGAACCGAAAGAGTCTGTTGTCTTCGACATTACTCACGGCTTCCGCTCATTGCCGTTTCTATCCTTCCTTTCCGCCGCCTACTTGCGCACGGTCAAGAACATCCGGCTGGAGGCGGTCTACTACGGCAACTTTGAAGCGCGCGACCAATCGGTGACGCCAAACCGCGCGCCTGTGATTAACCTGACCCGCTTCGTCGATCTGCTCGACTGGATGGTAGGGGCGGATCGCTTCGTGCGCTTTGGCGACGCGCGCGATCTGGCCGCCTTACTCAATACGCAACATGAGCGCACGAAACCGGATCCACGCATCGTCGGTAAAGTTGAAATGGCAACGTGGAATAGTTCACCTGTCAAGAAAACTGCCAGTCACCTCCGTCGCGCATCACAAGCGTTGCGCGTGGTGCGGCCGAGCGAAGCAATGGCTGCCAGCCATGCGGTATCCACACAATTGCCGGAGGCGCTAATGTCTATCACAGCGTTGGCCCAGCCCTTTGCGCCGTTGAGCCAATATGTTGCGGAGAACTTTGCGCCAATTGCACTTTCTGCAGAAGAACAACGACACAATCCTCAACAAACTCTGGTAGCCGAGCGCGCCTTGATCAAATGGTACCTCCAGCGCAATCAAATCTTTCAGGCGGTGGCGTTGGCGCGCGAGTGGCTGGTCTCCTGGGTAATGGTGCATAGTGGTCTGGTTGGACAGATGTTGGAGAAAGATGTGCGGCAACAGGTGGAGCGGGCGATTGGCCGAGAAATTCAGCGACTTCAGGACAAAACCATGGCTGACAATCCCAGCGAGGTGGTGGCTGATCTATCCACTGTGCCGGCGCTTGGTGATGTTGCACAGCTTTACAATCGTCTGGGTCAGCTGCGCAACGACCTGATGCACGCCGGCAAACGCAAAGGGGCGCTTACGGCTGATACCGTGGAAAGCACAGCCAAATTACTTTGCCAGAAATTGGCTGAGTTGCGGCTAGACTCCTCACTTGACTAATGTATTTGCCACGAGTTTTAGACATTCATTGCCACAATGCTGTTTTTTATCTTCTGCTTGAGCACGTACAGTGCATTTCGCTGCGGGCAGAGCCGCAAGACCAGCAGACAAACCAATTATTCTATCATCGGTTTAATCATTGATTGAGTTTAGAAAGGAACCCCAATCATGTCTCGTTTTCTCACCGCCCTCATTACCGCCTTGCTTTTATTGGCGGCCACCCAATCCACTGCCCACGCCGTCGACGACTATCTCGTCCCCATCACCGTGGGCGGCAAGACTTACACGCTGACCGTGACGATTGAGAGCGGCGGCATTGCCGTCAGCACTGACGCCAAGACCGTGACGATCGGCAAGGTGATGGCCGTGCCGCCGCTCGTCGACCTGGCCGCACAGCAGGATTTGGAGGCGCGCAAGGCCGCAGCCGTCACCATCGCCTACGCGGATCTCTTCCGCCACAACGAGGACCACATCGGCAAGACGGTGCGCTATGCTGGTAAGGTGGTGGAAGTACAGGAGAATGTCTGTATTCTCTGCGAAAATCCCGGCTATCATCTGCGCGTCGAGGTGACAAAGGGCAGTTACGACCTGTGGGGCGATCCGATCTGGGTCGAATACATGGGAACGGAGCGATTTCTGGAGGATGATATTGTCACGGTGTGGGGCGTGGTGGACGGCCTGAAAAAGTATATCGCCGTGCTTAGCAACCAGATCACCCTCCCACAGATCACGGCGTTTGAGGTGCAACTCGGCGAAATCGCCAACCCGCAACCCGGCGCCGCAGCCGCGCCGGGTGCGCCGATTGCCAACCGCGACGCCAATTTGCGCGGCGGGCCAGGCACCGGCTATGTCGTGGTCGGTGGGGTCGATGCCGGCGACGCCCTGACGATTGTGGCGCGCAACAGCGCCGGCGACTGGTTCCAGTTGGCCGATGAAGCGTGGCTCGCAGCGTTTCTGGTGGACAATGCCCCGGCCATCGTCGATCTGCCGGTCGTAGAGGGTCCGGCGCTGCCCGCAGCATCTCTCGCGGCAACGGTCACAGCAACGCCACAAGCTCAATCAACTACAGCCGAATCAACTACAGCCGAACCAGCCGCGCCAGCAGAGCCCGCCGCGCAGCCGGAGACCGCCGCCACCGGTTCGTCCAGCATCCTTGCGGTCGGGCAGGAGATCGAGGCGAACGGCTGGCGCTTCAAGGTCTCCGAGCTGCACAAACGCAAGGCAGTCTACTTTTACAGCGATGCCCACATAGCGATGGGCCATTTCCTGGTGGTGATCATCGATGCCACCAATCTGCAGAGCGGCACCGATTATTTCGACCGGAATATCGATCCCTGGGTGACGGACGCGGCGGGTAAGGTTTACAGCACGAGTGGTACGGCCAGCGGGTATGCGGGGTGGCAATATGGCGGGATCAGCAGCCTGTTTACCAACGTGGACCCGGGCGACTTTGTACGCATTGCCTTTGCGGTGGATTTGCCTGACGATACTGGCAATGTCTTGCTGAGTACGGATGTCGGTAAGTGGGTGGCGCTGGGTAATTTCGCCGCGATGCCAACGGAGGATAATTGACGCACTATGAGTGCAACGGTGCAGCAAAGCACATCGAACCTTGTTGCGAATCACCTACCTTAGAGGTTGCCATGGACTGGATCGTAAGCGGCGTATTGGTCAATCTGCTTTCTGAGTTTCTTGTAGTGGTGGCCGGCGTGTTGTTTGCGCAGTTCATCCGCAATCGCCTGGATCACCGAAGATTCGGCGGCTGGCGTGTGATCATCAAACGCCAGGCAGAAGTCATCGATATACGGACAGTCTCGTCGGGCAAGATCAAACAGATCCATGAGATTCCCGAAGAACTTTCGGTTTTTCTGAAAGGCGTCACCAGCGGCTATGGCTGGATCAATTGTGATCTGTTGACCGATGGCCGGGAATTAGGCATGCTCGTCGAAGATGCAGCCGGTCGCACCTATACCATCGACATGGACTGCAATCCCGTTCAAGGGAGGACGGCGGCAGGCGAGCCTGGCCAGAGCGCCCAATCGGCGCCAATGTCAATGTAACCAGCGAATGGATGGACCATGATTCTGCTCAATTTCTCGCACCCTGTCACCGTCGCACAGCACGCCCAGATCGAGGCGTTGACCGAAACGACGATTGCCCGCCTGATCGACATTCCCACACAGTTCGACGAGCAGCAGCCCTTTGGCCCACAACTCGCGGCGCTGCTGGAGACCATTGATCTCACGGCGCAACAATGGCAGAGCGAGCCGATCATGGTTGCCCTGCCCTCGCTCAACTTTATCGCGGCTGTACTGCTGGCGGAGTTACACGGCCGTATGGGCTATTTCCCGCTGGTGGTGCGCACACGGCCGGCGCCGGGCAGCGCGCCGCGGCGCTATGAGGTGGCGGAGCTGCTTGATCTGCAAAGCATTCGCGAGGCCGCGCGCAGACAGCGCTAGCGATACGTCAAGCTTGATGTGATAGCTTCCCACAAACCAGGTTTCTCCAAGAAACCTGGTTTGTATACGCCACATTTCACACTTGACGCACCACTAGGACCGTGCGGAGCAAATAGGGCGGCGGTTCGTAGGGCGATTTGCCAAATCGCCTGACATGGCTGTCCGTCACTGTGACCGTCGCCTTTGGTGCGCCTGGCTGTACTACCTTTCTAGATTTGGACGAACGGAGCCAATCAATGTTGATCGCGATTGTCGTGCGGCTGGTTGCCGAGCAGGAGGTGCTGTTGCCTTTTCACGCGGGGCGAGCCGTGCATGCGGCCGTCCTGGCGCACATTGGCGGCGTCGACGCGGCGCTGGCTGCTGCCTTGCACGCCGACGACGGCCCCAAGCCGTTGACCTGTTCCGACATCATGGGCGGGCGCAGCAGTGCAGAGGGGCGCGTGCTGCAGGCGGGCGAGGGCTGCGCGCTGCGCGTGACGGGGCTGACGGCGCCGGTTGCCGCCGCGCTGACCACGGCGATCCTGACGCGACCGCCCACAACCTGGCCGGTCGCCGACAGCACGCTGCGGGTGGTGGGCGCACAGTGTGACCCGGCCGCAGATGCATGGAGCGGACGCACGAGCTACGAGGCGCTGGCTGCGGCCCAGCTTGCACGCATGGAGCGGCCCGATCGTCAGGTGACGCTGGATTTCTATACGCCGACGACCTTCAAGTCGGGCGGGATGCACGTGCCGCTGCCGTTGCCCAGCCTGGTCTTTGGCAACCTGGTTGACCGCTGGAACGCGTTCAGCCCGATCGCATTGAGTCCCGAAGTGCGGCGCTTTGGCGAAGAGATGGTGGCGATCAGCCGCTACAAGCTGGAAAGCCGGTCGGTGGCGTTCAAAGCAGGGTCGCAGCGCATCGGCGGGGTGGGGCGCGTCACCTATCGCGCCATCGGCGGCGACCGCTACTGGCTGGGCGTGATGCAGATGCTGGCCGACTTTGCCTTCTACAGCGGCGTCGGCGCGCTGACAACCGCCGGCTTTGGACAGGCGCGCCGTGCAGAGCGCTAGCGCCCAAGACCGCCGATTGAAATCGGCGTCTGGTAGGAAAAACTCGGCTAAAAGCCGGTTGGATGGATGGGACGATCACCTGTTCAGTGCGTTTCAACGCAGCTTTGTCGATCAGCCGCTGCGTTTCAACCAGCGGGCGTCGCTATCCACCGATGACGCAGGTTGCGCACAGAGAGGCTTGGTCGATGTAGGAGATGCCAAGGTGGCGAGCAGCGGTTGGTCATCTGTGAAATCTGTGCCATCGATGGATGACTTTCCCCCTGCCGTCAGCGCAGACGTAACTTTTCCCTTGGCATTGGGTGCGAAGGTGGGCAACCACAAAGGAGTGGAGTGAGATGTTCGACGCCATCTTGTCCTGGCCCAACCTGTGCCTTGCGTGGGAAAAAGTCGCGGACAACCGCGGCGCGGCCGGCGCCGACGCGGTCAGCATCACCCGCTTTGCACGCAACTGGGAAGAACATCTGCGCACGCTGGCGGCGCTGGTGCAGGCCGGGCGCTACCGGCCCGGCGGCCTGCGCCGCGTTGCCATCCCCAAGCGCGACGGCGGCCAGCGGCTGCTGCGCATCCCCAACGTCGGCGATCGCGTCGTGCAGCGCGCCGCGCTCAACGTGCTGGAGCCGATGCTGGAGCGCCGCTTTTTGCCGTGCAGCTATGGCTACCGGCCGCGGCGCGGCGTGCGCGATGCGGTGGCCGCCATTGTGCGGCTGCGCAAACTGGGCCGCACCTGGCTGCTCGACGCCGATATCGACGACTGTTTCGACAGCATCGACCACCGTCTGCTGCGCGGCTTTCTGCGCGAGGAAGGGCTTGACGCCCCCACCATTGCGCTGCTCGATCTCTGGCTGCACAGCGGCCGCAGCGCCGCGGACCCCGCGCGCGGGCTGGCGCAGGGAATGCCGATCTCGCCGCTGCTCTGCAACGTCTACCTGCACCGGCTGGACCGTGCGCTGACGCGCGGCCGCTGGCTGCTGGTGCGTTACGCCGATGACTTTGTGGTCTGCTGCACCGGCCCGCGGCAGGCGGAGCAGGCGCAGCACGCGGTGGCGCAGGCGCTGACGCGGCTGCATCTGCGGCTGGAGCCGGCCAAGACGCGCATCACCAGCTTTAGCGAAGGCTTTGACTTCCTGGGCGTGCACTTCGAGGGCGAGAGCGTGCGCTTTCTGTGGGAAGATCACGCGCTGGCGTTGGACGAGCGCACACCTGCGTGGCTCTGGCGTCACCTCTCTTTTGAGTACTGATCCAGCCGTTCCAGGTGACTGTCACTTCGCAAGTGACAGTCACCTTAGTGTTTCGCAGCGAGGCGCAATATGGCTACGCTCTATGTGATTGAAGCGGGCGCACGCATTGAAAAGGAGCATCGTCGTCTGGTCGTTGCCAAAGAAGACAAGGTGCTGCTGGCCGTGCCGCTGTTGCACGTCGACCACGTGGTGCTCGTCGGCAACTGCGGCGCCACCACACCGGCGCTACACGCGCTGCTCGACGCCGGCGTGGGGCTAACCCTGCTCGATCGGGGTGGGCGGCTGCGCGGACGGTTGGAGAGCGGCGCGGGCAAGAACCTTGCGCTGCGCCATCGACAATATGACCGCGCCCAGGATGGCGCCTTCTGTCTCACGCTGAGCCGCGCCATCGTCGGCGGCAAGCTGCGCAACCAGCGCACGCTGGCGCGGCGGATTGCCCGCACCCACCGCGTCGATGCCGTGTTGCTGGAACGGTTGGATCACGCCATCGATCGGGTGGAGACCATTCCCGATCTGGCTGGTTTGCGCGGGGTGGAAGGCGACGGCGCACGCAACTATTTCGCCGTTTTGCGGGCGGCGCTGCGCGCAGGCTTTGATTTCACCAAACGCACGCGGCGACCGCCGGGCGATCCGGTCAATGCGCTGTTGAGCCTGGGCTATACGCTGCTGACGCAAAACCTGATGGCCGCGTGCGAAGTGGTGGGTCTCGACCCCTATGACGGCTTCTTCCACAGCGACAAATATGGGCGACCCGCGTTGGCGCTCGACCTGGTGGAAGAATTTCGCAGCGTGATCGTCGATTCGGTGCTGCTCAACCTGGTCAACCGGCGCCGCCTGCAGGTGAAGGATTTCGAGCCGGGGCCGGAAGGGGGCGTCTATTTGAAACGCGCGGCGCAGCGCACCTTCTTTGCCGCCTACACGGCACGGCTCAACACCGAAGTGCTCTATGCGCCGGCCGGGCGGCGGCTGAGCTATCAGAAGCTCTTCGAGGTGCAGGCGCGCCAGGTGCGCAAAGTGATTGAAGGCGACGCGGCAGCGTATACACCCTATCGGACGCGGTGAGGATGCAGGAGGCGAGGCGCGTGCTGCCAGGCGGCAAAGTAAAGGGGTTTCTACCCATGAGCCAGGTATTTGTTGTGGTGTGTTATGATATTCCCGATGATCGGCGGCGCACGAAGCTGCACACGGCGCTGTGCAACTATGGCACGCCGGTGCAGTACAGTGTCTTCGAGTGTGTGGTGGATGGCCGGCGGCTGGCGCAGATGCAGCGTGCGGTGGGTCGCATCATCAAGCCCCGGCTCGATCATGTGCGCTACTACCGGCTATGTGCTGCGTGTCAGGGCCGCATCGAGACGACGCGTGGGGAGATCGAGACGGGCGGCGACGGCGACGCCTGGGTCGTCTGATAAAAAACGAGCGACTTTTGTGGGTGCGAGGGCGGGTGCTGGCTCGATCCGGCGCCGATGCCAGTGTGGAAGCGCCGCTAGTGCGCCCCAATTCGACGCCGTACTGAGCAAACCGGTCAGTGGAGACGATTCATTATGACAAATACAGGGGGTGGAATTTGCGAGCGACCCGGGTGTTTTTCAGCCGGCGGCGTCGCTCGAAAAGGTGCAAAATAGGGAAAACGCCTGGGCCGCCGGGCCGCGCGAAGCGGTGCTCCCTGGCTGACCAACCGGGCCGGCGCCCTGTAAACCCGCTGTCCCTAAAAAGGGGGAGTGGAAATATGAGGAATGCCCTTCGGGGTACTGAAACGCCTCTGCCGCAGCATCTGCCGCAGACCTTGCCGCAGCGTGGAAATATGAGGAATGCCCTTCGGGGTACTGAAACGCGATCAAGGGGATTACCGGGGCGGTATAGTCCGCTGCTGCGCTTGCACTCGTGGAAATATGAGGAATGCCCTTCGGGGTACTGAAACAACCTTCGTCGTACCGGCCATCACGACCACGTCGTGTGGAAATATGAGGAATGCCCTTCGGGGTACTGAAACTTTTAACGTTACTAATCGCCGGCAGATAAATCGTATTGTGGAAATATGAGGAATGCCCTTCGGGGTACTGAAACAGGCATCTGCGCCCACCAACTGACCAGTCGCATCCACGACCTTGCGTGGAAATATGAGGAATGCCCTTCGGGGTACTGAAACTGGTTACCCGAAACTTGTCCGGGTAATTCCAATGACCACTGTGGAAATATGAGGAATGCCCTTCGGGGTACTGAAACCTCAGGAGCCACACAGCGATTAACGACAAACTTCTCGTGGAAATATGAGGAATGCCCTTCGGGGTACTGAAACATATGCCGTGGATTGTGCCGCCATGGTCGACTTCACAGGAGTGGAAATATGAGGAATGCCCTTCGGGGTACTGAAACGATACCATACGCCGTTAATCCAACGACCACACTGCGTGGAAATATGAGGAATGCCCTTCGGGGTACTGAAACCACAACAACGTTCTGCTGCAACGCTTGGGTATCCTTAAGTGGAAATATGAGGAATGCCCTTCGGGGTACTGAAACCT
>Ga0073899_10000993_pt1 | contig 26160 bp, 19 predicted proteins | sample KloWWTmetaKNB5Ph_FD_88975 | JGI IMG/M metagenome (GOLD analysis project Ga0073899, IMG submission 88975) | Active sludge microbial communities from Klosterneuburg, Austria, studying microevolution and ecology of nitrifiers - Klosterneuburg... | ecosystem: Engineered > WWTP > Aerobic digester >... | reverse complement strand
CAGCGTCGTGGCTTTTCTCGTCCCTTCGCTTTTTCCGCTCGCGATGCGGATGGATGGCAAAGTGGCTTTCTACTTTGAAGCCGCCGCCGTTATCATCGTGCTCGTCATCGTCGGGCAATGGCTCGAGGCACGAGCCCGCAGCCGCACCGGCAACGCGATCCGTGCCCTCCTTGATCTCTCACCTCCTACCGCACGACGCCTCACCAGTCGTGATGATGAAGAAGTGCCGCTGGATGCGGTGGCTGCGGGTGACCTCCTGCGGGTGCGTCCCGGGGATAAAATCCCGGTCGATGGTGTTGTCACGGAAGGTGGTTCGTCCGTCGATGAATCCATGCTCACGGGTGAATCGTTGCCGGTTGCAAAAGTCACGGGCGATCAGATTTCCGGTGGCACTCTTAATACAACAGGAAGTTTCGTCATGCGAGCCGAGCGGGTCGGCGACGAGACGCTGCTCGCGCAGATCGTCGCGATGGTGGCACAGGCGCAGCGCAGTCGCGCCCCTATTCAGGGACTCGCCGATAAAGTGGCGTCGTTTTTTGTGCCGAGCGTGCTGTTCGTTGCCGTGCTCACCTTTGCCCTTTGGTGGTGGCTCGGACCCGAGCCGCGTCTCGCCTTTGCGGTCGTCAATGCCGTCGCCGTGCTAATCATCGCCTGCCCCTGCGCCCTCGGGCTCGCGACGCCCATGTCCATCATGGTCGGGGTGGGGCGGGGCGCGCGCGAGGGTATCCTTGTGAAGGACGCCGCCGCGCTGGAGAGGCTGGAGAAAGTCACCACGCTGCTTGTCGACAAGACCGGCACGCTCACCGAAGGCCGCCCGCATTTCTCTCTCGCGATTACGGCGGGTGAAGAACGGCCCGACGAGTTGCTCCAAATCGGTGCGTCTCTGGAACAGTCAAGCGAGCATCCTCTCGCGGCCGCCGTGGTGAAGGCAGCCAACGATAAGAATCTCCCGCTCCTGCCGGTGGAATTGTTTGAATCAATTACCGGCGGGGGCGTTGCCGGAATTGTTGCCGGGAAAAAGGTCCTGATCGGTAAAGCGGATCTGTTGCGGGAAAAAGCCGTGACGGGTCTTGAGGTGTTGGAAGTCGAGGCGTCCGCGCGCCAGGCGCTCGGCGAAACCGCGCTCTTTATGGCAATCGACGGCAGGTTAACAGGGTTGCTCACCGTATCTGACCCTATCAAAGCAACCACCCCGGAAGCACTCGGGAGTCTGCATGACCTCGGCGTGAAAGTCATCATGCTCACCGGCGATCATGAGCACACCGCCGGTGCGGTCGCGAAAGCCCTCGGGCTCGATCATTTTATAGCCGGTGTCACTCCTGGCGACAAGATCGCCGAAGTCAACCGTCTCCGCGAAGCGGGCGAAGTGGTCGCGATGGCTGGTGACGGCATTAACGACGCGCCCGCTCTCGCCGCCGCTGATGTCGGCATCGCCATGGGCACCGGAACCGACGTCGCGATGCAGAGCGCCGGAGTCACTCTCGTAAAGGGCGACCTCCGCGCCATCGCCAAAGCCATTCACCTGAGCCGCGCAACTCTGCGTAACATCCGGCAGAATCTCGTCTTTGCCTTTCTCTACAATGCGCTCGGCATTCCCATCGCCGCCGGGCTGCTCTACCCGTTCTTCGGAGTCCTCCTCAGTCCCATCGTCGCCGGTGCCGCGATGAGCCTGAGTTCGGTCTCTGTGATCTCAAATGCGCTGAGGCTGGGACGAGTGAAGTTGTCATGAGTATTCGTTATTTTCTCCTGGCGATCTTCCCTTATCTTGCCTTAGCCGATGAGGTCGACCCTGACATCGCCACTATTCCCCCTGACCTCACCATTCCGGCGGTGGAGCACGCTGACCCCGCTCCGGGGCATCGCGTCTTTTATCGTCTGCCGGGTGATCCTGACACGGCCCCGGCCGTGGTGCTTTACCTGCCGGCAGAGTGGTCACCGGAGAAGCGTTTTCCGGTTCTCTGTGAGTATGCCGGGAACGGAAATTTTAAGAACGCCTTTGGCGACGTGAGCACAGGACGTCCCGAGGGGAGTCAGATGGGCTATGGGCTTTCCGGAGGCACCGGCTGTATCTGGGTTTGCCTGCCGTTTCTCAATGAGGCCGGTGATAAGCTTGCGATCACCTGGTGGGGTGACGCTCCGAATCATCGTCCCGAGGCGACGGTTGCTTTCGCCAAACGGGCGATTCCGGCGATCTGCAAAACTTTCTCAGGCGATCCGGCGCGGATCATCCTCTGCGGCTTCTCGCGGGGCGCCCTCGCCTGCAACGCGATCGGCCTGTACGACGAGGAAATCGCTCATCTCTGGCGGGGGTTTTTCTGTTACAGCCATTACGACGGCGTCCGTGAAACGTGGCCCTATGCCGGATCGGATCGCACGTCGGCTCTGACGCGACTGCGCCGACTCGGGATGCGGGCACAGTTTATTTGTCAGGAGAATTCTGTGGATGCCACGAGGCAATACCTGAAGGACACCGGCATCGTGGGTGATTTCACCTTCCTGGAGACCGGATTCCGGAACCACAATGATGGCTGGCTCCTGCGTCCGTCTCCGGCCCGTGAGGCAGCGCGAGCCTGGTTAAGACAGGTCCTCTCAGACGAGTAGTGGTGCACCCGGGCCGACATCATGACGATTCATCATCACCCGAGAAGGCCCGTTCGATCGCCTCAAGCGCCGTCTGTTCATCTTCTCCGGTCACTTCAATGCCAACGGCCGTGCCCATTGTGGCGCACAAAGCGATGATGCTTAGAATGCTCCTGACATCGGCCATTTTCTCACCACAGGTCATCGATACCGATGACTTGAATCGCTGCGCCACCCGCACGATTCGTGCTGCCGGGCGAAGGTGTAGGCCGTCGGCCCAGGGAACCACTACGATAGAGCTTTTCATCCCGGTTCTTGACAGGTTGACCTGTTTTTTGTTCGATTTTTTCCAGTTTTCAAACAAACTCCAACGCGGCAGGATTTCCCGGGGTTCTCAGAATCATTTTTTCCTTATGCAGTTGGAGCACAAAACCAAACAGGTGGTGTCGAATGCGGTTTTCGCTAAACGGATGCTCAAGTATCTGGGCTTTTCCATGGGCCTGGTCCTGTTTTCAGTGGCAATCGGAATGTTGGGTTACCACCATTTCGGGGGGCTGGAGTGGCTGGACAGCTTCCACATGGCCTGTATGATTCTGACAGGAATGGGGCCTGTCTCGGACATGACAACGGAAGCGGCGAAGTGGTTTTCCTCCTTCTATGCGCTCTATAGCGGGGTCGCGTTCTTGAGCATCACGGCAGTGTTTTTTGCGCCTGTCATCCATCGAATACTCCATATTTTGCACGTGGAGGATGACCTGTAGCGCCCGTGGCTCCTGTTCGAATTTGAAACGCGGCGGGCCTTTATCAACGGTGCCCGGGGTGCGGAGATGACTATAGTTCGGGCGGCGATCGTGGAAACTACGCTTGCGAATTTCATTGAAATGGGGCATCGGAGTCGCGGTATCTCTGGTGCTTTTTAGTATGAGCTTGGAAATCGCGCTAACGCTGCTGGTGATTGGCCTCACCCTGGTGGCATTTCTCCGGGAGTGGGCGTCGCCTGACGTGCTTGCACTGTCGATCCTTTGTCTTCTCGTGGCGCTGGGTCTCATCGATACGAAGGAGATGGCTAACGTTTTCCGGAACGAGGCCCCGCTGACAATTGCCGCACTTTTTGTGATCGGCGGGGCGCTGGAGCGTTCGGGCGCGGTGGATCAGATCGGGCGTCTTCTCCAGCGGCGGGTGAAGGGCGGCGTGCGGTCGTCGATTCTCGCGATCACCGTGGTCGCCACCTTTTTCAGCGCGTGGATGAACAACACCGCGATTGTCGCGATCCTGCTGCCAATGTCCCTCGGATTTGCCAGATCGAAGAACATCTCTGCGTCCAAGTTACTGATTCCACTCTCGTATTCCTCGATTCTCGGCGGCTGCTGCACCCTCATCGGGACATCGACCAATCTGCTCGTAAACGGCACCCTGAGAGACCTCGGGCTTGAGCCGATGTCCATGTTCACACTCTCGCCGGTCGGGATCCCGCTGGCGATCGCGGGCATTGCCTATCTGGTGGTCTTCGGTCCGAAGCTGCTGCCTGCGCGATCCTCGATTACCGGCAGTCTCGATATCGATCACCGGACGACTCTGTTGCATCATCTGCTGATCAAAGAAGGATCGCCCCTGATCGGACGGAGTCTTTTTGATACTCCCCTGGGGAGCATCGGCAAGGGAGTTCATGTCGTTGAGATCCGTCGTCAGGGCGCGCGTCTCATGATTCCCTTGAGCGAGGTGAAGGTTGAGAGGAATGACCGTTTCCTTGTCGCCCTGCACAGGCAAAAGAAAGGGGTGAAGATGGGGGAAGAACTCTTCGCGGAATTCGGCGCGCTCGAACTGTCGACCGTGGACGGCATCGTCTCAGAACTGGTGATTTCCAGTGAGTCGTCGCTTATCGGGACGACACTGGCCGAGTCGGAATTCAGGCAGCGATACAATTGTGTGGTCCTCGCGGTGCATCGCGACGGACAGAACATTACCAGCCAAATGGCGGACCTTCCCCTGGATCGGGGGGATACCCTTCTGGTGATCACTGCGGTGAACAACCTTGCTTCACTCAAAGGAACTCGGGATTTCCTGATGACGGACAGTCCTGCTTCAACGCAGGGAGCGGGGACCGCACCGGTGGTAGCGCGATGGCCGATTTTCGTGTCATGGGGAATCCTCGCTGCCGTCGTTCTGACAGTGGCGATTACGGATCTTTTAAATCGGGTGAACCCGGGTATTCCCGTTGTTCCTATTCATTATGCCGCCCTCGTCGGTGCGCTGTCGCTGCTGTGGGCGGGAATTCTCACTCCGAGGGAAGCCTATGCGAGTATCGACTGGCAGGTCCTGATGATGTTGTATGGTCTACTGGGTATCGGCATGGCAATGCAAAGCACCGGGACCGCCGAGTGGCTTGCGAAAAATCTGGTCGAGATGGCCGGGCATTTTACGACACCTGATCTGCTTCCCTATGTGATGCTTTGGCTCGTCTTTTTGCTGACTCTTCTGCTCACCGAAGTGCTTTCAAACAACGCAACCGCAGTGATGATGGTCCCCATCGTGGTGAAGCTGGCGGACCAGATGAGTGTTGATTCCCGCCCCTTTGTGATCTGCATCACCGTGGCGGCATCTTGTGCCTTTGCGCTTCCGATGGGCTACCAGACCCATATGATGGTCTACGGCCCGGGCGGCTACCGGTTCTCGGACTTTCTCAGAGCGGGTATTCCACTGAATACCATTTGCTGGGTGGTCTCCTGTCTTCTTATCCCGCTCTTTTGGCCCTTTTGACCACGCTTTTTGATTGGTCCCCGGGCTGGCGACCGGGATTTGATTACTGCTAACGTTAGACCTCGGACTATTTGGATTTTCGCGTCGATGGGATTATTCTTTAGCCAAGGGAGTTTGGAGAGGATTTAGCGCTTCGGACAGGACTTCGATCTCTACCGCAATGATCCCGGCCTCGACCATTCCCAGTTTCTTAGCTGCATTTTGGCTCACGTCGATGATGCGATTTTTTACGAATGGACCTCTATCCGTGATTTTTACGACATCGCTCCTACCATTGCTCAAATTCGTCACTCGCACCCGGGTGCCGAAAGGCAGCGTTCGATGCGCTGCTGTAGATATGGAATCGTTCAGGGGAGTGCCGCTGGCAGTCCGCGTCCCGTTGGTAATTACGCTATAGAAGCTGGCTTTCCCGCGAGAGGAGATGACCGCACTGCTTCTGTCCTTTAAAGTGGCTGGAGCAGGCGTAGAGGGCTCATTATTCACGGATGGCGGGGCGGCAGTCGCTTCGATTTCCGGAGTTCCCGCCTCATTGCAGTCAGCGACACCCGTTTGGTGGCTCTCGATCCCGCAGGAATTTTGAGCGAGACCGGTTGATTTAATTGCCCCGTGTGTGACCATGTAGAGCGCGAGAGAGGTGGTCAGAACGAATACCGAAAGCCAGAGGATGTACTTTTTCATAGTCCGATGAAGGGGGTGGGAATGAGGATGGGAAATAGAGCGTAGAATGAATCTGCGACTCAGATCGTGCTCGACACTAGAGTATTCAAATGCCGGTATCTATGGGGTTATCACCCTATCGCAGGAAGCTGTTCGTCCCAAATTAGCATTTGTTGCGTCTAAGCAGTGCTTGTGGTTGGGTTTCACCAGGAGAATTCTTACAACTACGTTGCGACCGTCTGAAGCGACTCTTCCAGACAGGGAACGAAAGCACCGATGCCCTAAGAATAGCAAATTGGGATGCTGACTGGAGTCGTCTCCAGCCAGCCACAACGAGCCTTAGAGCTTCTTCAAGGCATCCAAACGCTCTTTAGCCGCGACGGCTTCAGCATCCGCCTTTTCCTTGTTTGCATCGAGCTGGGCCTGGGTTGCAGTCTTTTCGGCCTCAATGTTTGCCTTATCTATTGTTGCATTGATGTCAGTCCGCTTCGTTGCATTCTCGGCGGCAGCGTTTACGGCGTCCTTTTCGTTGTCGATCGCACTGATGGTGGATTCTTTCTTGGCGTCGATATCTGCTTTCTGCTTGTCACAGCTCACGACAATGAATGTAGAGAGGGCAATCAGGGCCAGTGCGACTGGAGTTAACTTACCTTTAATGAGGTTCCTTTTGGTGATAATAATCTTTTTCATATTGTTTTTTTACCGTCGGGGCTAAGCAGGAAGTATCTCCGTAGTCGATAGTCATGAGGACAGATACGTGATGAGTATTACTATTACCATGGGGTCTAACCCGACCTAATGGAAACAATCGACCGAGTCCGGCACGACATAGGGAGCCTGCTCCCCGGACGAAACTTCTCGTCACAAAGAGGGGCGGCCGGATTCCCGGAGCACTTGATCAAATTATGGCATTAAAGGCATCATGCGATAGGTGGGATCCATGTAGTAAGCTGAATTATTTTGATATCGCGCCCTCAATCCGGCATGCCTGCTGATTCTGTCTGGGGCCTTTAGCGAATCTTCATTTCGACCGAATGCTCGCGGCGATCGTCGATGAGAAAGATGACTCTCCCGGAAATGGCTTTTCCGTCGAGCACGATCTCATGGTCGGCGCCGGTCGATTCAGGGACAGATCGGGAAATCGATAGGTGATAAAAAGTGTTTCGATAGCGGTAATGAATTTTGAATGAATCCCACGCCTTCGGGAGGTGAGGGTTCAGGTGGAGTTGATCAACTTCCAGATGCAATCCAAATAGCGTCTCGACGATGAGCCGGTACATCCAGCCCGACGACCCGGTGTACCAGCTCCAGCCACCCCGTCCGATGTTCGGCGCGACGGAATAGACGTCGGCGGCGACGACGTAGGGCTCGATCTTGTAACGGTTGACGCCCTCCAGGTCGGTCGCGTGACGAATGGGGTTGAGCATGGAGAAAAGCTCGAAGGCTTTTTCGGTCTCGCCCAATTCCGCGAAGGCCATGGCGCTCCAGATCGCGGCGTGGGTATATTGACCTCCGTTTTCCCGCACCCCGGGGATGTAGCCTTTGATGTAACCTGGCTCGAGTGCTGATTTATCGAAGGGGGGATCGAAGAGCTGGATCAGTTGAGCGTCGCGGCGGACGAGTCGCTGATCAACGCGCTCCATCGCGAGGCGGGCTCTTCCCGGATCGCCCGAGCCCGAGAGGACGGCCCAACTCTGGGCGATGGAATCGATTTGGCATTCTTCGTTCGTAGCTGACCCGAGCGGTGTCCCGTCATCGAAATAGGCGCGCCTATACCAGTCGCCATCCCATCCGTTCGTTTCAATGTTTTGCTGTAGCTGTATGGCCTCGTGAGTGCACTTGTCGGCAAATGCCGCATCATTGCGGCTTCGTGCGAGTTGCGCGAAGCGCTGCAGGACATCGTAGAGGAAGAAGCCCAGCCAGATGCTCTCGCCTTTTCCCTCAGCTCCGATGAGGTTCATCCCGTCATTCCAGTCGCCACAACCGATCAAAGGCAGTCCGTGAGTGCCGAAACGAAGGCCGCGATTGATTGCCAGAACGCAGTGTTCGTAGAGGGTTCCGTCCTGTTCCGAGTGCTGGGGGAGATCGTAATAGGATTCTTCGTCGGCGTTCACGGGGCGTCCTTCCAGGTAGGGCACCCTCACGTCGAGCACCCCGGTGTCGCCGGTGGCTTTCACATAGCGGCATGCGCAGTAAGGGAGCCAGAGGAAGTCGTCGGAGAAATGCGTTCGTACACCGCGGCCCGTGTGCGGATGCCACCAGTGTTGCACATCGCCCTCGGTGAACTGGCGACCTGCCGCGCGCAGAAGATGTTCGCGAGTGGTCCACGGAGCGGCATGGAGAAGGGCGCTCGTGTCCTGGAGCTGATCGCGGAATCCGTAGGCACCTCCCGACTGGTAGTAGCCGCTTCGGCCCCAATAGCGACAGGCGAGGGTCTGGTATTCGAGCCAGCCGTTCACGAGGATATTCAATGCGGGATCCGGCGTCTCGGCGTAGACTGAGCCGAGGGTCCGTTTCCAGAAATCCCAGACATTTTCCAGGGCCAGTTTTGCGCTAGCCGATCCACTGTAGCGACGGACTAGTTGATGAGCTTCCTCGGCGTCGTTGCCGGCACCCAGTATGAAAACGAGTTCGCGCTCCTGATCTTTCGCGAGGTCAAAGGGCACCTGGAGCGCGGCGCACGGATCGAAGCTCGCCCCCGTCCTCCCGGAGAGTTGCGCCTGGAACATGGCAGCGGGACGGGCCATGGTGCCGTTGCGCCCGAGGAATTCTGTGCGACTCCCGGTGACGGTTCGTGTCGCCTCATTGACGTTCACAAAAACGGTTTTCCCGGCGAATTCACGGTTGTAATCATTGCGTGCATAAAGGGTGCCCGTGGTGGGATCGAGTTCGGTGATGACGTGCATCAGGTTCGAGTGTCTCCATTGGCCAAGGACCCATTCCCAGTATCCGGTGACCGAGAGACGTCTCGCTTCGCCTGATCGGTTGCGTACTTTCACAACGACAAATTTTACCGGGGAATCCACCGCGACATAGGTCCACACTTCTGTGCTGATGCCGTTTTGGGCGTATTCAAACACGCTATAGCCGAATCCATGTCGGCAGATGTAGGTTCCGTTTCCGCGAGCAGGGAGCGGCGTTGGAGACCAGAACTGACCGGTTTCCTCGTCGCGTATGTAAAAGGCTTCGCCGCTGGGGTCGCTGATCGGATCGTTATTCCAGGGCGTGAGTCGGAATTCATGAGCGTTGTCCACCCAGGTATAGGCTGCACCGCTTTCTGAGATGACGGATCCAATCCGCGCATTCGCGAGAACATTTGACCATGGGGCCGGTGTGCTCGTGCCGGGTTTGATCTCGACTACATACTCGCGTCCGTCCTGCGTGAAGCCGCCAAAGCCATTGAAGAAAATGAGATCGCGCGACGGGACGGGCACGGGCGTCGTCGTTGCCTGTGGCGTTCGTGTCGCTGCGAATCGGGGAACTTTCCGGCCAGCGGGTGCCTGGCGTGTGACCTGCTGGGAGAGGGTCTCGGCGCTGTCGGTGAGGATGACGCGGGCGACCGATTGCAGGAGAATGCGGTCTTCTTCGGTCAGATCTTCGCTGCGGCGGAGAAAAATGCCGCCCGGTTTGTCGACCCGGTGGGCTTCCGTTCCCGAGGCGATCAAGCTCAGGATGTTATCCTGAAGCACTTGTCGATAGCCCGAGAAATCTTCGTTGAGGATGATGAGATCAACTTCCAACCCTTTGCCCCGCCAGTAGGCGTGCGCCTGGAGGACATGTTTCACGAGATTGATCCGGTGCACATCGGCAATGCGCATGAGGAGGATGGGCAGGTCGCCCGAAATGCCGAAGGCCCACAGGCCTGCCTGGCCCCTCCGGTTGCGGGTGAGAATACCGGCGGTCGCCCGATGGAGTGGATTGGCGTAGATCATCGAGCTCGCGAGGCGCGCGTATAACTGAGCTTCGGCCTCAGTGGCGTGCATTTGGTACAGCTCGAGTTGGCTATGAGACCAGGCCATTTCGAAGGCGCGAGCCGCGAAATTGGGATCTCGATAACGCCCAATTAACAACAGAGCCGCTTCGCGTGTCTCCGCCATGCCGGAGACAAGGTGCCAGTTCGCGGAAGTGTCGGCGTCCATGATGACGCTTTGACGAATCGAAACGATGGGATCGAGCACGGAACCATCGGTATTGGAAAGCGGGCCAAGCTGATCAAACGCGGCGGGGTTGGCCACGGATCGGGTACGGCCGATGAAGGTGGCCCGATTCGTCTCGTAGGAGACCTCGCTGCCCGGTGTGCCCTGCGTCGTCATGAGATGAAACATCCACGGAGGATTTTCACCCGGTGCCCGTGCCCGGCGGGTGCAGAGAATAGCCTGTGAATTCGGGAGGATCTCGGTCTGCACGAAGAGATTACTGAAGGCAGGATGCGCGAGATCTGAATTCGGCGGGGCGAGGACGATCTCGGTGTAACTCGTCAGCTCGATGTTGCGGCTACGCGTTGAGAGATTTGTCACTGTGATGCGGCGGACTTCGACATCGTCCTCGGGGGATACCGCGATCTCGGTGTGGGAATCGATCTCTTCGTCACGGCGTCGATATTCGGCCCGCCCCTCCACAAAAATCGCTTCATAGTGATCCGACCATCGACGGGTCGGTTGGTACGCCGACGACCAGAGCGAGCCCGTGCCGGTGTCCCGCAGATAACAAAACGTGCCCCATGCGTCACTTGTGGCATCTTCCCGCCACCTCGTTACGGCGAGATCCTTCCAACGGACGTAGCCTCCGCCGGAGTTGGTGGCCATGAGGTGAAGACGACCGTTCGAGAGCAGGTGCACTTTGGGAACGGGGGTGTGCGGGGTGGGGAAAATACGCATCGTGCAGGCTTCCTTTACCGGTGGCTTGCGGGCGGCGTTCACTTCCGCCGCGTGTGGTTGCAGCGGCGAACTTACCTTGGGGATGCGCTCACAGAGAAGTAACTCCGACGCTTTCAAATAGGGGTCCGCGAGGAAACGGCGTTGCATGGGTTGATTCTGGAGCACGGAGCCGAGCGACAGAAGGCTCATCCCCTGGTGATGCGCCATGTAACTGCGGAGCGGAACAGCGGCCTTGTTGCGGGGGATACGGGAGGGAGTAAAATCAATCGCTTCGTAAAGACCGTAGGTTCCCAGGTAGCCATCAGCCGTCAATCGCTCTAGATTTAGGCAGGCTTCTTTGGGGCGCACCATCAGGGCCAGTGCCGAGGCATAGGGGGCAATGACGAGATCGTCGGCAAGACCGCGTTTTAACCCGAGTCCGGGAACTCCAAAGGCACTGTATTGGTAGGTGCCCTTGGCATCGGTTAGGTTGTAACACGACTCGGAGATGCCCCACGGGACACCGCGATGCGTTCCGTATTCGATCTGACGGGCCACGACGGCCCGGTACGTCTCGTCGAGGAGCGTGTGCTCATAAGTTGGCATGAGCAGGAGCGGCATGAGATACTCGAACATGGATCCGCTCCAGGAGAGCAGAGCCATGGCCCCTTCTTGAGTCGTCAACTGGCGACCAAGGGCAAACCAGTGATCCTGATTCAAATGCCCCTGGGCGACGAGAATAAAACTGGCGATTCGCGCCTCCGAAGCGAGTAAATCATAGAAAGACGGATCGAGGCGGCGATCATTGACATTGTAGCCGATGGCCAGGAGATCGCGGGCGGGATCGTAGAGGAAGGAAAAGTCCATCATCGCCAGCTCCGCGCAACGGCGGGCTAGATCATCAATCTGACGGAGGCGATCCCACGCCTGTTCGCCACCGATGGTGGCTTCAGCCAACTCCTGAAGTGTGGGAACGCGGTCCAAGGGACTGTGGCTGGACGTGAGAAACTCCAGATCGTCAAGCGCGGCGCGGCACTGGCGGATGACTGCCTGTGTCCACCACTGCTGTTCTTTGTCACCATTGACGGGTTGTGCCTCTGCTTCCTCACAGAACTCTCTAAACCACGCCAGAGTGCCGGTGATCCCGGCTGGTGGTGACTGAAGCTTTTTTCGCAGGCGATCAACGGCCGGGGTGGAGATCATTTCCACGGCATCACGCAAGCCCTCAATCGTGGCGGATGGAAGGATCGACTGGTCTTTCAATTCCAGCAATCCTGCCCGCATCGTGAGGAGTGAACCCACAAGATTTCCGCTGTCTACACTGGAAACATAGAGAGGATGCAACGGTTTGAGCGAACGGGTGTCATACCAGTTGTAGAGGTGCCCTCGATAACGTTCGAGCCCCTCCATGGTGGTGAGTGTCTTTTCCGTGCGGTCGAGCAATTGACCCGCAGAGAGGTAGCCGAAATCATTCGCCGCGAGACTCGCGAGCAGACCCATTCCGATGTTGGTGGGTGAGGTGCGGGAGGCAACGACCGGATCCGGTACCTCCTGGAAATTGTCCGGAGCGAGCCAGTTCTCCTCCGCGTTAACAAATACTTCGAAGTAGCGCCACGTCCGCCTGGAAAGGCTGCGTAGAAATGATTTTTGAGTGCCGGTCAAATCCGGCTTTTCAGCGATGAGGGGACGGCTGATCCACCAACCGATCACTGGAAAGACGAGCCAGGAGAGCAAGACTGGTCCGCTCATGAGACACTCAACGGGATGTGCTATTGCGAGACCGAGGATCGCAACACTCGCGACGAGGGGAGAGATCCACATTTCCCGAATGAAGTCAGTCAACGTACGGCACTGGTTGCGTTTTGAATAACGCGGGGTATGCCAGAGAAGCAGGCCGCGCCGGGTGAAAAGCATACGTCCAGCGGAAACGAAAATCGCATCGAGATGGATGGCGGTGCGATACGGCAGGGAGAAAAGGGTGAGCGCCGCTTCTGCCAGTTGTCTTCCGAGGCCCTTTATTGCAGTTTCGAGATGGATGAACCAACTCCGTTCACGGGGCTTTTTAACCAGTTCGATCAGGCTTGAAAACAGAACCGGCAGCAAAAGCAGGAGGAGCACAAAAGCCATCCAAAAGCCGGTCGGGTTCGGCACGAGAAACCATCCGGCCAGTAGCAGGACCAGGAGCGCGGGCGGTACGAGGCTACGGCGCAGGTTGTCAAAAATCTTCCACCATCCGAGAACGGTCAGGGTATTGGGAAGGCGCTCGTTAGCAGGTCCGAGGACTCGGGGTAGGAGCCAGCCAGCAATCTGCCAGTCACCCCGGATCCAGCGATGGCGACGGCTCATCTCGGCGGTGAAACTGGCGGGATGATCCTCGTGCAATTCCACGTCAGAGACGAGTGCGGAACGGGCATAATTGCTCTCAACGAGATCGTGGCTGAGGATGAGATTTTCCGGAAACCTGCCGGCCGTCGCCTGGCGAAAGGCATCCACGTCGTAGATGCCTTTGCCGACATAGGTGCCCTCGGCGAAAAGATCCTGATACACGTCGGAAACTTCGCGAGTGTAGGGATCTATGCCCGCCTCTCCGCAACTGAGCTGGGCAAATCGCGACCGATTCGCCGCGACGAGACTGATGGGAGTGCGAGGCTGCAGAATGGCGTATCCCTCGACGACCCGGCCTGTCTCCGGGTCGAATCGGGGCCGGTTCAGGGGATGCGCCATGGTCCCGACGAGCTTTCGGGCGGCGTCACGCGGAAGGGCGGTATCGGTGTCCAGCGTGAGCACATAGCGGATCGTGGGGAGGAGGGCAAAATCGCTGATGATCTCGGAAAAAGCCTCCCGCGACTCACCGCGTAGCAGCTCGTTGAATTGTTCCAGTTTCCCGCGTTTGCGTTCGTAGCCCATCCAGAGGTGCTCGTGAGGATTCCAGACCCGAGGTCGATGAAAAAGATGGAAGATGATTGGGCCTTCGGAGCTGTAACGGGCATTCAAGGAATCGATGCCCTCGCGAACGAGCCTCACGAGTTCCGCGTCTTCGGGTTGTGCCTCTGCGAGGGCATCGCGAAAGTCGGTGAGAAGCGCGAAGGATAGATTGGGGTCCCGGTTACCGACGTATCGGAGTTCCAGCCCTTCAAGCAAATCCGCGATGTCTAGAGGGCTGGACAAGAGCGTGGGAACGACGGCCATCGTACGGCTCGTCAGTGGAATTCCTTTTGAAAAATCAAGGCGGGCGAGCGGGCTGATGCCGACGAGGAGGTTCGTCATTAAGTTCACTAGTGAGACAGCCATCTGCGAGACACTGATGGTTGCCGGGACCATCAAGAGCCAGATTCTCCAATCCTGCCAGTCAAACAGGTTGCTTCCGATTTGAAGCAGCATGAGTGTGATCGCCGTGACCAACAGCATGGATCCGACGTAACAGAACGCCGGAAGACGTCTTGCCTTCCGGGTGAGGAAACGACGGAGTGAAAAGCGAAGACTTACGACGCGCTCAAGCTCGGACTGGCCTTTGTCGATGAGGTAAAATCCTACATGACTCGTTCTGCCCGTATCTCCGTCACAAATAGCCGCCTCTGTCGCGAGTCGGACCGCTTCGCCCGCCACGGCATCCTCATCCACTCCGGACTGACGCGAAAGGGTCTCGACGCGATGCCGGTAGCGGTCCCGCGTCACGAAATCCATGGACGCATAGACACCGGCGGGATCGGTGCGCAGGGTCCCTTCGACGATACTCATCGTTTCCACGAACCGACGCCAGTCCATCGAATTCAGGTATCGCAAACTGCCGATGCTGTTTCCGATCGAGACCTGATCGGCCGCCTGGGTTTGATTGGCAATCCTCTGCAACTGCTCCCGGGTGAGATCTTCATCGGCGAGCCGGTGTTGAACCCAGCTATGGACGGTCGCAAGCGTGTGGCTCTGACCTTGCAATCGGGAGCAGAACGTTTCGACAAAGGGGTTGCTGAATGGAGGGCAGGACTCGGCCATGTCGGCCAGCACCCGGAGCACCGTCATCGGATGCTCCGCCGCCGTGAGGAAGCGTTCAGCCCAGAGGTCAGCCAGATTTCGATCCCGTCGGCGTCCGGCAATGTGCTCGGAGACACGCCGCAGGTTCTCGATTAATCCGAGCCGTAGCATGATAGGCACCGCCCAGAGCTCACCGAGGGTGAGAGGCGTTACTTTTTGGTAAGCAGTGACAAACTGGCCCACGTTTTCGGCTTCGACGCGCCCGTCTGAGTGGGAGATCAATTCCAGCGCAATGGCATAGACGCGAGGGAATCCGGCGGCGGTTCCATCCAGCAAGCGCGGCAGTTCGCGGCTGTAGGTCTTTGGAAGATGCAGGCGTGTCGCACGAATCTGTTCTTCAATGAGGTAGAAGTTGTCGAGAAGCCATTCGCCCGCAGGGGCGACATGCCGCTCCGCCGCTTCGGCGGCGAATAGGAGATCGTAGGCCTCCATGAGGATCTTTTCGTTTTCTGCGAGTCGAAGCAGTAAGCGGTTGGGGCCGTGTTTCGGATCGATGCGATGGGTTTCAGCCATCAATACGGCATGCAACTGCAACTGCTGGCTGCTGAACATCTCGTCGCGCAGTGGCGGATCTCCTGCATCCGGATGGGGTTGACATCGCTTCCACGGGTTGCGTTTTATAAATCTACGGATCATCGTCAATTTTAGGGGAAAGTTAGGGTGACCCTAAAGAGGGCGGCTTTTATGCCTGTTCGAGTATCTCGCTGGCTCTGGCTCGATCCGTCCAGATTCCCAGGAGACCTGAGGTGATCGTGAGCGCCACAGGACCCAGAATCAGACCTGCCGCTCCGAAGAGGAGGAGACCGCCAACCACTGACATGAAGGCAAGCAGGGAATGAAGATTAAGCCGTCCTCCCACTAGCACGGGGCGAAGGAGGTTGTCGATCGTGCCGACCACGAGGAGGCCCCAGAGCACGAGGATCAGCGCCTTTCCCCAACTGCCTTCTATTACCAGGATAAGCGCGACAGGAATCCAGACAACAAAGGTTCCCATGATTGGCATGATCGCCAGCAGGGCCATGATGATGCCCCAGAGCAGGGGCGAGGGTATTCCCAGTGCCCAAAACATGAGTCCGCCGAGCAGTCCCTGTACGAACGAGACCGCCAGAGTACCGTAAATGGTGGCGTGTACGGTATCGCCGACCTGGCGAAACATTTGATCCATCTCCGGCTTTGACAGGGGAGCGAGACGGCGAAACGCATGAAGCGTGAGACGGCGGTCGCGCAGAAAGTAGAATAGCAGGTAGAAGGTGAGACAAAAATCGATCACCTGAAACGCCGATCCTTTGAGGACGGATCCCGCCGTGGTGCTCATCCAGGCGGCAAAGCCCTTGATCGCGCCCTGCAGGTCGAGTTGCCGCTCAATTCTCTCAAGCAGTGATGTTACCCGGGGATGGCTCGTCAAGAGACGGCTCCACTCGCCGGAACCTACCTTTCCCTCAATGATCGCTGCGCCCTTGTTCGCTTCCTGAACCAGTCGCTGACCGACAAATATTGTCGGGACCACCACAATGAGGCTTATCAGGATGACGGATGCCATCGCCGCCAGGTTGGGTCGTTTGATTCGGGATTCCAGCCAGCGGTGGAACGGAGCAAAGAGCACGGCAAGGGCCAGTGCCCAAGCCAATGCCGAGCGGAACGGAAGGGCCATCCGGTAGCAGAGGTATATGCCGATGACTGTGATCGCCATCAGCACGAGGGTCTGCACCTGACTCCGGGAACCCCAGTCCTTTTCGACAGAAGCCGTCGCCGGTATGATCTGCAATTCGTTCATCGGTTATCAGATTGTCGCACAACCTCCTGATAACCGTTCTGCCCTTTGATTGCTATGGGGTGTAACCCTACTGCGACAGCTTGACGACCATCTTGCCTACGTTCTTTCCGTCAAAGAGGCCGATAAAGGCGGCCACGGCCTGATCGAGTCCGTCCACCACGGTTTCCAGGCTTTTCAGCCTGCCTGCTTGAAAGTGACCGCCGACTTCCTTTTCAAACTCGCCCTGACGATTCAACCAGTCGCCAACGATCAGTCCCTTCATCGTTAGTCGTTTGGTTGTCATGTTGAAGAGATTGGACGGGCCTGGTTTTGGCTTCTCCTCGTTGTAACCCGAGATGCCGCCGCAGGCGATGATGCGGCCATGCACTCGTAAAGCTGACAGCGCGGCTTCGAGCGACTCGCCGCCGACGTTGTCAAAGTAGACGTCGATGCCATCAGGCGCGGCGAGTTTCAGTTGGTCCAGCACCGGGCCAGTCTTGTAGTTGAAGGCAGCGTCGAATCCGCATTCCTCCAACAAGCGCTTTACCTTCTCCTCTGAGCCAGCGGAACCGATCACGCGGCAACCCCGTAACTTGGCCAGTTGTCCGGCCACGTTACCGACGGCACCCGCTGCACCCGAGATGTAAATGACATCGCCAGCCTTCACTTCGACCATCGTCAATCCCGCCCACGCAGTCATACCCGGCATGCCAAGGATGCCGAGGTAAACGGATCGTGGTTGCACGGCTTTGTTGACGGCATGCAGGTCCCTGGGTGCTGCGATGAAAGCCTCCCGCCAACCGTACCTGGACGTGACGACATCACCCACTTTGAACTCATCTACGCGCGACGCAATCACCTCACCCACCGCACCGCCTTCGAGTACCTTCCCGATTTCAAAGGGTGGCACATACGACTGTCTTTCGTTCATGCGGCCACGCATGTAGGGATCGACCGACATGAACAGGTTGCGCACGAAAACTTGTTGATCTTGCAGCGGCGTCAGAGTGGTTTCGGCCACAGTAAAGTTGGCTGCGGTGGGGATGCCGGTGGGGCGTGAGGCGAGGCGTACCTCGCGGCTGGTTATGTTTGGCATAAAGACGATTTGGTACGATGTTCGTTCACCCGGTCTGCTTCAGAGATGCCATGTCGATGACGAAGCGGTATTTCACGTCGCTCTTCACAAGGCGGTCATAGGCTTCATTGATCTTCTGGATAGGGATAAGTTCGATGTCGGAGGTGATGTTGTGCTGACCGCAAAAATCGAGCATCTCCTGGGTTTCCTTCAGGCCACCAATGAGTGATCCGCTGAAGCTCCGGCGGCCAAAGATGAGGTTGCTGACATCAACGGCGAGTGGCTCGGAAGGCACGCCGACCTGGGTGAGCGTGCCGTCGCGCCTGAGCAGTGTGAGGTAGGCGTTGATGTCATGTTTCGCCGCCACGGTATCGAGAATGAAGTGACAGCTATTGAGGTGCTTTTTCATCGCGGCTTCGTCTTTGGAATGAACGACTTCATCCGCACCGAGGCGCAGCGCGTCCTCCACTTTGTTAAGTGACGTGGTGAAAACGACGACGTTTGCGCCCATCGCCTTCGCGAGTTTTACACCCATGTGCCCAAGCCCGCCGAGACCCACGATGCCGACCTTTTGGTCCTTGGTGACGGCGTGATGACGCAGGGGTGAGTAAGTCGTGATGCCAGCGCAGAGCAGCGGGGCGGTGGCTGCCAGATCCAGGTTTCCGGGGACTTGCAGCACAAAGGCTTCATCCACCACGATGCTCTCGGAATAGCCACCGAAGGTCATGCCACCACTGTCTTTGTCGGGTGAGTTATAGGTGAAGATGGCTCCTTGTTCGCAGAACTGCTCGAGATTCTCCAGGCAACTTCCGCAGGTGCCGCAGGAGTCCACCAGACAGCCGACGCCGACGATGTCGCCTGCTCTGAACTTCTCCACCTTCGCGCCGACCTTGATGACGCGACCGATGATTTCATGCCCCGGCACGCAGGGGTAGGTCGTGCCCTGCCACTCATTGCGGACGGTATGCACATCGGAATGGCAGACACCGCAATAGAGGATCTCGATTTGTACATCACGCTCGCCGGGATCACGGCGGTCAAAGCTAAAGGGTGCGAGCGGGGCTGTGGCGGCGCTGGCGGCGTAGGATTTGGTTTTCATAAAATGGGTTCAGTGGTCCGGTCTGCCCGGATTTCCAGCAGAACCATCGTTAACTTCGGATCGAGCAAGAAGTTGATAACTGCTGGGGAATTCCCTTTTCAACGCGTCCGCAACCTCTTTTCCTTCGGTCGGGGCCGTTGTCACGCGTTGTTCGATGCCGAGCCGCTCTCAGAAAATGGCAGCGCCTTCATTCGCATTCCGGTAACGAGATCTGTTGGTCGTTATGGCTTTGGGGTTTGGGATCTGTCTTCTACCTGAAACCCGACTTTGATCGTTACCTGCCAGTGCTGGACCTTTCCCTTGTCTATCGTGCCGCGCGTTTCGACCATTTGAAACCAGCTCAGATTCTTGACAGTTTTGTGGGCTAGTTTGATGGCTTTTCCAATAGCATCTTCAATGGAAGTAGTCGAAGTGCCGGTGAGTTCGATGAGTTTATAGATACGATCTTTCATGACCCCCTGATAACCGATCCGCCCTTTGATTGCTATGGGGTGTATCCCTACTGGCCCCGCCTTAGAGAATGGTTACCTGCACGCTGCTCTCGATGACACCGGTGGCAATGGCGTGACGCGTGAGTCCGGCGGTATCGTGGATATTGAGTTTTTCCATGAGGCTTTGCCGGTGTTTTTCGACGGTCTTGATACTGATGTGCAAGAGGTCGGCGGTTTCCTTGTTGGCTTTGCCTTCAGCGATCAGCTGAAGCACCTCGGTTTCCCGTGAGGTCAGGAGGACGGGTTTCTTGTCGGGCAACTCTCCCCTTGCATACGCCTTTCTGGCGTGGTCACTCAGGCGCTTTGAAATGCTGGGGCTGAAAAAAGGTTTTCCCTTGTGCACCTGCCGGATCGCCTCGGGAAGCACGTGGGCGGCGGTTTGTTTGATCAGGTAGCCGACGACACCCATAGTCATCGCCTGCTTGACGTAGGCGTCATCACTGTGGGCGGAGAGCATGATCACCTTGGTGGCGGGCGCATACTTTAGGATCTGCCTTGTCGCTTCCATTCCATTGAGCAGGGGCATCGCGATGTCCATGACGACAACATCGGGGCTAAGCTCGGTAGCCAGGGTGACCGCCTCGCGACCATTCGCGGCTTCACCGATGATTTTGATATCGGCTTCGAGCGTCAATAGCGCCCGGAGACCTTCGCGGACGATGAGGTGATCTTCAGCGAGGAGGACGGTGATAGGGGTCATGGGCATTTAAGGGTCGTGGTTTTGAGAGGCTTTGATTTCTTGACGTTTGTGGCGGGGTGATTATTTGAAGGAACTTCGACGCGTATCGTTGTATGCCTGCCTAGGGCGGAATCCACACAAAAGGTGCCGCCTATCATCTCGATGCGCTCCCTCATACCCAGCAGACCGAGGCGGTTCGATTGTTTGGCGCATGAGGTTCCCTCGACTTCAAAGCCTTTTCCGTTGTCGATGATTTCCATGCGGATGGTGCCTTTTAGATTCCGGATGCTCACTTCGGCACGGCTGGCCGCGGCGTGACGAGCGACATTGGTTAGCGCCTCCTGGGCAATCCGGTAGAGCACCGTGCGCACGTTGCTGTCCGATTTTTCGATACCGGCAAATGCCTTTAGCGAGACGCGGACGCCAGTGTCCTCCATGAAGCTTTTTAAGAAGGACTCCAGTGCAGGAATCAAACCGAGGTCGTCAAGAACGGTCGGGCGCAGCTCGCGTGCAAAGCGGTGGACAATCTCGACCGATTCTTCGACGAGGCGCTGGGTGCTCTCGATTTTCTGCTGAAGCTTCGTTCGGCTCGTTTCAGATTCTGTGTTCAATTCGGCAAGTCTGAGATTGATGCTCGTGAGCGTCTGGGCAATGACGTCGTGGAGCTCCCGGCTGATCTTCCGGCGCTCCTCTTCCTGAGCCGAGAGAAGCTGGCGGGAAAGAAGTCGCAGCTCCTCCTGCATCTGGAGTGATTCGACCAACAGATTACTTGAGGTCATCTCGCTTGTCTGAAGCGCTTTCTCGACCGTTTTGCGCTGGGCGATTTCCAGCTTGAGTTCCTCAACAGAGTCTGCCAGTTCGAGGGTGCGCTGGCTAAGCGCCTTGACTGCCTGATTCAGGTGGATGTTGGCTTCCCTCGCCCCCCGATGGGTTTGTTCGATGGGAGTAATCGCTTCGGCAAAAAATAATCCGGCCCGGCTTAAGATTCCCCTTTTGATATCAGGAGAGGCGTCTCTCAGGAAGAGTGACGCAAGAGCAATTTCATGGATTCTGGCCATGTCCAGGGTTTCCAGGGAGGCGTCTACTGCCTGACGGCCCAGCTCACGCGCCGGTTCCATGCTCGATCCTGAAGCGTGCTCAAGATACTGGTGCAGCGCCGCGTGATAGAGTCGCGACAGTTCGACGCGCTTGCTATTCATGATGGATCCCAAGTTCCAGGGTTAAGCGCTTAATGGTGATTGCCGAGGTTTCCACTAACAGCCGGATAGTGGAAATCTCTTCGTTGAGACCGGCGTAATTCATCGAAACGTTGCTTTTCAGCGCGATCAGTCTTACTTCGATACCGAGGAGTGTCTGGGCGATTTCGTCCTGAAGCATCAGGCTAATTTTTTTGCGCTCATCTTCATTTGCCGTCAGGATGGTTCTGGCGGTGTCCTGTAGTTTTTTTTCAAGGTGGCGGGATTCGCTCAACAGTCCCAGAGCCGCACTTTCGCTGGCTTTGAGTGCCGTCTCTGCCCGTTTTCGCTCCTTGATCTCTCTCTGCAACTCGCAGTTCGCGTTCTCCAGCGCCTGAGTGCGCTCCTCCAGTCTCTCAACTAACTGGTTCAAGTCAATACTGCTCTCCAGCGCGATGAGGTGTGTTTCCTCGATCAGAGTGATGGCCTCGGTGAAAAAGTGACTCGCGCGGTTGCTCATGGCATGGAGGGCGTCGGGTGGACCGTCGGGTGGCAACAATGCTGCGAGTGCGAGGTCGTGGATTTTGGCGAGGTCAAGTGTCTCAAGTCCGATCACTACGGCTGCGGCGCCCAGCGCGTGCGCGCCTTCCAGCCCCGCGGGCGGGTCCCCCATCAGATGGGTCTGCAGTCCCGATGAATACTGCTTGCTAAAGTAATTTATTGCGGTCTCTGTCATGGCTCGCAATGCTGGAAATTCGGTTCGGGCCGGTCGCCGCTGCCTCCGGCGGAGAATTCAAGTGCAGTGTTCAACGTCTCCATGAACTCATTCACTTTGATGGGCTTGGTGAGGTATCTGAAAAAGCCCGCCGAGAGTCCTATTTCGATGTCGCGGGGCATCGCATTCGCGCTGAGGGCGACAATGGGGATATGCGCCGTGATGGGATCGCGACGGAGAATCTTCATCGCTTCGATGCCGTTGATGCCGGGCAGATTGATGTCCATCAGAATCACGTCGGGAACGCTGCTGATCGCGAGAGCGATTCCGTCTCTTCCGTTCATCTCAGTGAGAAGCCGCATGTCGGGACGGCGGTCAATGAGCTGCTCGATGAGCTGGAGATTCGCATGGTTATCCTCGACATACAGGAGAACCCGCTGCTGCGGCACTTTCTGGACGGGTGGAATGTGAAGTGCCGTGCTCGCGGCTCTAATATACTCCCCATGGGGATCAGTGTCGTGAATCAAATCGATCCAAAAGGTGCTTCCTTCTCCTACCTTGCTCTGGGCTCCTATATTTCCCTGCATCAGTTCGACCAGTCGCTTGCTTACGACCAGGCCGATGCCTGTGCCCTCTTCCGCGGTCGTCTCCCTGCCGAGTCGATTGAATGCCTGAAATAACTGTGCCAGCATTTCCTCAGAGAGTCCCTCGCCTGTGTCAGTGACACTGATGCGCATGTGACCGGCTGCTGCCTCAGCACATTCGACGATGACGGATCCTTCGTTCCGGTTGTACTTTATCCCGTTAGACAGCAGATTGATGATGACTTGTTTCAGACGGGTGCGGTCCGCTTTAATAAAGCACGGGCCGACAAAGGACGGGAATGCCATACTGATGCCGCGCTTTTGCGCCTGAGGCTCTATCATTTCCTGACATTCGATTAAGACCTCCGGCAGTGATACCGGTTCCAGCGAAATGGCGAGCCGCCCCGACTCGACCACTGCCAGATCCAGTATTTCATTGATCAGTTCCAGTAGAAACCAGCCGGCATGGAGGATCTGATCAATGCTTGCCTTTTGGTTCGGCGTCGGCCCGGGCAAGTCGGATTCCATGAGCTGTGCAAAACCAAGGATAGCGTTCAGTGGCGACCGCAGCTCATGGCTCATGCTGGAGAGGAAATCAGATTTTGCGAGGTTGGCTTTTTCGGCGACGGCTTTTGCCATTTCGAGTTCGATGGTGTTTTCCTGCAATACCTTGTCGAGGCGTTTTTGTTCAGTCACATCGCGGGCCGCTGCGAAGACGCCCTGAAGGATGCCGTCACGATCATGAAAGGTCGTCGCATTGTAGGATACGACGGTTTTTGATCCGTCTCTGGCCCGTGCCGTCAGTTCGTAGTCAGTCACTTTTCCTTCACTGAGGACGCGCCTGATTCCTTTCTCAGCCCGTTCCGGATCAGTAAAGAAGTTTTTAAAGAGAGCTCCGATCAGCTCGTCCCGTGAGCGACCCGTGAGCGCTTCCATTTGATTGTTCGCGTCGGTGATGACGCCCGAGGGGTCAGTGGTCATCAGCGCGTCGATGTTCGACTCGATGAGCGAGCGGGTGTAGAACTGTTGATCGCGCAGGGCCTGTTGCGCGGCGTATTCACCCGTGACATCACGGAACACGAGTACGGCACCAATGACGTGTCCTTCCCGATTGCGAATCGGTGCGCAACTATCGGCGATGTCACACTCACTTTTATCGCGTGAAATCAGGACAGTGTGATTCGCGAGTCCCTGGATAGTGCCTTTATCCAGAGTCTCCTTAACCGGAACGACTGCGGGGAGGCGGGTCTCCTTATTGATAATGTGAAAAATTTCGTCGACGAGGTGTCCGCTGGCCTGCTCCTGGGTCCAGCCGGTCAGTTGTTCGGCGAGGGCGTTGAGCAGTGTCACTCGTCCGGTGGCGTCGGTGGCGATTACGGCGTCACCGATGGAGTTAAGGGTCACCGCGAATTTTTCCTCACTGACCTGCAGGGTGACATTTGCCAGCATGAGTTGTCGATTGGACTCTTCCTGAGCTTCCAGCAGTTGTTGGCGCTCCGCTTCGATTAGTTGACGCGCCGTGTTGTCGGTTCCGATGAGCAAATAGCCAATGATCGTTTCCCGGGGGTCGCGCAATGCGGTGACTGAGACAACGGCCGGAAAACGGCTCCCGTCCTTGCGGATATAGGTCAGTTCATAGATGTCCTCAATGCCGCGCGAGGCTTTGAAGACCAATGCTTCAAATCCCGGCGTGATCGGAGTGCCGAGTTCAATGCTCAACGCCTTCGCCCGTACCACGACTTCCTGTGGATCTGAAATTTCGGCGGGGGTGATCTTGTTGACCACTTCCGCAGCCGCATAGCCAAGCATTCGTTCAGCACCGACGTTGAAGAGCTGGATCACGCCCTTTTCATCGGTGGCGATGCTCGAGAAGTTGGCGCTCTTGAGAATCGCGTTCTGTAAGGCGCTGGTGATCAATTGCGTCTCGTTGCGAAGGGTTTTAGTGCCTGCTTCAGATGCAGGAGGGGCGGTATCCTTCAGAAGTTGGTTTTCCGTCGGGGGGACTCCACCGCGAATTGGCCTGGATTTCATAGGAGAGAGGCTGAAATGATTTTCACGGGCGTAAGCTCGCCCAGCTACGGCAATTCGCCCATGGGGTTAAACCCTACCACGGTGAAGGGGAGATCCGCTTTGATTCGGACTCTCCTGAGTTCACGGAAACCCGGCAGGATCCGGGGACCGCAGTCGGTCCCCGGGACATGGATATCGCTGGGTCAAAGAATACGGCGGCCCTGAATAACACGGACCAGCACCATGATGATCGCCACGACGAGGAGAATGTGGATGAGTCCGCCCATGGTGGTACTGGTCACGAGACCAAGGATCCACAGGATGATGAGTATAATGATGATTGTTGTTAGCATGATTTTGTTTTCTTTCGGTTGAATAGTGGGGGTCGCCTCCCGCGCGCCGTTGCGGGAGAGTGATGCCCCAGTGGCTAGTGTAGAGAATCTGATTCCCGGAGTCAGGAATTGAGCGCGGCCTGAAAGTCTTTGATCGCTGACTCTACCGCCTCACGGCTTTCTCCAGTTCTTTTCTGGATGCGTCCGAGAAGTTCGTCCTGCATTCCGTCGACGAGCTGCAAGTCGTCGTCCGTGAGTTTCGCCCATTTCTGTTTGAGGCTCCCTTTGATGATGTTCCAATCGCCTTTGATCTCTAGTGTATTCATAGACCTGATAGTAGGCTGTTCGACGGAATATTCTCAATAGGGTGAAACCCTACTAACGATGAAGGCTATTCCTGTGATCTCTTTAATCCACGGGTCCTCAGCTGGATATGACAATGATGCAGATGAAGAGGATGATGCTGATGATAAAGCCGGTATTCATGATGGCGATTCTCAATTCAAGTGGTCTAGTCTGGGTGGCTCTCCTTCGGTGAAAAGGGTCGTCTCTAAAAATGAGATTGAGATAATGGAATCCCGGATAGCGCCCTTTCTCCCTTTCTAAAACGAAGCGTATGACTCGCTCCACGTTTCAACCATGGGGTGTATTACCCAATGCCAATTGGCAATTCGCGAAGTAGGGATTCACCCCATCGCAATCGTCTTTACCCGGGAGTAGCCTGCGATCATGACAAGAACCCAACAAATCAGTCTCTTCCTTCTCGCTTCACTTTTTGTGGCGATCGCCAGCACCAGTTGCAGTACCGCCCGTGGATTCGGTCGGGACGTCAGCCATGTCGGACATCATATCGAGAATGCCGCGAGGTAATAACGATTCGGTCCACATCTGTAGCCGGAGTCCCCGACCCTGGAATGGACGCCGCCCCTTGAGGAGAGCGAATACTGGCCTTTCGGGGACCGGCTACAGATCGGAACGACGAAAGGAATGAAGCGTCAGCCTGCGAAGACTTTTGTCAGCGCTCGCGCTCAGCGTTCGCGAGCCGTAGACTGGTAGGCCAGCCACATTGTCGAGGCAAGACCCGCCCCCTTAAGCAGTGTCTTTAGCCAGGACGATTTCGATTCGGATTCCTTGTGCCTTCCCTTTTGAAAGGCAGTCAGACCAGTTACCAGGAGAGCGGCGGAGGAGGCTGCCGCCCGGTATGAGTTGGCACGTTGCGTGAGTGCGTGGACTTCTGATCTGAGTGAAGCGAAATCCTCGACCAGTTGCGCACGGCTCAGTTCGTTTTCAGCGATTAGATACTGCTTACGTGATGAGGGGTCTTTCATGAGAGGGCGTTCTCTAAACAGGCATGATCTTTCCGGAGCT
>Ga0073899_10000992_pt1 | contig 26162 bp, 22 predicted proteins | sample KloWWTmetaKNB5Ph_FD_88975 | JGI IMG/M metagenome (GOLD analysis project Ga0073899, IMG submission 88975) | Active sludge microbial communities from Klosterneuburg, Austria, studying microevolution and ecology of nitrifiers - Klosterneuburg... | ecosystem: Engineered > WWTP > Aerobic digester >... | reverse complement strand
CGCTGGACGTGCTGGGCCACAGCGACCACCACCACGCGCGCTTTGCCGACTACATGGCCGATCTGCGCGCCGCGCAACCGGCGCTCAACGCCGCCTTGCTGGTTGGCCACACCACCTTGCGCATCAGCGCCATGGCCGATCTCGAACGCGCCGCCGATGCCCGCGAGGTCGCGCACATGCAGGCCGCGCTGCGCGAAGCGCTGGCCGCGGGTGCGATCGGGCTGTCGACCGGCGTCTACTACCCACAGGCACGCGCGGCCACCACACAAGAGCTGATCCAGGTGGCCGAACCGCTGCGCGACGGCGCCGGCGTGATCACGATGCACATCCGTGACGAGGCCGATGCCATCGACGACGCCCTGCGCGAGGCGCTGGCCGTGGGCCGCGCGGTGAATGCCCCGCTGGTGCTGTCGCACCACAAGCTGATGGGCCGCGCCAATCACGGCCGGTCCAGCCAGACGCTGGCGCTGATCGAAGCCGCGGCGCGTGCTCAGGCCGTCTGCTTCGACTGTTATCCCTACCTCGCCTCGTCGACCATGCTGCTGCCGGCGCGCGTGGCACAGTCGAGCGACGTGCGCATCACCTGGTCACGCGCCGAGCCCGCCGCCGCCGGCCGGTCGCTGCTGGCGATGGCCGCCGAACGCGGCATCGATCCGACCGAGCTGGCACGCCGGCTGCAGCCGGGTGGCGCCATCTACTTTGCCATGAGCGACGAGGATGTCGACCGCATCCTGACGCACCCGCTGGCGATGATCGGCTCGGACGGGCTGCCGCACGACCAGGTGCCGCACCCGCGCCTGTGGGGCACGTTTCCGCGTGTGCTGGGCCACTACGTGCGCCAGCGCCGGCTGCTGGCACTGGAGACCGCGGTGCACAAGATGACCGGCCTGCCGGCACGCCGCTTCAGCCTGACCGGGCGCGGTGAACTGCGCCCGGGCGCGGCCGCCGACGTGACGCTGTTCGACGCCGACCAGGTGCTCGACGGTGCCAGCTTCGACAACCCGGTGGCCGCGCCGGCGGGCATCCACGCGGTGCTGGTCAATGGCCGTGTGGCGCTGCTGCAGGGCCAGTCGATCGACGACCGCGCGGGCCAGGTGCTGCGCCGGGTTGCCGTCTGAACAAGGCTGCATGCCACAATGAAACGACGTCCTTGAAAGTCGGTGATGAACGATTCCCTGTGTTACCTGAACGGCGAATACCTACCGCTGTCGCAAGCCAAGGTCAGCGTGCTCGACCGCGGCTTCATCTTCGGCGACGGCATCTACGACGTGGCCCCGGCCTACGGTCGGCGGCTGTTCCGTTTCGGCGAACACATGGCGCGGCTTGAACGTGGCCTGGCCAAGATCCGCATCACCAACCCGCACACGCGCGATGAATGGCTCGAGCGCTGCCGCACCCTGGTGGCCGCCGTGGCCGAAAGCAGCGGCGCCGAGGATCAGGTGGTCTACATCCAGGTCACGCGCGGCGTGGCACCGCGCGACCACGTGATGCCCGAGGGCGTGACGCCCACGGTCTTCATGATGAGCAACCCGATGAAGCCGCCCAGCGCCGAACAGCGCCACCAGGGCGTGGCCTGCACCACGGCGCGCGACTTCCGCTGGGAGCGCGGCGACATCAAGAGCATCAGCCTGCTGGGCAACGTGCTGGCACGCCAGATGTCGGCCGACCAGGGTGCGCTGGAAACCATCATGTTCCGCGACGGCTTCCTGACCGAGGCGGCCAGCTCCAACGTCTGGATCGTGCATGAAGGCGCGCTGCTGGGCCCGCCCAAGAGCGAGCATGTGCTCGAAGGCATCCGCATCGAGCTGCTGCATGAGTTGTGCGAGGACTGCGGCATCGCCTACAACCTGCGCCCGATCGCCGAAGCCGACGTGCTGGGCGCCGACGAGGTGCTGCTGAGCTCGGCCACCAAGGAGGTGCTGGCGGTCACGCGCATCGACGGCCAGAGCGTGGGCCACGGCGCGCTGCGCGGCAAGCCCGGGCCGGTGTACGCGCGCCTGTATGAGGCCTACCAGGCGGCCAAGAAGACGATGTCGATCTGAGGGGCTGAGTGCGGCCATGCGCGACATCCCGCCCGAACAGAGTCTGATCGACTACCCCAGCGCCTTTCCAATCAAGGTAATGGGCCAGCATGTCGACGGCTTCGTCGAGGCCATGGTCAACATCGCGCTGCAGTTCGACCCGGCCTTCGACACCGCCAGCATCGAGCGTCGGCCCAGCAGGGCCGGCAACTACCTGGGTCTGACCCTGACCGTCACCGCCACCAGCCGCGAGCAGCTCGACGAGCTGTACCGCACGCTGAGCACGCACCCGATGGTCAAGGTGGTGCTGTAGCCCCGTCGGCGGGCGCCGCTACGGCTCGCGCGGGTCGAGCTCCCTGGCCTTGATCGCGGCCGCCGGGTCACCGTTGCGCGCCGCGATGTCGTACCAGTAGCGCGCCAGACGCAGGTCGCGCTCGGCGCCGTCGCCTTGCTCGTACATCGACGCCAGCAGGTACTGCGCGCCGACATCACCACCCTTGGCGGCTTCGCGGTACCAGCGCATGGCGTCGGCCGGTGACTTGGGCGCGCCGCGGCCCAGGTAGTACGCCGTGCCGGCCGCGACCTGGGCGTCGACACTGCCGGCGGCCGCCGCCCGTTCGTACCAGCTGTGGGCCACCACCAGGTCGCGCGGGCCGGCGCGGCCGGTCTCGAACAGCTGACCCATCGCGAACTGCGCGGTGACGAAACCCTGCTTCGCGGCGCGCTCGATCCAGCGCCGTGCCTGCGCCGGGCTGGCCCCGGCAAACTCGCCTTCGAGGTGCATCACGCCCAGGTTGTAGGCCGCTGCCGGCACCTTCTGCCGCGCCAGCGCCTCGAAGCTGCGCCGGGCCCGCAAGAGCCGGCCCTGGTCGTGGTCGATCACCGCGCGCTCGAGCGCGGCCTGCTGCACGGCCGTTGGTGCTGCGGCCGCGGCCGTCATCAGGAACAGCGCGAGCAGCAGCGCGCCGGGCAGGCGCTTCAGCGGGAACAGGGCGGCGCGCTTGAGCATGGCCAAGGGTACGGGGTTCTGCAAACCCGGGGTCCGGTGGATCAGCCCGCCGCATAGGGGTCGTCGAACCCCAGTGCCTGCAGGATGGCGGTCTCACGGGCCTCCATGCGCCGCGCCTGGGCCGCGCGCTGATGGTCCCAGCCCTGCGCATGCAGCACCCCATGCACCAGCAAATGGGCATAGTGGGCGGCCAGCGCCTTGCCGGCGGTGCGTGCCTCGGCCTCGATCACCGGTGCGCACAACACCAGGTCGGCGCTGATCACGGGTTCGCGCGCGTAGTCGAACGTGAGCACGTTGGTCGCATGGTCCTGGCCGCGCCAGTCGCGGTTCAGCGTACGGCCCTCGGCTTCGCCGACGATGCGTACCGCGATCTGCGCCGGCGCCGCCAGCGCCGCGCGCATCCAGCGTTGCACGCGGTGGCGCGGCAGTTCGGCGCGGTGCCGGGCGTCGGCGAACTGCAACGACAGTTGCAGCACCGGCATCATGCCGGCGGCGCCTTGTCGCGAGTGCGGTCCAGCTTGCGATCGCGGTCGTAGGCCTCGACGATGCGCGCCACCAGCGGGTGGCGCACCACGTCGGCTGCCGTGAAGTGCGTGAAGCCGATGCCCGTCACGCGGACCAGCACCTGCTCGGCGTCGACCAGGCCACTGGGCACACCTTGTGGCAGGTCGATCTGGCTGGTGTCGCCGGTGACGACACACTTGCTGCCGAAGCCGATGCGCGTGAGGAACATCTTCATCTGCTCACGCGTGGTGTTCTGCGCTTCGTCCAGGATGACGAAGGCGTGGTTGAGCGTGCGTCCGCGCATGAAGGCCAGCGGTGCGATCTCGATCAGGCCTTTCTCGAAGGCGCGGCCGACGCGGTCGAAGCCCATCAGGTCGTACAGCGCGTCGTACAGCGGTCGCAGGTAGGGGTCGACCTTCTGTGCCAGGTCACCGGGCAGAAAGCCCAGGCGTTCACCGGCCTCCACCGCCGGCCGCGTGAGCACGATGCGCTGCACGCTCTGGCGTTCCAGTGCGTCGACCGCGCAGGCCACCGCCAGGAAGGTCTTGCCGGTGCCCGCCGGGCCGATGCCGAACGTGATGTCGTGCGCCAGCATCTGCCGCAAATACTTGACCTGGTTGGGCGTGCGTCCGCTCAACTCGGCATGCCGGGTGTGCAGCACGATGGGTGCACGGTCGTCGACCTCGGCGGCCGGCACGCGCGCCGGCGGCGGCTTGAGCAGGTCGTCGAGCGCGCCGTCGGCAATCGGCGCCTGCGCCATCGCGTACAGATCGTCGAGCAGCCGCGCCGCGCGGTCCACCGCGGCGAGCGGGCCTTCGATGCGGAAGTGGTGCTCGCGGCGCGTCAGCACCACGCCGAGCGCGGCCTCGATGCGGCGCAGGTGGTCATCGAGCGGGCCACACAGGTGGGCCAGGCGGCGGTTGTCGGCGCCCGGGAGCGCATGGCGGCGGATCACGGCAGGTTGGCGACGGCACCAGGGCCGTGGGGGCGGAACAAGTGCGCATTGTGGCAGCGCAGGCCACCACAAAGGGCGCGCGACAATCGCGCCGGCCATGCTGTACCCCGCACCAACGCAACCCCGCGTGCCGCGCACCGTCGGCGTCGGCGGCCTGCCCTGGCTGTTGCTGCTGGCGCTGGCACTGGCCCTGGTCCTGGGCCCGATGCCGGCGGCGCGCGCGCAGCAGCTGCTGATCGATCAGGCGCTCAGCGTCGAGGCCGACGGCGCACGGTTCCCCGCAGCCGCGGCTGCGTTGCGCGTGGCACTGCCCGACGACTGGTCACGCTCGAGACCGGGTTCACAGGGGCCGGTGTGGTACCGCGTGAGCTTCAGCGCCGCACCGGGCCGTGGCGCCGACGAAGAACTGCTGGCGCTGCAAATCACGCACGTCTGCGCCACGCTGTCGGTGCAGCTCAATGGCCAGCTGGTGCACCATGGCGGCCGCCTCGGCGAGCCCTACTCGCAGGATTGCAGCCACCCGCAGCTGATCGTGCTGCCCACGGCCTTGTTGCGGCCGGGGCCGAATGTCGTCGACCTGAAGGTGATGGGCCACGCGCTCGAGACGGTGGGCTCGCGCCATCGCGCGGCCGGCCTGTCGGCGCTGATGATCGGCCCGCTGCACGAGCTGCAGGCCAGCCAGCGCCTGCAGACGACGATCAAGGTCACGCTGCCGCAGGCGCTGGACGCCACGCTGCTGCTGATGGGTGGCTTCATGTTCGTGCTGGGTTTCGTCAACCGCCGCGAAAGCCACCTGGCCTACTTCGGGGCGCTGTCGATCGGCTGGGCGCTGCTCGATGCCCGACTGTGGCTGCGTGAATGGCCGCTGCCGCAACGCACGGTCGAGCTGCTGCTGGGCGTGCTGCTGCCGCTGGTGGCGCAGGCGGCGGTGCAGTTCCTGCTTCGTTATGCACGCTGGCGCCACCGGGCGATCGACCTTGCGCTGCCGCTGCAGGTGCTGCTGCTGCCGCTGAGCCTGATGGCCGCGGCGCCCGACCAGCTGTACCGTCTGACACTGGCCTGGACCGCGCTGCTGTCGCTGCAGGTGCTGGCGGCGGCCCTGTTCTACCTGCACCGACAGTGGCGCGAGCGCCGTGACGAGTTCTGGCTGATGGGCGCGCTGCTCGCGGTGGTGGCCGTGTCGGGCCTGATCGAGATCGCCGCCCAGCGGCTGGGCACGCCGCCGCTGTCGGCCCAGCTGGCGCACCTGGTGATGCCGCTGATGCTGGTGCTGGTCGGGCTGCGTCTGGTGCAGCAGCATGGCCATGCGTTGCGGCAGGCCGAAGCCGGCAAGGCACAGCTGGAGCAGCGTGTGCGCGAAGCCACGGCCGAGATCGAACGCAACTTTCGCGCGCTGTCGGACCTGAAGGTCGAGCAGGTCACCGCACGCGAACGCAAGCGCATCGCCGCCGACCTGCACGACGACCTGGGCGCCAAGCTGCTGACCATCGTGCACACCAGCGAGAGCGACCGCATCTCGACCTTGGCGCGCGAGGCGCTGGAAGAGATGCGGTTGTCGGTGCGCGGGCTGACGGGTCGCGCGGTGCGGCTGGCCGACGCGCTGGGTGACTGGCGCGCCGAGGTGGTGTCGCGCCTGGCCCAGGCCGGCATCGAGGCCGACTGGTCGGCCCCCGACGACCTGACGCAGACCTTGTCGGCGCGCGCCTATGTGCAGACCACACGCATCCTGCGCGAAGCCACGAGCAACATCATCAAGCACAGCGGCGCCTCGTATTGCGCGCTGCGTTGCCAGGTCGCCGACGGCGACTTCCAGCTCATCGTGCAGGACAACGGCGAGGGCATCAGCACCGAGGCCGACGCGCGACTCGACCGCGGCCATGGCATGGCCACCATGAAGCAGCGCGCCAAGCAGATGCAGGGGCAGTGCCTGGTCGAGTCGGGCCCCGGCTTCGGAACCGTGATACGCCTCACGCTTCCGCTCGACCACGCCCTTGAGGGCGCCTGAAGCCTTGCCGATATGTCGATAGCATGAATCGCTTGGGCTGCGCCAAACCATGAAAAACATCCTCCTGCTCGAAGACCTGCCCGAGATCCGGGTCTGGTTGCGCAAGCTCGTGCTGCAGGTGTTTCCCGACTCGCAGATCTCCGAAAGTGCCCGCGTCGCCGACGCGCTGGCGCTGGTGACGGCGGTGAAGTTCGACCTCGCGCTGATCGACCTTGGCCTGCCCGACGGGTCGGGTGTCGACGTGGTGACCAAGCTGCGCGACGTGCAGCCCGAAACGCAGAGCGTGGTGGTGACCATCCACGATGACGACGAACACCTGTTCCCGGCGCTGCAGGCCGGCGCCTTCGGCTACATCCTGAAAGAGCAGGCGCGCGAGCTGATCACCGAGCAGCTGCAGCGCATCAGCCAGGGTGAGCCACCGCTGTCGCCGTCGATCGCGCGCCGCGTGATGGCCTACTTCAGCGCGATGAAGAAACCCCATGTCAACACCACGCTGATCAACGTGTCGCTGACCGACCGCGAGAGCGAGGTGCTGCTGCGCGTGGCCAAGGGTTACACGCTGCCCGAGATCGGCGTGCAGCTGGGCCTGAGCCGGCACACCATCGCCGACTACGTCAAGCAGATCTACCGCAAGCTCAACGTGAGCTCGCGTGCCGAGGCGGCGCTGGAAGCACAACGACTTGGGCTTTTTGGTCGATAGCTGACCCACCCCCGAAGCGCCTTTGGGTCGCTATGGAGAGCTCTGCAAAGCAACCCATCAGCGACATACGCTGCCGTGAACTCGTCGCCCTGAAGCGGCCGGTCGCATATGCAGCCCCAGCGGGCGCCGCATGGCGCGTCGGTCCACGACGAGCGACACCGACACGAACAAGCCACGCTGTACCGCCTGGTGCAGGCGCACGCCGCAACCTTCTTCGAGCAGACTGAGTCCGCAGCCGGCTGCCAACCTGCCGCAGTTCGGCAAGGACGAGTTCGACGTCATTCTCGAATGCGGCATCCTGGCCTACGGCTTCCCGCGGCTGCGCTGCGGCGACTGCGGCCACGACAAGCTGCTTGACTTCAGCTCCAAGCGTCGAGGCTTTTGCCCGTCGTGCGGGGCCAGACACATAGCCCAGACGGCTGCCTACCTGGTCGACCATGCGCCAGTGGGTACTGGCGCTGCCGATTCCACTCGGTGTTGCACAAGATCCTCAGCCGGTTGATGAAGCTGCTCACCCGCGAGGGGTGCTTGTCGAAGAGCAGGGCCGGACCGAAATCGCCGACGACGACAGTGATTCGGCCGAAGATCGGTCGCACGCGCCGGCGTTCAATCCGGCGCGGAGCGCGCCCACGGCCACCGCGGCCGGAGCGGCACCGCGTGCGGGAATGCGCTTCTGCCCGGCGTGTGGCACGCCGGTGCTGCAAGGGGCGCTCTGCTGCCCGCAGTGCGGGCAGGAACTTCGGCCGGGTCAATCGCGGTTCGGCACCCTTCGACAGTGGGCAAAGTTGGCCACTGCTGCTGGGCTGATGCAACGGCAGATGCAGCCGTCTGCAAGACCAAGACTAAATGGCCGTCACGGCTTCGATCTCGTCCCCCAGACCCAGCAACAGCAACCCCTGGTCGTTGCGCAGCGGCGCGGCCATCCGCCACGTCGCGGGCGTGGCCTCGTCGTGGCCGGCGGCACGGCAGCAGGCCAGCACCTGCTCGCGCAGGCTGCGCGTGATCGGATCGAGCACCTTGCCGTCGGCGTCGCAGCGGCGCTGCTGCTCAGCCAGGATCTGCAGCGCATCGTCGGCACGGCCGCGCACCACGGCCAACATCGCCAGTCCCTCGATGCCGTGTTGCATCCAGACCGCGGGCGGGTGGTTCCGCAGCGACTGACGGTGTGCGCGCAGCGCCGCCACCGCCTCGTCGGCGCAACCGGTGGCGGCCAACGGCATCACTGCCGACAGGATTTCGTGCAGTGCCAGCTGCCGCTGCCCCGCGTGCGCCAGCGTGCGCCGTGCAAGCGCTGCACTCTCGTCGAAACGGCCTGCCGCCGACAGGAAGTAACGCAGGTTGCTGGCGCTGGCAGCCTGTGCCGAGGCAACACCGGCAACCTGTTCGAACGCCGCATGGGCCGCATAAGCGGCCGTTATGGTCGCTTCGAGATCACCCGACTGCTCCGCCAGTTTCAGCTCCAGCCCGAGCCGCGGCACGCGCATCGTAGGCGGATCGTGCGGCCGTTCGAGCGCCAGCGCTTCGGCCAGTGCTGCGCGCGCGGCCAGCGGGTCGCCGTCAGTCGCCACGGACCAGCCCAGCGCCGCCAGCGCCGAGTGCAGGCGCCGCCGCATGCCGTTGGCGCGCGCCAGATCCACCGCCTCGTGTTTCAGGCGCCGCAGTTCGTCGGCGCTGATCCCGATGCTGCGCCCCAGACTGCCCAGGCGCAGCAGCAGCGCGACTTGCGCAGCGGGCGGAGCGTCATCCAGGTGCGGTCTCAGCGCCGACAGCGTCGGCACCACCTCGGCGGCCGCGCCGACCTGGTGAAACACCGCCGCCGTGAAGGCCGCCAGCTGGATCGTCAATCCGTGGTCACCTGCCGAGCGCGCCCAGTCCAACGCGGCGCGCGCGTTGTCCAGCTCGGCGATCGCCGCCGGCATGGAGTCTCCGCCCGCGGACTGTTCGCCGTCGCCCCAGCGCGCGTCGTCGTGGCTGGCGTAGAAGGCAGCGATCGCACGCGCGTATCGTTCACGCTGGCATTGCAGCTCGCCGTGCTGCGCCAGCTGCTCCAGTGCAAACAGGCGCATCGTCTCCAGCAGCCGGTAGCGCGCCTTTTCGCCCGCTTCCAGCGCGACCAGCGAGCGGTCGACCAGCCCGCCCAGCGCGTCCAGCACCGCCCAGTCGTCCAGCGCCCCAGGGCTATCGTCGGTCGCCTTGTCGGCCGCGACCTGCTGCGCCAGTTTGAGCGTGAAACCGCCGACGAACACGCCCAGCCGGCGCAGCACCACCTGCTCGGCCGGCACCAGCAGCGCGTGGCTCCATTCGAGCGCCGCGCGCAGCGTGCGCTGGCGCGGCATCGCCGTGCGCGAGCCGCCGCTCAGCAGCCGCAGGCTGTCGCCCAGCCGCTGGCGAAGCGCCTGCACACCCAGCTGGCGCACGCGCGCGGCGGCCAGCTCGATGGCCAGCGGCAGCCCGTCGAGCTGCCGGCAGATGTCGGCCACTGCCATTGCACTGCCAGGGTCCAGCGCAAAACCGCGGTCGACTGCGCGAGCGCGTTCGACGAACAGCTGGACCGCCCCGAAGCGTTCGTCGGCCGACTCGCCAGGGCCGGGCAGGCTCAGCGGCTGCAGGCGCAGCAGCCGCTCGCCGGGCACGTTCAGCAGTTCCTGGCTCGTCACCAGCAGGTGCACCTGCGGTGCGGACCGCAGCGCGTTGGCCAGCGCGGCGGCGGCGTCGATCAGATGCTCGCAGTTGTCCATCACCAGCAGCAGTCGGCGGCCGTGCAGCGCCTCGGCCAGGCCAGCCGAACCGCGACCGGCGTGCATCGGCATGTGCAGCACCTGCGCCACCGCGGGAACCATCTGCAGCGGGTCGTGCACCGCCGCGACATCCACCCACCACACACCGTCGGGCCAGGCGTCGCGCAGCGCAGCCTGCTGCGCTGCGGCGGCGAGGGCGAGGCGGGTCTTGCCGACTCCGCCCGGGCCGGCAAGTGTCACCAGCCGTTCCGCGGCCAGCAGTGTGGCCAGGGCTCTCAGCTCGTCGTCGCGGCCGATCAGCAGCGGCTGTTGCGGCAATACGCTGCCGGGCTGGAAGTCGGCAGGCGCCACGTACGCCGCGAAAGTCGCCGCCTGCTTGGGCAGGGCCTCGTCGCCTGCCACGGCCGCCGTGAAGCGGTAACCGCTGCCGGGAATCGTCGCGATCGCACTCGGCCCCAGCACCTTGCGCAGCGCGCTCACTTGCACATGCAGGTTGGCTTCCTCAACGAAGGTGTCGCGCCAGACCAGGTCGAGCAGTTCGCTCTTCGTGACGACCCGGTCGCGGTGCGTCACCAGCACCTGCAACACGTCGAGTGCGCGCCCCTTCAGCGAGGTCGGAGCGCCGTCGGCCAGCAACTGGCGCTGCGCCGGCCGCCACTCGAACCGGCCGAAGGCGACGAGAGAACCGTTGGTCATGCGCCATCGTGCCACGGCTCGGTTTTAGAAAGTTTTAGCCGCTGGCTAAGGACTCCGCCGCCGCAGCTGCGCGACAGTGGCGCATGCCAGCGCAACCCGGAGCCCGCCCCATGACTGCCCACCCGCAATCCGCCGTCACGCCGCCCTGCGCCGCGCCGTCGTGGACGCCCCGCAGCACCTACCTGTGGCTGCTGACCTGGGCCTTCACGCTGTTCAGCTCGCTGCGATTGGTGGCCTACCTGCCGACACTGTGGGCCATCCACAGCACCGGCGACTCAAGCCAGCACTCGCTTTGGACCTGGTGCAGCTGGTTCGGCGCGAACCTGACGATGGCGGCCTGGTTGTATGAACGCGAGCGCCGATTCGACCGCGCGGTATTCGTGAGCATCGGCAATGCCTCGATGTGCCTGGCAGCGGTGGCGTTGATCGTTGGGTACAGGGTGTGAAGCGGCTGCTCGTACGGAGCGGCGGGGCTCTGGCCCTGGCCGCCGGAGCTGCAGCCGCGGCGCCTGGCGCGGTGACGGACGCCAGCTGGGCCAACCGGGCTTACGCGCAGGCGGTGCAGCTGCTGCACGACGGCCGCCCTGCGGAAGCCTACGGTCGCATCATGGGGCTGGCCAATGCCGGGCACCCCGACTCGGCCCGGTTGGCTCTGACGATGTGCCGGCACGGCCTTCGGCTTTATGGCCGCGACTGGGACTGCGCCCCCTTCGAGATGGAGGCCTGGGCACGTCATGCCGGCCTGCCGCCGCCCGGGCCGCTACAAGGCGCCGGACTCGCTCCTGCGGTTCCTGCAAACGTTGCAACTGTGTGCAGAGCTCGCCGGTCTCTCAAGGAAATGTGGCTTTGCCACTTTCCTTGATCCCCGCGGGGGACGGCCGGCCGAGGCCGGCCTTGAGGCTCGCAACAGCTCGTCGCTCAGAGGCCGGCGCCAACCAGGCAAACGCGCCTGTGCATGGTCACGACATGTGCACAGGGGTCGGGTTCAGACTCTTTCCAGCACCAGTGCGATGCCCTGCCCGACGCCGATGCACATCGTGCACAGCGCGTAGCGGCCTTTCACCTTGTGAAGCTGATTGATCGCGGTGGTGGCCAGGCGGGCGCCGCTGGCGCCGAGTGGGTGGCCGAGTGCGATCGCACCGCCGTTGGCATTGACACGCGCGTCGTCGTCGGCCAGCCCCAGGTCGCGCAACACCGCCAGGCCCTGGGCGGCAAAGGCCTCGTTGAGTTCGATGACGTCGATCTGCGCCAGGCTCAGGCCGGTCAGTTCGAGCACCTTGCGCGTGGCCGGTGCCGGGCCCATGCCCATGATGCGCGGCGGCACGCCCGCCGTGGCCATGCCGACCACACGGGCACGCGGCGTCAGCCCGTGGCGCGCCGCGGCCGCCTCTCCGGCCAGCAGCAGCGCACAGCTGCCGTCGTTGACGCCGCTGGCGTTGCCCGCGGTCACCGTGCCGTCGGGCCGCACCACGCCCTTCAGCCGCGCCAGCGATTCGAGGCTGGTCTCGCGCGGGTGTTCGTCCTGGTTGACCAGCACCGGATCGCCCTTCTTCTGCGCCACGCTGACCGGACAGATCTCGGCGGCGAAGAAGCCGCTCTTCTGCGCCGTCACGGCCTTGAGCTGGCTGGCCAGCGCCATGCGGTCCTGCGCCTCGCGTTCGATGCGGTACTCGGTGGCCACGTTCTCGGCCGTCTCGGGCATCGAGTCGATGCCGTACTGCGTCTTCATCAGCTTGTTGACGAAGCGCCAGCCGATGGTGGTGTCGAAGACCGCATTGCTGCGCGAGAAGGCACTTTCCGCCTTCGGCATCACGAAGGGCGCCCGGCTCATGCTTTCCACGCCGCCGGCGATGCCCAGCTGCAACTCACCGGCACGAATGGCGCGCGCCACCGTGCCCAGGGCGTCCAGGCCCGACCCGCACAGCCGGTTCACGGTGGCACCCGGCACGTCCATCGGCAGGCCGGCCAGCAGGGCGGCCATGCGCGCCACGTTGCGGTTGTCCTCGCCGGCCTGGTTGGCGCAGCCGTAGATCACGTCACCCACGGCCTGCCAGTCAACCGCGGGGTTGCGCGCCATCAGCGCCTTGATCGGAATGGCGGCCAGGTCGTCGGTGCGCACCGAAGACAGGGCGCCACCGTAACGACCGAAGGGTGTGCGCTGGGCGTCGCAGATGAAAGCATGCGGGGTCATGGCTGTAGGGAGTTATCGGCGAAGCTGCCGACAGCCATTCTGCGACAAGCCTGGCCGGGGCCGAAGGCGCCGCTGCCGGCGTGATGAACTGCGCAGCGCACGAGGCGCAGCGCCCGACGGTTCAAGTTGCCGACCGGTGCTGCCGAAAGAGATCGCACGAGACCTCTCGCACCCTCGCCGTGCGGTGGCTGCAAGCCTTCGACCCGAACCTGAAGCACCCATGTCCAGCACCGTCGCTGTTCGAAATCTGAAAGTCGGAATGTTCATCCGGCTCGAGCTGGGCTGGCTGTCGCATCCCTTTCCGCTGTCGAGCTTCAAGATCACCTCGGTCGACCAGATCGCCACGCTGCGCGGCCTCGGGCTCGAGCGCGTGATCTGGTTGCCCGAGAAGAGCGATGTCGACGACGGGCCATCGGTCCCGGACGGTGTCACCCCGGCCGCGGCAGTGCCCGCCAACGCCGCCGCTGCAGAGCGGCCGCCGTCCGACGCCGAGCGCCAGGCCGCCGAACGCCGTGAACAGCTGGCAGCGCAGCGCCAGGCCATGCAGCAGTGCGAGGCCAGGTACGACGAGGCGTCGGCCGCACTGCGCCAGGTCAATGCCCTGCTCAACCCCAACCCCGTGAGCGCCGCGCAGCAGGCGCAGGCGCTGGCGCGCGCGATGCTGGACAAGATGCTGGCCGAAGGCGAGCTGTGCATCCGGCTGCTGTCGAGCCAGAGCGGCGACCGCTTCACCGCCCATGCGCTCAACGTCACCGTGATCTCGATGCTGATGGGCCGCACGCTGGGGCTGGGCGAAAGCGAACTGCTCGACGTCGGCACCGGCGCCCTGCTGCACGACATCGGCAAGCTCGATCTGCCAACCCGTGTGCACCACCCCGAAGACGCGTTCAGCAGCACCGAACTGAAGGCCTACCGCGAGCATGTCGCGTTGGGTGTCACGCGCGGGCGCCAGATGCAGCTCACCGAAGGCGCGCTGCTGGTGCTGGCGCAGCATCACGAACTGGCCGACGGCACGGGGTTTCCGCAGCGCATCGCGCTCGATCGCATGACGCCGGCGTCGCGTCTGGTGGCGCTGATCAACCGTTACGACAACCTGTGCAACCCCGGTCCGCGCGGCATCGCGTTGACGCCGCACGAGGCGGTGTCGGTGCTGTTCGCGCAAAGCCGCAGCAAGTTCGACCTGCCCGTGCTCAGCGGCTTCATCCGCATGATGGGCGTGTACCCCGCGGGCTCTCTGGTGCAGCTGACCGATGAGCGCTATGCGATGGTCGTGCAGGTCAATTCGTCGCGCCCCCTGAAGCCGCGCGTGCTGGTGCACGACAACAAGGTACCGCGCGACGAGGCGCTGCTGCTGGACCTCGAACAACACCCCGACATGGGCATCCGGCGCAGCGTGCAGCCGGCCAAGCTGCCGCCCGCTGCGGCCGTCTACCTGGCGCCGCGGCCGCGCGTGACCTACTACTTCGACACCGTGGCCGCAGCGTCGGTCGACGCCCCGGCCGAGCTGGCGGAGGCCGGGTGAGCGCTGCGCACCCGCACCCACCATGCCGATGAGTCGCACCCTGCACCCGGTGCTGCCCGCCACCGCGGGCAGCACCGCATCGCGCCCGGCCCTGCCCTTTGCCGCGCTGCTCGACGGCCTGCCGCTGGCGGCCTGGGTGGTGTCGCTGCAGGACCTGGCCGTGCTGGCCATCAATCAGACGGCCTGCGAGCTGCTGGGCCGGCCACGGCGCGATCTGCTGGGCGCGCCGGCAGGCACCCTGCTGGCCACGCCCGAAGACCTGAGCTGGTGGGAGACGCTGGACAGCCACGACCCCGGCAGCCTGTTGTCGGACACGCTGCTGTGCGGGCCCGACGGTGGCCTGCTGCACTTCGAGCGCAGCATCCGGCCGCTGTCGCAGAGCGAGGGTGAACCGCCGCGACACCTGCTGGTGACGCTGCGCGACCGCAGCGCCGAACAGCGCCAGCTCGATGCGCACGAGTCCACGCTGGGTGAACTGCGCGCCACGTTGGAGTCCACCGCTGACGGCATTCTCGTCACCGACCTGGCCGGCCGCATCCGCTCGTTCAACCGTCGCTTCGCGCAGATCTGGGGCATCCCCGAAGCCCTGCTCGAAGCGCACGATGACCGCCAGGTGCAGGACTGGATGCGTCGCAGCGTCAGTGAGCCCGAGATCTATCTGCGCAGGCTGGCGGCGATCCAGGACGCGGCCCTGCTCAGCAGCACCGAACAATTAAGCCTGCACACGGGCCAGGTGGTGGAGCGCGTGAGCCGGCCGCTGTGGCAACGCGGCCGGCCCGCCGGCCGCGTCTACAGCTTTCGCGACCTGACGCAGCAGATGGCGGCCGACCGCCGCATCCAAGAGCTGTCCACCACCGACGCGCTGACCGGCCTGCCCAACCGGCGCCGGCTGGCCGAATACGTGCTGGAAGCGGCGATCCAGTCGCGCCGCGCCGGCGCGAGCTTCGCGCTGATGCTGGTCGATGTGGACCGCTTCCGCCAGATCAACGACAGCCTGGGACACGACGTGGGCGACGAGGTGCTGCGCACCGTGGCGCAGCGCATCCAGACCTGCCTGCGCGACAGCGACGAGATCGCGCGCGTCGGCGGCGACCAGTTTGCGATGCTGCTGCCCGGCGCCGACAGTGCGGCAGCCGAGACGCTGGCACGCCGCGTGCTGAACGCCGTGGCCCAGCCCTGCAGTCTGGAAGGCGCGCAGTTCACACTGACCTGCAGCATCGGCGTGGCGCTGTGCCCACAACACGGTCGCACGATCGACGACCTGGTGCGCCACGCCGAGTCGGCGATGCGTGACGTGAAGCACGCGGGGCGGGCCAACTACCGCATGCATCAGCCTCGCGCCGAGGGCGACCTGCGCCAGTACATGCGGCTTGACCACGCGATGCGACAGGCCCTGGTCAGTGGCCGCTTTCGCCTGAACTACCAGCCGCAGATCGACCTTGCCAGCGGCCAGGTGGTGGGGTCAGAGGCGCTGATCCGCTGGCGCGACCCCGAACTGGGCGAAGTGCCGCCGGGCCGCTTCATCCCGGTGGCCGAAGAGACGGGGTTCATCGTCGCCATCGGCGACTGGGTACTGTCGCAGGCCCTGCGCCAGGCGGCGCTTTGGCACGAGCAGGGGCGGCCGATGGCGATCGCGGTCAACGTGTCGGCACTGCAGTTCCAACAGCCGCAGTTCACCGACCGCGTGGCCAGCATGCTGGCCGTCAGCGGGCTGCCACCGCAGCTGCTGGAACTCGAGCTGACCGAATCGATCCTGGTGCGCGACGCCGACGAGGCGCTGCAGCGCCTGCATGCGCTGTCACGCCTGGGCGTGCGGCTGGCGATCGACGATTTCGGCACCGGCTATTCCAGCCTGGCTTACCTGAAGCGCTTTCCGATCGAGAAGCTGAAGATCGACCGCAGCTTCATCCGCGGCCTGCCCGGCGACGACAGCGACGCCGGCATCGTGCGCGCGATCCTGCAGATGGCGCGAGCGCTGGGCATGAAGGTGATTGCCGAAGGCGTCGAGACCGAGGGCCAGCGCGCCTTTCTGCAGGCCGAGGGTTGCGCACAGTTCCAGGGCTACCTGTTCTCGCCGGCCATCGACAGCCTGAGCTTCGAACGCCGGCTGCTGCCGTTGCCTGCCGCACCGCCCGCGTCGATCTGACAGCGCACAATCGGCCTCTCGGCGCCACTGGGGCGCGCACGCGGCCGCCAGGCCCGACAGGCGATGATCTACAAGTTCAAATGCAAGGCCACCGGTGACCTGATCATGCTCGGGCCACAGGGCGATCAGTTGCTGCGTCTGCTGGGCCGCGAGCCGGCGGCGCAGGGCATCCTCGAACCGGCAGCCATGGCCGCGGCGCGACAGCAACTCGAGCGCGGGCTGGCCGATGCCGAAGCTGCGGCGGCCCCCCAGGACGGCAGCACCACCGACGGCGACGAACGCCGCCCCGAAGCCGTGGGGCTGCGCCAGCGGGTCTGGCCCTTCGTGCAGATGCTGGACAAGGCGCTGGCCGCAGGCGAACCCATCGTCTGGGGCGTCTGACCCGGCCCGGCGTGGCGGCCGACGGCGTCACCCGCCTGGTGGTCGTGCGCCACGGGCAGACCGACTGGAACGCCGCACTGCGCATCCAGGGCCACACCGACATCGCGCTCAATGCGCTCGGGCGCTGGCAGGCGGCGCAGCTGGTGCTGGCGCTGGCCGACGACGGTCTGCAGGCAATCTACAGCAGCGACCTGCAACGCGCCGTCGACACGGCTCGGCCGTTTGCCGATGCCGCTGGCCTGCCGGTTCAGATCGAACCGGGCCTGCGCGAACGCCGGTTCGGCCGCTTCGAAGGCTTGAGCTTTGCCGAGATCGAGTCACGTTGGCCCGACGACGCCCGCCGCTGGCGACAGCGTGAACCCGGCTTCGCACCGGGCGGCGGCGAATCACTGCAGGCCTTTCAGGCCCGCTGCGTGGCGGCCTGCGCCACGCTGGCCGAGCGCCACCGCGGTCAGTCGCTGCTGCTGGTCTCGCATGGTGGCGTGCTCGACTGCCTGTACCGCGCTGCCACGCGCGTGGCGCTGGACGCACCGCGCAGCTGGCAGCTGGGCAACGTCAGCGTCAACCGACTGCTGCACGTGGAGACCGGCTTCAGCTTGGTCGGCTGGAACGACGAACGCCACCTGCAGGACGCACCCGAACCGGGTTGATCGCGGCGTCGCCAGGCGGGTCAGAGCGGCCACGCGGACCGCCCCCCCGGCCGTCTATCGTCGAATCTCGCGCCATGCGTTCTTCGACGGCGTGATGTTGACGCAGCTGGAGATGTCTCGCCGCCACGAAGCGCCGTCGGCCGTCTGCCCTGAGCCGACGATGTGCTGGCATGGCGTGCTGCCACCGCCACCCCCGCCGCCGCCACCACCGTCGCCGTCGGCGGTGAGCAGTGCGTTCAGCCCCGAGCTGTTGGCGGTGGCCGAGATGGTGGTGCCCACGAAGCTGGCACCGTCGTACTTCTTGCCGCTCAGCACGTCCACCACGTAGAGGTAGGAACTGGCCGAACAATCGCTGCTGCCGGCCACGTTGGTGACGAAGGCGACCGCGCCGCGCGCAATCACCGGCCTGGTGTTCTCCTGCTCGCCGGCCGGCAGGTCGATGAACCAGCCGCGCTGGGTGCCCCAGTCGACCGGATTCGAGGTCAAGGTGTCGGCCCCCTTGACGTAGGTCTGCTTTACGAGCGCGCTGCGGGCATTGGCCAGCGTGGCGCCGTCGGCGATGGCGTAGAAGCTCTGCACGCGCGAACTGCCGAAGTCGCTGATGTCCAGCAGGCGCCCGGTGCCGATCAGCACGATGCGCTTGCTGGCGTACCACAGCAGCTCGGGTGCCGCCGTCACCGGCTGCAGGTTGCCCAGTGCATCCTTCAGCACCGCCACCTTGGTCGGCGCCGCCGGCTTGGTCACCAGGTCGAACTTCCAGACATTGCCCAGCAAGTCACCACCGTACACATAGCGCACCGAGCCGTCGGCCTCGACGAAGGGGCTGACATGGGCCAGGCCGGATTCGGCGCCGAGCGAACCGTCGGCGGTGGTGAATTCCCAGATCACCGCACCGGTGCTGGGGTTGAGCATCCACAGCCGCCCCTTGCCGTCAGTGGTGTTGTTGTAGCCCGAGGTCACCAGCACCGAATAGCCGCCGCCGCTCAGGCGCACCACCAGCGGCCGGCCCAGCGTCTGACCGACCTTGGCCTGGGTGCTGGCGTCACCCATCGCGGGGAACTCCCACTTCACCTTGCTGGCCAGCTGGGCCTCGGTCAGGCCGCGCGGGCTGCTGACGTCGATGGCGTAGTAGCTGCGGCCTGCGGCACCCATGCCGGCTACCAGCAGCTTGCTGCTGGCGCCGGTCTTGCCGATCACCGGCGAGCCATCCAGCTGCGTCTTGAATGCATAGCCACGCCCCGTGGTCTGTCCGATGTCGGGCAGCACGGCGCGCGGCACGAAGGCCCACAGCTCCTTGCCGGGCTCGGTCAGCGTGTCGATGGCATGCAGCATGCCTTCGCCCGACGCGACATAGGCCACGCCGTCGTCACGCGCCACCACCGGCTCTGAATTGATCACCGCACCAATCAGGCTGGCGCGCCCGCGGAACTTGGTGTTCTCATTCGTTCGATCACCACGCAGGTAGTCCATCACCTCGGTGGTGACGCCCCAGGTCGACGACGGGTTGACGGTGCTGCCCACGCTGGCGACCGTAAAGCCCACGCCTGACGAACCGTCGTAACTGGCGATCACGCGCGAGGTCCAGTCGCGCGCCAGCAGCAGGGAACCCGCCGACCAGGTGGCCGTGGTGCTGACCTCACCCGTGCTCTTGTTGATCGAGTTGGCCGTCAAGTCACCGGTCCAGCCGGCCGGGTTGTAGGTGCCGAAATAGGCTTTCGAGTCACCGCGCTGCAGGTTCACCGTGCTCACCGCCACGCCGCCCTGGGCGCCGGTCTGGCTGAGGATGTCCAGCAAGCCGGAGCGGATCGCGTTGGCGGTCTCGGTGGCGTCGGCCGCACCGTACATCTGACCGCGGCCGTTGATCGTAGCGTGCCACAGGTCATCGATCATCGGCGGCGTGTTCGAAACCGGCGTGGGCCAGGTCGGCGCCGTGACGAACGGGTCCACCGCGGTGGGCCACAGCGTGCCCTTGGCGCCCAGCGTCAGCGCGTAGGTGGTCAGGTGCAGGTTGATGTTGGGGTCGGGGTTGGCCACCGTCTGGTTGCCCAGCGGCACCTTGCCCGCCGGCAGCGGCGAGGTGCTGGCGCGCAGGCGCAGCGTGAAGTAGGCCAGCGCCTTGTCGGCCAGCGATGACCCGGCCGTGGTCTGGTAGGGGGCACCGCTGCCGTAGGTCGACTGGCTGTACGCCGGTGGCGCTACCGCACCGTCGTTGGCAAAGCCGTCGGTGATGATGAATGACGAGTTGCGCTGACAGGCGTATTGGATGATGTTGGTGTTGGTATCGAACTGGTTGCGGATGTACGCCATGGTGGCATGCGTGGGCGTGCCGCCGTTACCTTCGGCAACGTAGAACTTGCCCGTCACGGCCAGACGGTTGAGCGCCGGCGCTGTGGCATCCGCGTCATACATCGTCGGCGTGCTGCGGGCATTGAAAGCCACCACGCCCAGGCGCAGGCCGGTCAGGTTTTCCAGCACCTCGCCCATCGCCGCGCCCAGCATCAGACGGCGCTTGCGGTAGTAGGTGAACCAGTTGGCGAAGTTCTGCATCTCGGCCGTGTAGGTGCGCCCCGACGGAAAGGTGTTGCCGCCCTTGATCTCGTAGCGCTTGAGCTTCTGCCCGTCGTAGTTGGTGACGCAGGTGCTGCCGTCGACCGTGCAGTTCTCCTTCTTCCAGAAGGTGGCCGGGTAGTAGGTGATCGTGGCCTGGCACTGGTTGTTGGCGTTGCTCACCATGTAGGGCAGGGTGCCAGCCGAGCCAGAGTTGCACGCAATGCCGGTCGCCCCGACCGGAATGGTCATCCCGGTGGTGAACGTGAACTTCCAGTTCGCGGAACTGTTCGTCAGGTTGGCGTTCAGCGTGACCGTGGTCGACCCGTTCACCGGATGCGACCTCGCGGCCGCTGGGTTGGCGTCGCTGAAGCTGGTGGCCGATCCGCCCGACAGCCAGGCCGGCGACCACGGCACATAGGTCTTGCTGCTGTCGTAGTAGATCGGGTTGTAGTCGGCCGAACGTGTCCAGGCCACCTCAGGCGTGGGCGGGACCGCGTAGCCCTGGTTGCCGCCGGGATCGGCGTAGACCCGGTTGCCGGATCCGGTGCCATTGGGGAACAGGTAGAACATGTTCCAGTCGCCCGAAGCGCCGCCGGTGCGGCGGGCGCCGCTGGGATAGAGCGTGGTCGACGAGGTGTTGCCGTAGAACCAGCCCTGCACGTTGCCGTCGATCATGACCTCGGCATCCATCGATCCCGACTCGTCCATGCCGAAGATGACGTTCGGCTTGGCCAGCACCGAGGCCTTGAGCGGCAACTCGGCCACGTTGGTGGCCTGCGACGCGGTGGTCGCCATCAAGGCCCCCAGGGCGGCCAGCGAGACGATGAAATTGGTGGCGATCTTCATGGGGTGACCCCTGTTTCGACAGTTCAGCGGAATCGTGGTCCGCTTATCCCTTGGTCATCAAGGACTGCACCCAGGCCCGCGTTTCCTTGGGCCCGACGACACGCACGGTGATGCGGAACTGGCGTGCCGTCGGGGGGTCGGTCTTTTCCTTGTCGGTGCTCGACTCGATCTGCGGCACCTGCTTGACCAGGCATTGGCGCAGTGGCTCGGTGACCGGCATCGCGCCGGTGCACACCCGATCGACCACGTAGCGCACGCTGTAGGCGCCCACCGTGACCTCGGGTGCGACATCGAAGTTGACCGTGGGCATGCCGTGGCTGTCCTGCGCCTGCGTGCTGGCGTAGTACCAGTTGCCGGTGTCGGTGTTCTCGTCGGCCAGCGTCGTCACGGCGACAAAGGCGGTGTTGACGCCGACCTCCGAGGCCTGCAGCGCGGTTTCGCGAAAGGCCGCGTTGCCCGATGCCAGCGTGCCGATCTCGGTCATGCGCGCCAGCCCCAGGCCGCCCAGCAGCATCACCGACAGCAGCACCAGCACGACGATCATCGTCACGCCGCGTTCGTGGCGCGGCGCCCTTCGAAGCATGGTCGAACTCATGGTGTCTTGATCCCCAGCACCAGGTTGCGCAGCGGTATCACCAGCACCGCGCTGCGAAAGCGGTAGCAGGCCCAGTCGCTGACGTCGGGCTCGACGACAGCGCCGAACAGCACCGGCTTGTCCGTGCTGGCCTCGCAGACACCCAGTGCATTGGGCTTTTCGCGCTGCGGGCTGCGTGTGACCACGCCCACGCGCACGGCGCGCACGCGGGCGATGGTGGTCGCGTCCATGGCGGCAAAGGTGCCGGTGGCATCGACCCAGTTTTCCAGCGTCTTGCTGCTGCCCACGCCCGACGACACGCCGTACTGCGCACGAAAGGCGATCACGTTGCGCGCCAGCACGGCCGACGTGCCGGCCAGCGGACGCTCGAGCGTCAGATCGGTGCCGGCCATGCTGTAGCGCTGCCAGTTCAGCTGACCCAGCAGGGTGGCACCACCGCCGCTGCTGCTGTAGGTCGGGTTGGTGGTGAAGATGGCGTCGTTGTGCTGCACGCCGGGCGCAAAGACCAGCTGCTGCGGGGTGTCGACGGTGGACGGGATGACGGCCGTCACCGTGCGCACCAGACAGGGGTCGCCGACCACGTCGGGCGACAGCAGCACGGCGTCACCCACCGCCGCCGGCAGGTAGGACTTCAGGCTGGCATCGGCGCCGCTGCTGGCCTGTGCCAGCAACACGTTGGCGCCAGACTCCACGCGGCTGGCCTGCAGCACATCGATGCGATCGAGCCCGCCCGGTCGCGTGATGCGCACCGGCGCAAAGCTGACACCATCCCACGCAGGCGTGGCCCCCACGCCCAGGTTGAGCGCCGCGCACAGGTAGCGCGAATCGCCGAAGAAGCCTAGCCCTGCACTGGCGGCGTCGTTCTTCAGCGCTGCCAGTGCGGTGTTGATGTTGACGGCGACACCGCCCACACCGATACCCTGACGCTGCGACGCGGTGAACACCACCGCACTGCTGGTCGCAGCCAGGCCGACGATCAAGGACACGACCAGGCCGACCATCAGTTCGATGATCGACAGGCCGCGCTGGCGGGCATGCCGCGACATGGGGTGGCGGTCAGCGGACATCGGTCACCACATTCAGCAGCCGGGCGTCGGCGGCGTCGCGCGCCGTCCAGCCGATGCTCACCATCATCTGGCCATTGCCCGCATTCAGCGTCACGGTCTTGGTTACGGTGCCCGGCATGGTCGCCGCGACGCGGGTGGCCCAGTCGGTGGTGCGCGCGGTGGCGGCCGACGATCCACAGGCGCCTGACTGCGGCAGCGTGTAGCAGGCCGCGTTGACGTTGTCGACGATCACCGTGTTCAACAGCTCGTCGGCCATCTGGATGGCGGTGGTGCGCAACTGGGCGTCGGTGGCAGCCGTGACCATGCGGCCCTGCATGCGGGTCATGCCGATCAGCCCGAACGACAGGATGACGATCGCGATCAGCGCGTCGATCAGGGTGACGCCCCGCTCGCGGCCAAGCCGCGCACCGCGGCGGCTCAGTTGCAGTTGACTTGATGATTTCCGCATAACCTCATCGCTCCTCCGGCGTCGATCCGCAGGCCCGGGCAACGCAGGTCGCTCGAGCAGGTGACGCCGTTTGCACTCAGATTGATTGCCACCGCGGTGCCGAAGGGCGCAGGCCGGCCTTCGCTGCCGAAGTCGAAACTGGTGGTGGGCGCAGTGACGCTGTTGGCCATCGTGCGTGCGCGCAGGACAACCGGAGCCGAAGGCACCGTCACGTCCAGCACCTGCACGCTGTCGCCGCTGGTGCTGACGCGCACCGTGGTGTTGCGCTTGACGGCCTCGCTCTGCGCCATCAGGGCCTCGGTGAACAACAGATTGCCCGACTCGCGCAAGCGCGCGTTGACGATCATGTCGCCCATGAACGGGGCTGCGGCCGAGATCAGGATGGCCATGATGACCAGCCCCACCATCAGCTCGACCAGCGTCATGCCACGCTGGTGCTGCGCGATCAGGCGTCGCATGACGCTCCCCGGATGCTCCAGCAGTTGCCAGCCGGCGCGCCCTTGGGGTGCGCAGTGGTGGCACGCGTGCCACTGGAGTTGATCGTGTAGGCGTAGCCATTGAGCGTGCCACTGCCGGTGGCGGTGGCGGTATAGCCACTGCCGCCGCCGCTGAGCAGGCAGCTGATCGTGTAGTTCTGCACCGGGCTGGGCACATCGATGGCACAGACGTCCGAGCCGGACACCGTCTTCGCATAGCTGCCGCTGTCCTGGAAGCGCTGCTCCATGCGTGTGAAGTACGACTGCAACGCGTCCAGCCCGGCCGGTACCTTCGAGCGCTGGATGTACGCGGTGTAGGCGGGCAGGGCGATCGACGACAGGATGGCGATGATGGCCACGACGATCAGCACCTCGATCAGCGTGAAGCCGCGCGCCGCTGCGGCGGCGGTCAGGCGCTGGGGGTTCGGTCGGCGGCGGGCGGTGGTGTGCATGGTGACCTTCGGTACCGGGCAACGACACACCGGCGCCGGCTGCGGCGGCTGTGTCGGACCTTGAGCGTTCATCGGGGGTATCGGCCGTCCGCGGCGGCGACTTGAGCGGCAAGGCGTTTCCGAGTGCAACCGCGCCTGCCAGCAGCGCGACATCCGTCACACCGCAGCGGCACTGGCCATCTTTTCGGCCTGCGCGCGGCGGCACTTGAACCCCGGCACCCTGAAGGTCGAGCGTCGGCGTGCACGATTGACCACCCGGCCGCGGCCACGGGCCGTTGGGCGAGGTGACAATCGCCGCTTCAGAATGAAGCGTTCGACCCGTCCTGTGCCGCCACGCATCCCCCTTGTCGCCGCCACAGCAGCCGCCCTCATGCTGTTGGGCGCTGCCCCCGCGATGGCCCAGGGCTACCGCTGCAGCAGCGCACAGGGCATTCATTACTCGGACCGCCCCTGCCCCATCCAGGGCGGCACCCGGCTGGGCAGCATCGGCCCGGTGCCCGAAGTGCCAACGCGGTCGACCTACCTGCGTCAGGGCCCGTCGACGGTGACACGCGCGCCCGAGTACCTGAACTACCTGAGCGCCGAATGCGCCAGCCTGAGCGACGGCCTGCGCACCGCCGGCGCACGCGGGCTGAGCCCGACCACCCGCGCAGACCTGCAGTACGACTATCAGCGCCGCTGTGCGGCCGACGAGGCCCAGGCGCGCCGGCGCTGGTCGCAGGCGCAGCGCAGTGACCAGACCGAGCGCCACGAACAAGAGGCCCAGGCGGCAGCCGACACCCGGCGCCAACAGATGCAGCAACAGCAGAGCAGCGCCCAATGCGGTGAGATGCGCCGCATCATCAGCAACAAGAACGAGCGCCTGGCCACCCTGAGCGCGGGCGAGGTGGCCGACCTGCGCCGCTTCGAGGCCAACTTCGCCGACCGCTGCGCGCGCCGGCTGCCGTAGGCATCGGCGCAGCGGCGCCGCCAGCTTCAGCGCTCAGGTGCCGAACAGGTCGCCGCCGCGCACGGGCGGCAGCAGGCCCAGATGACGGTAGGCGGCTTGTGTGGCCACGCGACCGCGCGGCGTGCGCTGCAGGAAGCCCTGCTGGATCAGGTAGGGCTCGATCACGTCCTCGATCGTGCCGGCCTCTTCGCCGATGGCGGCCGCCACGTTGTCCAGCCCGACCGGGCCGCCGTCAAAGCGGTGGATCACCGCGTCCAGCAGCTTGCGGTCCATGACATCGAAGCCCTGCGGGTCGACGTCCAGCATCTGCAACGCCAGGTCGGCGATGCGCCGGTCGATGCGGCCGTCAGCCTTCACCTGGGCGAAGTCGCGCACCCGGCGCAGCAGTCGGTTGGCGATGCGCGGTGTGCCGCGTGAGCGGCGCGCGATCTCCAGCGCGCCTTCGCCGTCCGTTTCCACCTTCATCAGCCTGGCCGATCGTGTGACGATGCGCGTCAGCTCTTCGGCGCTGTAGAACTCCAGCCGCGCGACGATGCCAAAACGGTCGCGCAGCGGGTTGGTCAGCATGCCGGCGCGCGTGGTCGCACCCACCAGGGTGAAGGGCTGCAGGTCAAGCTTGATCGAGCGTGCCGCCGGGCCCTCACCGATCATGATGTCGATCTGGTAGTCCTCCAGCGCGGGGTACAGGATCTCCTCGACCACCGGGCTCAGGCGGTGGATCTCGTCGATGAAGAGCACGTCGTTCTTCTCGAGGTTGGTCAGGATCGCCGCCAGGTCCTTGGGCTTCTCGAGCACCGGGCCGCTGGTCTGGCGCAGGTTGACGCCCAGTTCGTTGGCGATGATGTGGCTGAGCGTGGTCTTGCCCAGGCCGGGCGGGCCGAACAGCAGCACATGGTCGAGCGCCTCGGCGCGGTGGCGCGCGGCGCCGATGAAGATCTCGAGCTGTTCGCGCGCCTTGGCCTGGCCCACATAGTCGTGCAGGCCCTTGGGCCGCAGCGCGCGCTCGATGGCCTCTTCACCGGGTGACGCAGGCGCGGCACTGAGCACGCGGCGCACCCCGGGGTCGGGCTGGAAATCGTCCGTCTGGATGGCCATGGCGTCGATTATCGGCGGGCTGACCTGCTTCAAGGCCTGAGCTGTGTGAGCCCCAAACGGTAGTGTCCCCTTCGCCCCAGATAGAAGTGTCCCCTTGCGAGCAGCGAGGAGACAGAGGTGTGCGAGATGGGGGAGAGGCTGATGAGTCAGAAGGAAGCGCAGCGGT
>Ga0073899_10000991_pt1 | contig 26164 bp, 20 predicted proteins | sample KloWWTmetaKNB5Ph_FD_88975 | JGI IMG/M metagenome (GOLD analysis project Ga0073899, IMG submission 88975) | Active sludge microbial communities from Klosterneuburg, Austria, studying microevolution and ecology of nitrifiers - Klosterneuburg... | ecosystem: Engineered > WWTP > Aerobic digester >... | reverse complement strand
GCGGTGAATTCGCTGATCCCCAACTCGCGCGCGATGGCGGCGAGGTGCTCGAGCAGAACCGACCCGATGCCCTTGCCCTGGCTGTGGTCGCTGATGTTGAAGGCGACCTCGGCGCTTCGGGGGCCAACCCGGTCGTAGCGCCCGACCCCGATGATGTCGTCGCGGTGCAGGACCACGAGCGCCACCCGATCCACGTAGTCGACGTGCGTGAAGCGGTGCACGTCCTTCTCCGAGAGTTGCCGCAACGGTGCGAAGAAGCGCAGGTAGATCGACTCCTCGCTCTGCCCGGCGTGGAACCGGTGGATGCCCTCGACGTCGGAGGGCTTGATCGGCCGAAGATGTGCCACGGTCCCGTCGCGCAGGACGACATCGGCTTCCCATTCGCTCGGGTAACCGGGGGGCAACTCCTCGTCGCTCATGACCCCATCGTGGCATCCATCGGCGACACTGCCGACATGGACTTCGAGCGAGTCGTGCGGCGCCGTCGGATGACCCGCCGTTTCGCGCCCACACCGACGATTTCGTATGCCGTGATCGCTGAGTTGGTCTCGTTGGCGCAGCACGCGCCGTCGGCTGGCTTCACCCAGGGCTGGGACGTGGTCGCACTTCTCGAAACACAGGACCGGCAGCGCTTCTGGGCAGCGACCACCGGGAGGGTGAGCGAGCCCGACGCCTGGCTGCGTGGTGTCTCGGCCGCCCCGGCCCTCCTTCTCCTCTTGGCCGACCCCACGGCATACCTCGACCGCTATGCCGAGCCGGACAAGGGGTGGACCGACCGCTCGCTGGCGCACTGGCCGATCCCCTTCTGGGACACCGACACGGCCATGGCCGCCATGATCCTGCTGCTCGGTGCCACTGATCGCGGCCTGGGTTCGCTCTTCTTCGGTGTGCCCGCCGGGCGCCACGAGTCGGTCCTGATGGCTTTCGGGATCCCGGAGCATCGCCGGCTCGTGGGCGTGATCGCTCTGGGGACCGAGAGCGAAGAGGTCAGGAGCCCGTCGCTGGCCCGGGGGCGACGTCCGCTTGCCGACGTGCTCCACCTGGGGCAGTTCGGCCGTTCCCCCCGCCTCGACGCAGAGCCCGGCGCGTCGCAGTGAGGCACTGTCGGACGTCTTTGTGAAGATGGCACGGACAGTTGTCTGACCGCGCCCCTCATCAGGGCGCCCTCGACCGACACCACGAACGACCTGACGGAGCACCACGCCTCATGGCCCGACGCACCACTCCCCCCTCCTCCGAGCCCCCCGAGGAGAAGATCGTCGACATCGACGTCGTGGGCGAGATGCAGAACGCCTTCCTCGAATACGCCGTCAGTGTCATCCACAGTCGGGCCCTTCCCGATGCCCGCGACGGACTCAAGCCGGTGCAGCGCCGCATCCTCTTCGGGATGCACGGTCTGGGGCTGCGACCGGACAAGGGGCACGTCAAGAGCTCGCGCGTCGTCGGCGAGGTCATGGGCAAGTACCACCCCCATGGTGACTCGGCGATCTACGACGCTCTGGTGCGCATGGCCCAGTCCTTCACGATGCGCCTGCCCCTCGTCGACGGCCACGGCAACTTCGGCTCGCTCGATGACGGCCCGGCCGCCTCTCGTTACACCGAGGCCCGCCCTGCGGCTGCCTCCCAGCTCCTCACCTCGGGGCTCGACGAGGAGACTGTCGACTTCGTCCCCAATTACGACGACTCGCTGCTCCAGCCGGAGGTCCTCCCGGCCGCGTATCCCAATCTCCTCGTCAACGGCGTCTCCGGCATTGCCGTCGGGATGGCGACGAACATCCCGCCGCACAACCTCGTCGAGGTGATCGGCGCCGCCCGTCACCTGATCGCTCACCCGGACTGCTCGCTCGACGAATTGATGAAGTTCGTGCCGGGCCCGGACCTGCCCTGCGGTGGTCGGATCATTGGCCTCGACGGCATCCGCGACGCCTACCTCACCGGACGCGGCACCTTCCGGACGAGGGCGAGCGCCCGGATCGAGAAGCTCACCCCGCGCAAGTCGGGGATCGTCATCACTGAGCTCCCCTACCTCGTGGGCCCCGAGAAGGTCGCCGAACGTATCAAGACCCTCGTGCAGGGCAAAAAGCTCCAGGGCATCAGTGACATCAAGGACCTGACCGACCGCAAGAACGGCATGCGCCTGGTCATCGAGGTCAAGAACGGCTTCAATCCGGACGCAGTGCTCGAGCATCTCTACAAGCTGACGCCGATGGAGGAGTCCTTCGGCATCAACATGGTCACGCTCGTCGACGGCCAGCCGCAGACCCTGGGGCTCAAGGCGCTGCTGCGCTGCTTTGTCGACTTCCGGATCGATGTCGTGCGGCGGCGCACCGAGTTCCGGCTCGGCAAGCGCAAGGACCGTCTGCACCTCGTCGAGGGGTTGATCATCGCCATCCTCGACATCGACGAGGTAATCCAGCTCATCCGTGGCTCCGACGACACCGCTGCTGCGCGGGATCGCCTCATCTCGGTCTTCGACCTCTCCGAGGCGCAAGCCAACTACATCCTCGAGTTGCAGTTGCGCCGACTCACGAAGTTCTCCCGCATCGAACTCGAGACCGAGCGCGACGAATTGCAGCGCCAGATCGAGGAACTCGAGGCGATCCTCGCCGACGAGAAAGTGCTCCATCGTCTGGTCTCCACCGAACTCGCTGATGTCGCCAAGGCTCACGGCACCCCCCGGCGGACCGTGTTGTTGGAGTCCGCCGGGGTGCCCGCGGCCACGTCAACTCCCCTCGAGGTGAGCGATGACCCTTGTTGGGTGCTCCTCTCCTCGACGGGTTTGCTCGCACGGACGAGTTCAGCGGACCCGATCCCCAGCGAAGGACCCCGCGCGAAGCACGACGCGATCATCGGTGCGGTCCGCACGAGTGCTCGAGGTGAGTTCGCGCTGGTCACCAGTCACGGGCGGATGGTCCGGTTGTCGGCGCTCGAGCTGCCCACCCTGCCGCCCCTCGGTGGGGCACCTGCCCTGTCGGGAGGCGCCCCTCTGGCGGCCTATGTCGATCTTGCCCGCGGGGAGGAACCCCTCACGATCGTGGGGCTGTCGGCAGAGGGACCCGGCGTGGCCTTGGGCACCGCGCAGGGTGTCGTCAAACGAGTGACAAACGATCAACCCGCGAAGCGGGACTGGGAGGCGATCGTCCTCAAGGACGGTGACTCCGTCGTCGGGGCAGTCGACCTGGTCACCGGACGGGAGGACCTCGTCTTCGTCACCAGCGACGCGCAACTGCTCCACTTCCCGGCGAGCGCCGTCCGACCCCAGGGGCGAGTGGCAGGCGGCATGGCCGGCGTGCGAGTGGACCCCGGTGCCCGGGTCGTCTTCTTCGGTGCGGTCGACCCCGCGCGCGACAACGTGGTCGTCACGTCGAGTGGCACGTCAGGTGCCCTCCCGGGCACCCAGCCCGGCGCCCTCAAGGTGACCCCGTTCGCCGAATACCCCGCCAAGGGCCGGGCCACGGGCGGGGTCCGTGCCCATCGCTTCCTCAAGGGTGAGGACACCCTCGTCCTGGCGTGGGTGGGCGCGACGCCGGCTCGGGCGAGCGGTGCCGGCGGAGTGGCTCTGGAACTCCCGGCCGCCGACGGACGCCGGGACGGCTCGGGGTCCCCGGCCGCTGCCGTCATCGCCGGGATCGGCGCGCCAGTCCGGCCGCGCGACTGAGCCGCGCCTTCGCGATTGGGCCTCACCCTCGCGAGACCGCGCCCCACCCTCGCGAGACTGAGCCCCGCCCTCGCGAGCCAACAGCACGGCATACGTATGCCGTGTGGTCGCCTTCCGTGGACGTCTCGCCAACCCGCCTCCCCAGTCGAGTGGGAGCAAACTGCAGCTTCGACGCCCGAAAGCTGCCGTTTGCTCTCACTCGACCGGATCCGGCATTGACCCTTCGGGGTTTGCGTAAACGTTGTTACGCAATCGTGACCGCGGAAGGGAACTCATCCGTGGACGGATCGCGAAAACCCTTTTACTCTAATCCACGAACCCCTCACCGCCGAGGCCGCCCGGCCTCGCGCGAATCACGGAAATGGAGGCGGGCAATGGCCCTTCACCCCAAGCGCCGCGCGGCCGGAATCATCACCGGCATCGTCGCGGTCTCCCTCACGGCAGTCGCCTGTGGCGGCGGCTCGTCTGATGGTGGCTCGGGAGGCGGCGAGGCCGCAGCCGACACCAAGGACTACTCCAAGTGGTGCGACCTGAAGTCCGAGCTCCAGGGCAAGACGGTCTCGATCTACACCTCGATCGTCACCCCCGAGGACGCCTCCCACAAGGAGTCCTACAAGGCGTTCGAAGAGTGCACCGGCATCACCATCAAGTACGAAGGTGACAAGGACTTCGAGAAGAACCTCCCCCAGCGCGCGCAGAGCGACAACCTCCCCGACGTCGCGTTCATCCCGCAGCCGGGCCTGCTCCAGACCATGGTCGACACGGGCAAGGCCGTCGAGGCCTCCAAGAGCGTGAGCGACGAGGTCGACAAGTACTTCGGTCCGGACTGGAAGAAGTACGGCTCGGTCGACGGGGTCCTCTACGCCGCTCCCCTCGGCGCCAACGTGAAGTCCTACGTCTGGTACTCGCCGAAGAAGTTCGCCGAGAAGGGCTACAAGGTCCCCACCACGTGGGACGAGCTCCTCACCCTCACCAAGAAGATCGCGGCGGACGACCCGGCTGCCAAGCCGTGGTGCGCCGGCTTCGGCTCGGGCACGGCCACCGGCTGGCCGGCCACCGACTGGCTCGAGGACCTCATGCTCCGCACCGCGGGCAAGGACACCTACGACCAGTGGGTCGAGCACAAGATCCCCTTCAATGACCCCAAGGTCGCGACGGCTCTTTCCAAGGTCACCGAGATCCTGAAGAACCCGGCTTACGTCAACGGTGGCTTCGGTGACGTGGGCTCGATCGCCACGACCACCTTCCAGGACGGCGGCCAGCCGATCACGACCGGCAAGTGCTACATGCACCGCCAGGCCTCGTTCTACGCATCGAACTTCGACAAGAGCATCAAGGTGGCCGAGGACGGCGACGTCTGGGCCTTCTACCTTCCGTCGGTCGACGCCTCCGCCAAGCCGGTCCTCGGCGGTGGCGAGTTCGTGGCCACCTTCCGTGACGCTCCCGAGGTCAAGGCCTTCGCGGCCTTCCTCGCCAGCCCCGACTGGGCCAACGCCAAGGCCAAGGCCACCACGGGCGGCGGCTGGGTGAGCGCCAACAAGGAGCTCGACCCGAACAACCTCGTCTCCCCGATCGACCAGCAGTCGGCCAAGATCCTCCAGGACCCGGCCGCGGTCTTCCGCTTCGACGGCTCGGACATGATGCCCTCCGCCGTGGGCGCCGGCACCTTCTGGTCCGAGATGACGAACTGGATCAAGGGACAGGACGACAAGACCACGCTCGACAACATCGAGAAGTCCTGGCCGAAGAGCTGATGCTCGCGTGGGAGGTGTCAGGCAACACCTGACACCTCCCACCGGCCAGCCGGTTCGGGCTCACGTCCCTCCTCGGGACCCTCGAGCAGGCTGACCAGCCCCGATGGGAGCGCAAGGATGCGCTCTCGTTGAACCTGAAGTACGTGACAGCGGGTGGGGCGGAACCCCGCCCCACCCGCTGTCCTTTGCCCACATCACGTTGCTCTTTCACAGGCTCTCTCTTCTCCTGGAGGTGACATGTACGCGCTGTCCATTGCCGCAGCTTCCTCGGACAACGTCTCCAAGCTGTTGGCGCTGCTCATGGGGATCGCCGTCTTCGCCGCGGTCTTCATCGGGATTCTGCTCATCGCGTCCCTCTTCAAGGGTCATCTCGGTGAGAAGATCCAGGCCGCAGCCTTCGTCGGTCCGACGATCCTCTTCATCGCCATCGGCCTGATCTACCCGGCCATCCTCACCATCCGGCGCGCCTTCTACGACGGCAAATTCTTCGACCTCAGCTTCGGCAACGCCCGTTCGCGCGGCAAGTTCGTGGGGTTCGAGAACTTCCAGGCCCTCTGGACCACGCCCGGCCTCCCGGGCGTCTTCGGCAACACCTTGGCCTGGGTCATCCTGGTGCCCCTGGTCGCCACGAGTGTCGGCCTGATCTACGCGATCCTCGTCGACCGCGCCAAGGGTGAGGCCGTCGCCAAGGCGCTCATCTTCCTGCCCATGGCCATCTCCATGGTCGGCGCCACGTTGATCTGGAAGTTCGTCTACTACTTTGTCGGTGACCCCACGGCCAACCAGGTCGGCCTCATCAACGCGACGCTCGCGAAGTTGGGCATGTCGCCCATCGACTTCCTCGGCAACGCCCCGCTCAACACCTTCTCGATGATCGTCATCATGATCTGGATCCAGGCCGGTTTCGCGATGACCGTCCTCTCGGCCGCCATCAAGGCCATTCCGGACGAGATCATCGAGGCCGCCAACATGGACGGCGTCAAGAGCTTCCAGATGTTCCGGTTCATCACCCTGCCGAGCATCCGGGCCTCGGTCATCGTCGTCCTCACGACGATCGCCATCGCCACCCTCAAGGCCTTCGACATCGTCCAGGCCTCCAGTGGAGGCAAACTCGGCGACTCGGTGTTGGCCAACGAGTTCTACACCCGTTCGTTCGTCACCCAGCAGCCCGGGCTCGGCGCGGCCATCGCCATCGTCATCTTCGTGCTCGTCATGCCGATCATCATCTTCAACGTGATCCAGATGCGGAAGGACGCCTGATGAGCAGCGCAACCCCTCCCCCCGTCCCGGAATCGGTCGCCAACGTCGCGGTCGAGGAGGCAGGCGGCGACCCCTCGCTCGAGACTGGCAAGGCCAAGGGCAAGAGCGCCGCCGGCAATGCTGCCCGCGCCGTGTCCTCACCGTGGGCCTCAGTCTTCGCGATCATCATGGCGCTTGCCTGGACCACTCCGACGGTCGGGCTGTTCGTCACGTCCTTCCGCAACCAGAAGGACATCCAGACCACCGGTTGGTGGAACGCGTGGGCGACCGGCTTCACCCTCGACAACTACAAGGGTGTCCTCCAGGGCGCCGAGGGCCAGCCACCGCTGACGGACTTCTTCATCAACTCGTTCGTCATCGTGATCCCGGCCGTGCTCCTGCCGCTGCTGCTCGCATCGCTCGCGGCCTATGCCTTCGCCTGGATCGACTTCCCGTTCCGCAACGGCCTGTTCGTTGCCGTCTTCGCGCTGCAGATCGTGCCCTTGCAGATCGCTCTTCTCCCTCTGGTCCAGATGTTCCAGGACCTCGGCGTCAAGAACTGGCCCGGTGGCAACTACTGGTCACTCTGGCTGGCGCACAGTGCCTTCGCTCTTCCGTTGGCGGTCTTCCTCCTGCACAACTTCATGAAGGAGATCCCGGCATCACTCCTCGAGGCTGCCCGGGTCGACGGTGCGGGGCACGTCCGCATCTTCTTCCAGGTGCTCCTACCGCTCATCGCACCAGCCTTGGCCTCCTTCGGCATCTTCCAGTTCCTGTGGGTCTGGAATGACCTGCTCGTGGCCATGACGATGCTCGGTGGATCACCGGAGCGCGCACCGCTGACCATGATCCTCAACACGATCAGCGGAACCCTGGGCAACCGTTGGTACCTCCTCTCGGCAGCCGCCTTCATCTCGATCGCGCTCCCGGTCGCGGTGTTCATCTCGCTGCAGCGCTACTTCGTTCGCGGCCTGCTGGCCGGGGGTACGAAGGGCTGACATGGCCGAGCAGGCACGTTCCACACGGATGAGCACCATCACCGATGTTGCTCGGGAGGCCGGGGTCTCCGTGGCCACGGTTTCCCGAGCCCTTCGGGGCCTCGATCGTGTGAGTGCCGACACCCGCGAGCGGGTGCTCAAGGTCGCGCAAGAGCTCGACTACGTCGCCTCCCCCACGGCCACGTCCCTCGCCTCCGGCAGGACGCAGGTCGTGGGGGTGGTGGCACCCTTTCTCACCCGGTGGTTCTTCGCCTCGATCGTGAGCGCGATCGAGAAGTCCCTGCGCGCGCGCAGCCACCACGTCCTCCTCTTCGACCTCGAGGACGACTCCTACGACAGTCGACTTTCGCTCAGCCAGAACATGCTCTGGAAGCGCGTCGATGGTGTCATCACCCTCAACCTGCCCCTCGACCCGGATGAGGTCGATCTCCTCGACCGCCTCAACCTTCCCGTGGTCGCCATCGGAACCCCGATCGTCGGTCGGCCGCTCGTCGCGATCGACGATGCGGTCGCCATGCGCCAGGCGACCGAGCACCTCATCGACCTGGGTCACCAGCGGATCGCCTACGTGGGCGCCGTGCCCGACAACGTTGCTCACGTCCTCACGCCCCAGACCCGCTTGGAGTCCTTCCGGGCGACCATGCGCGAGCACGGTCTCCAGGACCAGCAGCGGTGGATTCTGGCATCAGACTGGACGGCCGATTCGGCCCTGGAGCATGCGACCGAACTGCTCTCGTCGAACGATCGCCCCAGCGCCATCGTCGCCGCATCGGACGAGATGGCCTTCGGGGTCCTGCGCGCGGCGGCCGTGCTCGGCCTGTCAGTGCCCGACGACCTGTCGGTCATCGGCATCGACGACCACTCGCTCTCAGCGGTCATGGGACTGACGACGGTGCGCCAAGACGTCCAACAGCAGGGCGTCGTGGCTGGGGAACTCCTCCTCGAGGCTCTCCTTGAGGGCCGGGATCTCGACGAGAGTCAACAGGTGCACGTCCCGACCGAGGTCGTCATGCGCACCTCGACCAGTGCCCCCCGCCGAAGCTGACCTTCTGGCCGCGCATCAGGGCGGGAGGGCTCACCGGCTCAGTTGACCGTCTCGCTCCCGCCCAGATACTGCTCGGGGTCGCGCAGATAGGTGCGCTTGGCGAAGAAGAACCGGTTGGCCAACCAGGTGAGCACCCACAGGACCACACCGAGCGCGAGCAGCCACCCGGCGATCGTGTACTGCAGCGGATCCCGGCCGGTCCACGGGGTGACGAAGAAGGCACACGCGATCGCTCCGATGATGGGCAGGACGGTCGGCGTGCGGAAGTGCCGTCGCTGCAGCGTGTCCTTCGCAGGACCAGGACGGCGATGTTGACGATCGTGAACACCCCGAGCAACAACAGAGCCGTCGTGCCACCCAGGGCCGAGATGACGTCGCCGGAGTTCTTCGTGACGAGCACGATGAGGCCGAAGGAGATGAGCGTCGTGAAGATGATCGCGACCCACGGCGTCTGGCGTCCCTTGTGCACCCAGCCGAGCACCGGGGGCAGCACCTCCTGACGCGCCATGCCGTAGAGCAGGCGTGAGGCCATGAGCATGTTGATGAGGGCCGAGTTGGCCACGGCGAACATCGAGATGAAGGGCATGAGGGTGTCAATGGGTATGCCGGGTGCGGCCAATTCGACCACGCGCACCAACGGAGTGTCGGTCTCGCCGAGCTCCCCCACCGGGACGATCGCCACGGAGAAGAGGGCGACGAGGATGTAGATGATCCCGGTCGCCCCGATCCCGGTGATCATCATCTTCGGGAAGTTCTTCACGGGGTCATGGGTCTCCTCGGCCATGTTGACCGAGTCCTCGAAACCGACCATCGCGAAGAAGGCCAGGGCTGTCGCCGCGGTCACCGCGAGAAAGGCACTCTTGTCGCTGGGACTGTCGAAAACCATGGTCCGCGAGAAGTCGGTGCGCCCGGCGAAGAGGGCGTAGAAGCCCACCATGATCACGAGCAGGAGGCCGGAGAGCTCGATGCAGGTGAGCACAATGTTCGCCTTGACGCTCTCACCGACCCCGCGGAAGTTCACGGCCGCCACCAGCGCCATGAAGCCCAGCGCGATGATCATGACGAGGGTGGTGTTCTTGGCGTCGAGACCAAAGCCTTTGGCCAGGTTGGAGGCGAACGCACGCGAGGCCGTCGAGGCCGACGTGATGCCCGAGCACATGACCGTGAAGGCGACCATGAAGGTGAGGAAGTGGATGCCGAAGGCCTTGTGTGTGTAGAGCGCAGCTCCGGCCGCCTGGGGGTATTTGGTCACCAACTCCAAGTAGGAGAAGGCCGTGACCATGGCGATCGCGAAGGCGACGAGGAAGGGCACCCACGCCGCTCCCCCGACTTCGGCGGCCACATCACCGGTGAGGGCATAGACCCCGGTGCCGAGGATGTCTCCCACGATGAAGAGCAGGAGCAGCTTGGGCCCCATGACCCGCTTGAGGTCGGTCTCGACCTCACCGGTGTCCGAAACCTTGAGCTCAGCGCTGCTCGCTCCGGTGGTCTTCGCCTCCGCCATGACCGACTCCCCTCGCGGGAGTCGACGCTGACCCCCTCATGAGTCCATCACTGTGGCACAGGCGGAGGCGCCGACGGGGGTTGAGTGGGTGAGGAATTCACCCGGCCAGCTCAGGCGTCGATGCGCTCACGATCGAGGGTCTGGGCGGACTCGATGATGAAATCCTTGCGAGGAGCGACGTCGGTGCCCATGAGCAGCTCGAAGACGCGCTGGGCCGCCTCGATGTCGCCGATGGTCACCCGCCGCAGGGTCCGATGCCCGGGGTCCATCGTCGTCTCGGCCAGTTGGTCGGCATCCATCTCACCCAGGCCCTTGTAGCGCTGGATGGGCTCCTTGATCGAGCGTCCACGCTTGGCAATGCCCGCCATCGTGCGCCGCATCTCGGCCTCGGAGTAGGTGTAGATCAACTCGTTGGGCTTGCTGCCCGGGTTGACCAACTCGATCCGGTGCAGAGGTGGCACGGCGGCATAGACCCGACCTGCCTCGACGAGCGGTCGCATGTAGCGGTGGAAGAGGGTGAGCAGCAAGGTCCGGATGTGGGCGCCGTCGACATCGGCGTCGGTCATGATGATGACCTTCCCGTAGCGCACCGAGTCGAGGTCGAAGGTGCGGCCCGACCCGGCACCGATGACCTGGATGATCGCCGCGCACTCGGCATTGCCGAGCATGTCGGTGACCGAGGCCTTCTGGACATTGAGGATCTTGCCCCGGATCGGGAGCAGCGCCTGGTGGTCGGAGCTCCGGGCCAGCTTGGCCGTGCCGAGGGCGCTGTCTCCCTCGACGATGAACAGCTCGGTGCGCTCGGGGTCGCTGCTGCGGCAATCGGCGAGTTTGGCTGGCAGTGAAGAGGATTCGAGCGCCGTCTTGCGCCGCTGCGTCTCCTTGTGCAGCCGCGCACTGATGCGCGACTTCATCTCCGAGACGACCTTCTCGAGCACCAGTGCCGCCTGTTGCTTCTCACCGCGCTTGGTCGAGGTGAGCAACGACGTCAACTCCTGCTCGACGACCTTGGCGACGATCGCACGCACGGCCGAGGTACCCAGCACCTCCTTGGTCTGGCCCTCGAACTGGGGCTCGGCCAGACGCACGGTGACCACGGCCGTCATGCCGGCGAGGATGTCGTCCTTGTCGACCTTGTCCGAGCCCACCTTGAGCCGGCGCGCATTGACCTCCAGTTGCTTGCGAAAGACCTTGAGCAGTGCCTGGTCGAAGCCGGCGATGTGGGTGCCGCCCTTCGGCGTGGCGATGATGTTGACGAAACTGCGGATCAGGGTGTCGTAGCCGGTCCCCCACCGCAGGGCGATGTCGACCTGGCATTCGCGCTCGACATCGGTCGGGCTCATGTGCCCCTTGGCATCGAGAACTGGCACTGTCTCCGTGAACGTGCCGGAGCCCTGCAAACGCCACACATCGGTGACGGGAGGGTCGATGGCGAGGAACTCGCAGTATTCGGAGATGCCACCGTCGTGGACGAAGATCTCCTCGGTCACCTCCTCGCTGCGCTCGTCTCGGACCACGAGGGTGAGCCCGGGCACGAGGAAGGAGGTCTGGCGGGCGCGGGCGATCAGGCCGTCGAGGTCGAAGCCCGCATCCCGCAGGAAGATCTGCCGGTCCGCCCAGTAGCGCACCCGCGTGCCCGACAGCCCACGCCGGACCGAGCCGATGATCTCGAGCTGGCTGCCCGCGATGTAGGGGGTGAACTCGTGCTCGGGGTCCTTGCGCCCCTTGGCGCCCGCGACGTCGGAGAAGACACCCGGCTCCCCCCGTCGGAAACTCATGGCATACGTCTTGCCCCCGCGGTCGACCTCGACATCGAGCCGCGAGGACAGGGCGTTGACGACCGAGGCACCCACACCGTGCAGGCCACCGGAGGCGGTGTAGGACCCGCCCCCGAACTTCCCACCGGCGTGCAGGCGGGTGTAGACCAACTCGACCCCGGTGAGCCCGGTCTTGGGCTCGATGTCGACCGGCACGCCACGACCGTTGTCGCTCACCTCCACGGAGCCATCGGCGTGCAGGATCACCTCGATGCGATCACAGTGCCCACCGAGCGCCTCGTCCACCGAGTTGTCGATGATCTCCCAGAGGCAGTGCATGAGGCCGCGACCGTCGGTGGACCCGATGTACATGCCGGGACGCTTGCGCACGGCCTCCAGGCCCTCGAGCACCTGAAGGTGGTGGGCGGTGTAGTCCTGGCTCGACTTGGTCGTCGCGGCCTTCTTCGCGGCTGTGGCCACGGGCGATCATCGCTCCTGTCGGGTGCGTGCGGGCCAACGAGCGCTGGCTGGAACAGTGCAGCCCTCAGGCTAACCGCGGCCACCGACAGCGCCGCCCCGCCACGCGGCCCCCTCCCCACGTCGTTCCCTGCAACGGCGAGGTATGCCGGGGAGCCAGCTCACGGCATACGCGACGGTTGGTCTGTGGTCGGGCACGAGAGGGGACACGCGGGATCACGAGACGGACACTTTTGGGCCGGGAAGGGTTTTGCGTGTTTGACTGTTGGCAGGACGGCGGGGCCAACACACCCCGCCCGACACCGGATCCACCCGGATCCACGAGAAGAGCCTTATGAGGAGGCCGATGTGAACGCTGCACTGGCACCGAGCCTGTCCACCGCCGATCGCTGCGACCGGTGTGGCGCCCAGGCCTACGTGCGCGCGCGCCTCCACGGCGGCGGCGAACTCCTCTTCTGCGCCCACCACGGCCGTCAGCACGCCCCGGTCCTGCGCGACCACGCGGACATCCATGACGAGAGCGACCGACTGGCCGCCGAGAACGCGACCGAGGACGCGCCACTCGCGTGACCGGGCTGCTGCCCGAGGGCGCCCACATCTGGGCACCCGCACTGATCATGCTCATCGGGATCGTGGGCATCGTCGTGCCCGTGCTTCCCGGCCTCCTGATCACGCTGCTCGGGGTCCTGCTGTGGGCCTTCGAGACGGGCACGACGGCCGCTTGGATCGTCTTCGCCATCTGCGCCGTGCTCTTCGTCTCGGGTGTGGCCGGGCAATATCTCATCCCGGGCAAGCGGCTCAAGGCCGAAGGTGTGAGCACGGGCGCCCTTGTGCTGGCGGCACTCTGCGGGATCGCCGGGATGTTCGTCATCCCGATCGTCGGCTTCTTCGTGGCCTTCGTCGTCGGCTTGTTCCTGCAGGCCTACCTGCCACGGCGCGACACCGCTGCTGCCTGGCGGCGCACGAAGGCCGCCCTGCGCGCGATCCTCACCTCGATCGGCATCGAACTGATCGCGGCGATCCTCATCGTCATCACGTGGGTCATCGGCCTGATCTTCACCTGACGGAGCAGGGCGCCGGGCGACTCAGAGGTCGCGCTCGCGCTTCTCCCAGCGCTCGTCGAGCTTGCTCATGAACCCTGAACTCGCCGGTCCCTTCGGGCCCTTGCGCTCGACGCCACCGGGACTCGGCGGCTGGGCGTCGAGGGTTCGCCCCGGCGAGAGGGCGTAGGCGACAGCGGCCACCATGATCGCGAACCCAGCCACTCCGACCCACATGGTGGTGTTGACACCGAGGAGGACCAGACCCAGCCCCACGACGAGGCCAACGAGGCCGACGACCAGGCGTGTGCGTCGTTGACCCCGGACCGCGCCACCACGCATCTGGTCCGCGAACCGTGGGTCCTCGCTCGCCAGGGCCTGCTCGAGTTGGGCAAGCATCTGCTGCTCATGCTCCGACAACGGCATGGCAACCTCCCTGGAAGACCTCGTGTGGACCCTGCTCTCGCAGTGGTCGCGTGGAACGTTCTCTCTGAAGGATAGATCGCCGCAGCACGTCTCGGTAGGTCGCGGCCCCACCACTGCAGAATGCTCACCGGTCAGGGCTCGGACCGGCGGTCGGGGCGCCGGTTGGACAGCAGGCTGGCGGGTCGGACCGCACCGGCTCCGAAGCGGGCACTCGCTCGGTCGATGGCACGATCCGCGTCGCGCCACCCGTGGTCGGGCTCGCCCAACATCCCTTGGATTGGCGCCTCCTCGACGGGCACGAGCTTCTCCATTCGCACTCCGACGAGGCGCAGTCGCGCGCGTTGCAGCCCGAGCGCGTCGAAGAGCCCGGCCGCGGTCTCGTAGATGTCCCTGCTGACGTCGGTGGGTTCACGCAGGGTCTTGGAGCGCGTGATGGTGGTGAAGTCGGCGAAGCGGACCTTGATGCTCACGGTCCGTCCCGCCATCCCGGCGGCCCGGACCCTGGCGGCCGTGCGGTCGCTCAGTTTGAGCAGGTGCTTGCGGATCTCGACCAGGTCGTCGATGTCGTGCGCGAAGGTCTCGTCCGAGCCGATGCTCCGCTCGCGGTGCTCGGGTTCGACCGATTGTGGATCGCGTCCCCAACTGAGGTCGTGGAGGTGTCGCCCACCGACGTCGCCCAGTGCCCGCGTCAGGGTCGTCAGCGGCGTGTGGGCGATGTCGGCGACCGTGCGCAGGCCGAGGCGCGCGAGGGTCTCCTCGGTACGCTCCCCGACTCCCCAGAGCGCTCCAACCGGCAACTGCTGCACGAAGGCGACGACCTCGTCCGCGGGGACGACCAGCAACCCGTCCGGCTTGGCCAGTCCCGAGGCGAGCTTGGCCACGAACTTGGTCGATGCCACTCCGACCGAGCAGGTGATGCCCTGCTCGTCGGCGACGAGATTGCGGATGTGGGCACCGATGGCGGCGGGAGGGCCCATCCGGCGGATCGCGCCACTGACGTCGAGGAAGGCCTCATCGAGGCTGAGTGGCTCGAGCACCGGCGTCACCGAGCGGAAGATCTCCATCACCGCACCCGAGATGCGGGAGTAGAGCCCATGGTCGGGCGCCAGGATCGTGGCCTGGGGACAGAGCCGTCGGGCCCGGCTCATCGGCATCGCCGAGGTGACGCCGAAGGCGCGTGCCTCGTAGGTTGCCGAGAGCACCACTCCGCGCCCGGCGGCCGCTCCGACGATGACCGGGGTTCCGCGTAACTCGGGTCGGGCCAGGAGCGAGGCCGAGGCATAGAAGGCGTCCATGTCGACGTGAAGGACGGTGCACCCGGTGTCGTCGGGTGGTCCGTCGCCGCGACGGGCGGGTGTGGCGTACTGGCGCCGGCTCATGAGGCCTGTCCGAGCACCTAGGGACGGGCGGCGACGACGTGCAGCGCGCTGGCGAGCGAGGTCAACGCAGGGTGGGCCGCTGCGGCCTCTTCGAGGGCGAGGAGGGCGTGCCGATCCGCCTCGGAATCGAGGGCAGCCGACGGGGCCAGATCCGTGAAGATCCGCACCGGATGGGTGTCCACGACGTCGAGACCTGCTGCGCGGACGAGCGCGAGGACCTCGTCGCTGTCGAAGCGGTGGGGCACCGGGTCGTCAGCTCCCCACCGGCCGTCGGGACTGGACAGGGCCGTGCGGGCCTTGTCGAAGGCCCCCGCGAGGGCGCGCGAGAGGACGGCCGCCAGTCGCTGGGTGGTCACGAGGGACAGCAGCCCACCCGGCGCGAGCACCTCGGCGAGCCTGGCCACGGTGCTCTCTGGGTCATCGACGTGCTCGAGGGTGCCATGGCAGGTCACGAGGTCGACGGCCCGGCCGTCCAGCAGGGCCTTCAGGGAGTCGGCGTCACCCTGACGGGCCGTGATCAGGTGTGACGCGTCAGTCTCTGCGGCGCGTCGACGCAGGGAGGCCAGGGCATCCGGGCTGGGGTCGACGACGAGTACCTCGTGACCTTCGAGGGCCAGGGGCACGGCCAGTCCACCGCTCCCCCCGCCGAGGTCGAGCACGGTGAGAGGTCGATCGAGTTCGGCCTGTCGCCGACTGGCGTGCTCGGCGACGGTCGCCCAGATGGCGGCGGTGCGGACGGACGCCTCGACGCCCGGGCGGCGGTGCGAGAGTCGCTCATCGGTCACGGGCCCACCCTAATGTCCTGAGCTCCCGGGACTGGAGTGCCACAGCTTGCGCGGCGGCTGCTGTCCCTCGGCGACCCCGAGCCCGTCGGGCACCGCCACCCCGGGAGGCGCCCCTGAACCCGACCGGATGCCGATACCTGCAGGCTTGGTGTCGGCATACGGGGATTGCCGGAAGCCGGAGGCATGGACGAGGACCCGGCGTCGCGGATCGGCCATCGCCTCGGCCTCCTCGGCGCGCGCCCTGGCCAAGGAATCGACCTCCTCGAGGCGAGCGCGGACGGCGTCGACACCACCCTCCTGCCAGGCCTCCCAGAGGGTGGGGATCTCCCACGCACCGGTTGCTCGCAGCGAGAGTCCACGAGCGCCCGTGCGGCGGATCACCCCACGCACGAGGAGCAACCAGGAGTGGAAGACCGTTGCGGCATAGGGACCCTGGACATCCTCGAAGAAGGTGGCATCCGCGGGCCCGGTGCCGTCGTCGACCGTGAGGAAGACGACTCGACGCCCCGAGCGGATCGGCGGGGTCTGGGTCGCGACCTTGACTCCACCGACGAGGACCGTGCTGCCACTGCGCCCGCGGATCAGGTCGGCGCTGCGTGTCACCCCCAGCGCTTGCAGCATCGGGGCGTAGAACGCGATGACGTGTGCCGAGGCATCGAGGCCGAGGATGTCGAGCTCGGCCCGCACCCGCTCGGTGCCGGTCATCTCGGGCAGTCCACTGCCCACGCTGAGGTCAGGGCGATCCCCGAGGTCGAGAAGGAGCTGGACCGACTGACGTTCCGCCGGGACCACCTCCTGGGCGGCCTGGGACTGGGCCGCCGCGAGGGCTCGCACATCACCCTCACCGCGCGGTGTCATCGGTCGCGGAGCCGTCCGGCCGCGACCACCACGACCACCTCGGCCACCGGTGCGACCGAGCGAGCGCTGCCACCGGTCGAGTTCGGCGACGTGGAGGAGCAGGTCACGACGGGTGATCCGACCACGCCGGCCCAACCCAGCCGCACGCCCTTCGGGCCCGGTCGTGCCCCCGAGTCCGTGGAGGGAGTCGAAGGCACCCGCGAGCACGAGCCGCTCGACGACCGGCCGACTCACCCGTGCGCGCGACCAGAAGTCGGACAGGTCGGCATACGGGGCGCCGGCGACGATCGCGGCCACCTCCGCTCCGCTCATCCCCTTGACGTCGGCGAGGGAGAGTCGGATGCCGTGGCGGCTGCCGTCGGGCAGGTCCGGGTCGTGAGGGGTCTCCCCCACCACGTCGAGGGCCTCGATGCGATAGACGTCGGTGGAGGCGTTGACATCGAGCGGCAGGATCGTGATGCCCAGGCTGCGGGCGTCGTCGAGGATCAGGCGCTTGGGGTACATCCCCGGGTCGTGGGTGAGGACCCCCGCGAGGAACGCCGCAGGGTGGTGGGTCTTGAGCCAGGCCGAGTGGTAGGTCGGCAGGGCGAAGGCGGCGGCGTGAGCCTTGCAGAAGCCGAAGGACGCGAAGGACTTGAGCACCTCCCAGATCTCGTCGCGCTCACTCGCGGTGTAGCCCTTGGCCTTGGCTGCCGGGCGCCACCAGGCCTCGGTCTCCTCCTGGCCCTTGGGGCTGCCCATGGCGCGCCGCACCTCGTCGGCCTGGGCCAGACTCACCCCGGTCGTCTCGGCGACGATCCGCAGCACCTGCTCGTGGAAGACGACGACCCCCTCGGTCTCGGCGAGCGACGGGATGAGGCTCGGGTGGAGGAATCTCCTTCTACGCCAACCGTGCCGACTCTCCAGGAAGGGGGTGATCATGTCGGACTTCACCGGGCCGGGGCGGAAGAGCGAGATGTCGATGATGAGGTCGTCGAAGCGTTCGGGCCCGAACTTGCCGATGAGTTCGCGCTGCCCGGGGCTCTCGATCTGGAAGCAGCCCAGGGTGCGTGTCGTCCGGATCATCCGGAAGGTCGCCTCATCGTCTAGGGGCACGCACGTCTCGTCGTCGAGGTCGACATCGACTCCCTCCACCCGAGCGATCTCGGCGACCGCATGGGCCATTGCCGACTGCATCCGGATGCCGAGGACGTCGAGCTTGAGCAGGCCGAGGATCTCGACGTCGTCCTTGTCGAACTGACTCATCGGGAAGCCGAGCCAACTCGCCTCCACCGGCGTCCGGTCGAGCAGTCCGGCGTTGGAGAGGATGACGCCACAGGGATGCAGGGCGATGTGCCTCGGCAGTCCGTCGAGCCGCTCGACGAGGTCGAAGAGGGTGTCGAGGCGCTGGGCGTCCACTCCGCGCCGGGAGAGCACGCGGAGCTCGGGCAGGTCCGCCATCGCCGACCGTGCATCCCTGGCCCGGATGTGTGGGAAGGCCTTGGCGATCTCGTCGACCTCCGCGGGCGGCATCCCCAGGGCCGCACCGACGTCCCGGATCGCGTGCCGCACCTTGTAGGTGTCCATCATCGACACGCAGGTGACCCGCTCCCCTCCGAAGCGCTCGAGGATCGCCTCGTAGATCTCGGTGCGGCGCGCGGACTCGACATCGACATCGATGTCGGGGAGCTCGGCCCGCAGCGGTGAGCAGAAGCGCTCCATGAGCAGGTCGTGGCGGATCGGATCGACGCCGCTGATCTCGAGGAGGAAGTTGACGAGCGAGCCGGCGCCCGAGCCTCTGGCTGCGACCCGCACCCCCTTCTCGCGGATGAGGTCGGTGACTTCGGCGACGGTGAGGAAATAGGTGGGGTAGCCGAGCTCGGCGATGACCCTCAGCTCGTCGTCCAGCCTTCTTTCCACCGTATGCCGTGTGCTGTCGTCCGCTCCCGGGTATCGCCTCCCGATGGCGCTCCGGCAGCGTTCGGCGAGAACGGATTGCGGGTCGGTGCCCTCCTTGATGCCGAGGATGTGCGGCTCGGGGAGATGGACTCCCCCGATGCCCAGGTCAGCCCTTGGATCCTGGGCGCACTCGACCGCGAGCGCCATCGTGTCGGCGAAGAGTCGGGTGGCGCGGCTGCGGTCCCCGGTGACGGTCAGGGCGTGCTGCCACATGGTCGCGGTGTCAGCGAGATGTCCGGCATCGGTGACCCGGTCGAGGTGGCGGGTGTCGAGCACGACCAGACGGCGGGCGGCATCGAGGACATCGGCGACGACGGCATCTGCGGGCGCGACGTGGCGAACCGCTGCGGTGAGCACGGCGGGCAGGCCGACCTCGTCGGCCAGACCGAGCAGTCGGGCGGCATGACGACGACACCCGGGAGTTCCGTCCGGCCCACCGTGATGGACGACCTCGATCGCGAGCGCGTCGTCGGGCAGCAGGGCCCGCCAGGCGAGGAGGAGGTCACGAGCACGGTCGAGGCGATTGGCGAGGAGTGCCCGTCCGACGTCGGAGTCCGGCCCGAGCAGCACCCGCAACCGCGCCGGCCCACCGGCAGTCGAGTGGGCAGTAAAGGATGTTTGAGCGCCCTCTGAAACGTCTTTTACTGCCCACTCGACTGGGGCGGTGGGGCCGAGCCTCGGCGTGGCCCAAGCAGCGAGGAGGTCGGGGGTGGTGATCGGGGTGCCGCGTTCGCCGCGCAGGTGGGTGTCGGTGACGAGTCGACACAGGGCCGACCAGCCACTCGCCGACCCGAGCCCGGCTGCACCGCCCCTTGCGAGGACGACGACGCGGGGATGGCGCGGATCGACGATCGCTCCCCCACGCACCGGAGACCTGTCTCGAGTTGGGTGCGCAAAGGGTTGCCCTGGCCCCTCCCTGCGCACCCAACTCGGAGAGGAGGCGAGAGCCAGGTCGACGCCGAGGATCGGGGTGATCCCAGCGGCCGTCGTGGCCGTCGCGAACCGGATCGCGCCGTAGAGACTGTCGCGGTCGGTGAGCGCAAGCGCCGGCTGGCCGTGCTCGGCAGCACGTTCGACGAGGGCTTTCGGGGTCGCGGCACCATGACGCATCGAGAAGCCCGAAGCGACATGGAGATGGACGAAATCGGTCGAGTCCACGAGCCTCCACTTCCTCTCGAGTTGGGTGCGTCCAGATGGGCCCTGACCCACCCCAGCGCACCCAACTCAGGTCTAGGCGGTGCGGACCGGGGCCAGCCCCGGATGGGCCTCGATCCGCACCGGGAGGCCGATGACCATCTCGGCGCGTGCGAGGAAGCTCTCGGCATCGCGGAGCAGGTCGTCGGCCTCCCGCACACTGACCCGGACCCGCCCGGACTCCACGAGGGAGAGCCGCCTCGTCACGAGGGCGAAGTGCCGCGACCACTCGGACAACTCGGGCGTCAGGCGGGTGAGCAGGTCCCACAGGCTGACCGGACCCGCGTGCTCGTGACGACGTCGACGGTCACGCGCGGCCACGACGGCCGCCGCCGCGCGCAGGGCCGCCTGGTGGGCGGCGCGGTGTCGCGCCGTGGCCGACTCCGCCGCGTAGCCGAGGACGAGGGACTCGTGGGCGCGCTCGACCAAGGCCAATGTGCTGTTGTCCGGAGGGCTGATCTGGTGCGGGAAGGTCATCGGGTCTCCTCGGTCCTTGACGGTTAGCTCAACTGGATCGGTGCGATCGACGGGGTCGGGTTGATCGACCGGACTGCGACACGTGGTCGTCAGTCCTGGGCACAGAGCAGCACCCACGGTCCGGCCGCGCCCGGCCCATCACTGCCGAGCTCGTAGATCCCGGGGCTGCCGGTGCGTCCGGCCTGGGCGTGCACCCGCCACACCCGCCGGTCCCCCATGGCCACTCCTTCACCCTCACCGCGCCACCAGGACCGACGCTCCTGCCAATGCCCTTCGACGGACCGGACGACGTGGAGACGACCCCGCCAGAGGAAGGCCGTGGGTCGTCCCACCAGTGACCCGGTCAGCTCTGCTGGCGCCGCAACTCCTGCGGACCCTGCAGCCTCTGTGTCCCCTGCGGTATCGACGCGGACCTGGATGGGTTCATCGAATCTGCGCATGACGACATGGACTCCTTGTCGAGCCTGGGGATGGGATGTGGGCAACCTGTGCAATATTCGAACGTTTGTTCGATATGCCTCAAGACTAGCCCTTGCCGAACCGGACCCGTCAAGTCCTCCGGCGTGTCCGGTTCGGTCGGCGCGTCGTCATTTCCCAGCCGCCGATCCGGCGGCGACCACACGCCCGGCGAGCCCTCGAGCGGGAGACCACCCACGGCATACGCTGCGCTGGTGAGCGCACCGACCAACGAGCCCTCCGGAGAGCACGACCGCAGCGAACACCCTTCGGTGGCGCGCGTCCTCGACGTGCTTCGCAGCCACGGACACACTCCCGAGATCCGCCATCTGCCCGACGCGGTCCGCACCGCTGCCGCCGCGGCCGAGGCGCTGGGCATCACCCCGGCAGAGATCGCCAACTCCCTCGTCTTTGCCGCCGACCCGGCCGACGGCAGCCCAGCCACTCCCCTGCTCGTGCTGTCCTCGGGCGGGCACAAGGTTGACCTCGTCAAGATCGCCGAGGCCCTCGACCTCCCACCCCTGCGGCGAGCGACACCCGAGGAGGTCCGGTCCTGGACCGGTTTCGCGATCGGCGGCGTGGCGCCGGTCGGTCACCTCCAGCCGCCACGGACCGTCGTCGACGTGAGCCTGGCTCGTTTCGCCGTCGTGTGGGCCGCGGCCGGCCACTCACACTCGGTGTTCGCGACGACCTACGCCGACCTCATCACCCTGACCGGAGGCACTCCCCTCGAGGTGGTCTGAGCCTGCGCTGGCCCGGCGCTGGGACCTCTTGTGGTCACACGCCGAGTCGGTCGTGGACTATCGCCCCGCAGTGTGGGTTCGCAGGCGTGGACGGGGAGGTTGGGGTTCGCGGATGATCTCGCGCACGGCGACAGCAAGGTCGACCGTTGCCTCGATCTCGTCCCGACGAGTCGAGACACTCTCGACATTGAAGCCGAACGGCAGCCGAAGATAGCGGCAGAACTCGGCGAGTTCACGCGCGGTCTGGAGACAGAAGGCCAAGGAGGCCTCGAGTGTGTCGTCCGCATGGAGCATCTCGTTGCGCATCCACCGGGGGATGTCGACCCCGAGCCAGTGCAGGAAGTCGAGGGTCTTGGCCGATCCGCAGAGGGAGAGGGTGAAGAAGACCGGCACCGGCGGCACCCTGGCCTCTCGGCAGGCATAGGCGTAGTCCGAGGCCAGGTCCTTGGCTCCCCCGAGGTCGTAGACCACCTGGGAGACGAAGTAGGTGCAGCCCGCGGCCTGCTTGCGGAGCAGTCGGGCATGCTCATCACCGCGCACCGAGTGTCGCTCAGGGATCGCGACCCCACCGATCGGCAGGTCCCGACGCACCTCAGCCCGCAGGCGCTGAGCCGCGCGTAGGTCCGTGCGCACCGGAGTCCCCGCCGAGGCCGCCCCGACGAAGACCGCACCGACACTGCGCGGCTGCGCCAGCATCCAGGTCTGCAGCTCGGACTCGTCGTATTTTCCGACGCAGCGATAGACGATCGATGGTCCTTGCCAGTCCCCCAGCCAGTGCTCGAGGTACTCGGCCGGATCACGGGTCTGCAGGAACGGAAACGGGCGCTCGGCCTCGGACCGGTCTGCCTCATCCACGAGGTCATAGATCACCAGACCATCGGCCGACATGGCCGAGAGCCGCTCCACGGTGCGCTCGGCGAGTTGGGCCACCCGCTCCGGAGGAGTTGTCACCCGAGGCGGGGTCACGGCATACAGGAGAGGTTCGTGGCCGGCAATCCGAGCATCCCGAAGGATCGACTCGAAGCCGATCATCGCGTCCTCCTCAAGCGTGGCAGGCCCCCCGCCAATCGTCGGCAATCCTACGCACGTCACCGCCGCGAGGGACGGCTCGTCCGGCGTCGGGCGGGCCGGGGGGACCGATCTCACCCACCCATTAGGCTCGAGGAGTGCCCAGCCCCCTCGAGGTCGCCGACCTGCGCCAGCGGGTCCAGTCGTGCATCGACGCCGAGTTCGTCCACCAGCACGAGGTCCTCGCCGAGATCGGTCCGGACGTCGATGACCTGCTCGCCGCCATCGGTCGACTGCTCACCGGTGGGAAGCGACTTCGCGCGGCCTTCCTCTACTGGGGCCATCGCGCCGGTGGTCGCCCCGACAGTGACGCCGTCATCCGGCTCGCCACCTCGATGGAGTTCTTCCAGGGCGCGGCCCTGATCCACGACGACGTCATGGACGACAGCGACACAAGGCGGGGTATGCCGTCCGCCCACCGGGCACTCGCCGCTCACCATGGCGAGCGGGGCTGGGGCGGTGACGCGGACCGATTCGGCATGGCCGGGGCCATCCTCGCCGGCAACCTGTGCCTGAACTGGACCGAGGAGCTCTACGCGACCAGCGGGATTGCTCCCGAGGACCTCGCTCGTGCGCGCCCCCTCTTCGACCGGATGCGGACCCAACTCATGGCCGGGCAGTTCCTCGACGTCGTGGAATCCGTGCGCCCATGGGATGACCTCGAGGCCGCCGAGCGAGTGGCGCGGGCCAGCCACGTCATCCGTTACAAGAGTGCGAAATACACAATCGAGCACCCGCTGCTCATCGGGGCAGCCTCCGGCGGGGTGGACGCCAAGGATGCTGCGCTGCTGTCGCGCTACGGACTGGACCTGGGTGAGGCCTTCCAGTTGCGCGACGACCTGCTCGGGGTCTTCGGCGACCCGGAGACGACCGGCAAGCCCGCGGGCGACGACCTGCGCGAGGGCAAGCGCACCGTCCTCATCGCCCACACTCTGACGGGGGCCACACCCGGTGGGCGCGAGCGCATCGATGCCCTGCTGGGACGCCCCGATCTCGATGCCGATCAGGTCGACGTGCTCCGCGAGATCATCACCGGCTCAGGGGCCGTCGATGCCGTGGAGGCGAGCATCGATGCCCTCACCGGGTCGGCCCGCGCAGCACTCGACGCCACCATCGGTCTGGAGCCCCAGGCTCACGCCGTGCTCGAGGCCCTCATCGAGGCCTCGACGGCTCGCTCCTCCTGAGCCGATTCGATGTATCGGGCGCACAGATTCTGTGCGCCCGATACATCGAATCGGCGGGAGGAGGGGTCAGAAGGCGGTCTCCATGGCGCGCCGGCGCACCTCGGTCTTGAAGCCGGCCAGCATGGAGTGGATCGGTCCACCCTCCACCGGAAGCGTGGGATCGGGCTCGAAGAGCCAATGGATGATCTCGTCGTCCTTCATCCCGCCGTCGGCCAGAACAGTGAAGGTGCCCTTGAGATGAGGCAGCGGCCCCTCGTCATCAAAGAAGAGCACCGGGACCATGAGCACCGAACGCTCCCCGCGGCGCAGCCCGAGGATTTCGCGGTCCTCGAGCCAGCGACGCACGGTCAGCAACGGCTGGTCCAGGTGCTCGACGACCTCCGGCACGGTCCACCACTGGATCTCGTCGACATCACTCACGCAGGTCAGCGTGCCACATGCCGATGGGCCAGCGACCGGACGGGACGTCAGCGCCGCGAGAGTGTCCTCCCACGGGCACGACATCCCCTGCGTTAGCCTCACAGGAGTCCCATTAGTCACATCCGTACCACCGATGGGTCCTCACCTGCCAGGCCCGACCACTCACGACCCCCGAAGGACACCCGACATGGTCTTTCTCGCGGCCCCTGCCCTGCCGGCCGACGTGCTGACCCTGCCCGCGCTCACCCCTGCCTCAACCGTCGCGACGAGCCGGGCCAGCGCCCCGAGCGGCTGGGTCCCCTACACCGTCAAGGGCGGGGACACCCTCATCGGCCTGGCCGCCATCCACCGGAGCACCGTGGGTGAACTCGCGACGCGCAACGGCATCGACAACCCTCGCGCCCTCCGGGCGGGCGCCACGATCTGGGTCCCGAGCTCGGGGGTCGCGGCGGCTGCGACCCCTTCCACAGCCCCGGCCCCCACCCCAGCCGCGCCCGCAAGTGCAGCCAGCGCCACGGCATACACGGTGAAAGCCGGTGACACGGCCTGGGCCATTGCCCGCGCCCACGATGTCACCGTCCCGGCCCTGCTCAAGGCCAACGGCCTGAGCACCTCATCCCTGCTCCAGATCGGTCAGTCGCTGAGCATCCCCGGCGCGACAGCGGCAGCACCATCGGCGGCCAAGCCCGCCCCGGTCCCCGTTGTCGCGCGCACCCCGACCGGTGAGACCACCTTCGCAGGGATCAACGGGACCCCGACGCCGTCGACCTCCGCGGCCGCCAACCGCGCGCTGCTCGCGACCGCGACCGTGCCGACACGCACGGCCACACACGACATGATCGTCGGTATCGCGAACCAGCACGGGGTCGACCCCAAGCTCGCGCTCGCCATTGCCATGCAGGAGTCGGGCTGGGACCAGCGCCACGTCTCCCCGGTCAACGCGATCGGTGTCATGCAGGTCATCCCGGCCGCCGGCAATTGGGCCGAGCACCTGCTCGGGCGTGACCTCAACCTGCTCGACACCCGCGACAACGTCACCGCCGGTGTCGTCATCCTGCGCGGCCTGGGCCGTCTCGCCGGGAGCGAGGAGCAGGCCATCGCGTCCTACTACCAGGGCTTGGCCTCGGTGAAGGCCCGTGGCTGGTATGCCGACACCAGCTTCTACGTCCGCTCCGTCCTGGCACTCAAGTCCCGGATGTGAAGCCACCGCCGTGACCACCCTGCTCGCCGCCTCGATCAGCCCCTCCACGCCCGGTTGCGTGGGAGTCCCGTCATGACTACGTACACTTCATCGGTGTCCCCCGACGCCGAAGACGAGCTGATCGGTACGGTCTTCGATGGCCGATACCGGGTGCTCGAGCACCTCGCGGACGGCGGCATGGCGCGGGTCTATCTCGCGATGGATCTCCGGCTCGACCGTGAGGTCGCCCTCAAGGTGCTGCGCCCGCACCTGGGTCAGGACGACGAGTTCGTGCGTCGCTTCGAGCGCGAGGCCCGGGTCGCGGCCCGCCTCCAGCACCCCCATATCGTCTCGGTCTTCGATCAGGGTCGTGAGCACGGCCGGCTATACATCGCAATGGAATACGTGCCCGGTCGCACCCTTCGCGAGGTGCTCGAGACCGAGGGAGCGCTGACGCCGCGTGCCGCCCTCGACCTCATGGCGCCGGTCCTCCAGGCTCTCGGGCACGCGCACCGCCTCGGTGACATCCACCGCGACATCAAGCCCGAGAACGTCCTCATCCGCGACGACGGCGTCGTCAAGGT
>Ga0073899_10000990_pt1 | contig 26176 bp, 18 predicted proteins | sample KloWWTmetaKNB5Ph_FD_88975 | JGI IMG/M metagenome (GOLD analysis project Ga0073899, IMG submission 88975) | Active sludge microbial communities from Klosterneuburg, Austria, studying microevolution and ecology of nitrifiers - Klosterneuburg... | ecosystem: Engineered > WWTP > Aerobic digester >... | reverse complement strand
GCAGTGCTTTACGGTCGGAAGGAATGCTGTGCCTAGGGTTGCTACGGTCGACGGCTCAAACAGCACAAAAACAGAAATGGCGCGGGTCTCATCCGCGCTTTTTTGTCGTTCGGCGTCGATGCTTTATGTCGATTTCGCCTTAGCGCCAGTCTGAATTGACTGACCAAATAGACGGTAAAAAAAGCAATTTCAGCGTGCTAAGATGGCAATGTACACAATTTAATACGAGGTGGTCATTGTGAGCAGCGCAACCCTGACTTTACGTGTTCCGGTCGAAATAAGAGATCAATTGGATAATCTGGCGGCAGCGACGCACCGCACTAAATCCTATTTGGCGGGTGAGGCTATCCGCCAATATCTGGCCCTGGAGACTTGGCAGATAGGGGAGCTTCAACAAGCCCTCAAGGAGGCGGATGCCGGCGATTTTGCCTCTGACGCAGAAGTGAATGCCGTCATGAGTAAATATGCAGGTTAAATGGTTGCGCCGGGCGCTGGAAAATCTTGATGACGAGGCGGCCTATCTCGCTAGCGACAGCCCCCGAGTTGCATCAGAGTTCGTCCGCCATTTGCGCGATAGCGCCGCACTACTCGCGACTCAGCCCAATGTAGGCCGACCTGGCCGTATTTCCGGAACGCGAGAACTGGTCATCAGCCGTTTTCCGTACATCCTGCCCTATCGAGTGCGCAATGATTCGGTCGAGATTTTGCGGGTGTTCCATACGGCAAGGAAATGGCCCAAACGCATGGACTAATGTTGTGCGATGCATTTAGGGATGGATATCTGGTAGTGTTGCACTTGATTATTGACTCCAACGGGATCAAGGGTGTATGTCGACTCCGACTCCGTTATTGCCGTTTGGAGTGGCAACGCAACATGCATGCAAACAGTGGCTAAATCCAGGCCGACAGCCGAGCTAAAATCATTTTATGTTTGCTGCGTATCGTAATATTGATGCCGTAGCGAGTATCTATGGCCTCCAAGACCTTCAAACCCGTCCCAACGATCGCACCCCTGCAGCCATGAAACGTAATTTGCAAACATCCTGCCTTGCCTTGCTGTTTCTTTCCGGCATTGCTCAGGCGCAGGAAATTGAACCGCGAACTTATAGCAATGCGCCAATCGGGGTGAATTTTCTGGTCGTCGGTGCCGGCTATTCGGAGGGCGGCATTTCATTCGATTCTGCCGTTCCGCTGACGAATGCGCAGATGAAAATTGATCTGGCGGCGGTGGCTTATGCCCGGGTGCTGGATATTGGCGGGCAATCGGCGAAGTTCGACCTGATCGTGCCATACGCCTCACTGAACGGGACGGCAGAATATATTGGCCAGGCCGTAACGCGCGACGTATCGGGATTCGGTGATCCGAAGCTGCGCTTGTCCATGAACTTCTACGGAGCGCCGGCACTCACCCTTGATAAATACGCCAATTACCGGCATGACCTGATCATTGGAGCAAGCCTGCAAGTCTCCGTACCGGTCGGGCAGTACGATCGTGACCGGTTGGTCAACATTGGCACCAACCGCTGGTACGTCAAACCCGAATTCGGGATTTCAAAGGGATGGGGCCCCTGGACCCTCGAAGCGACGACGTCGGCGACTTTCTTCGGCGATAACGACGACTTTTTCGGTGGTAAGCGCCGGGAGCAGGAGCCGATTTACACCTTTCAGGGGCATCTGGTTTACGGGTTTTCCTCCGGTGTCTGGTGCGCCCTGACTGCTGCCCATCTCATTGGCGGACGGACGACGCTCGACGGTGTTCACGGCAATGATCTGCAGCAAAGTTCCCGAGTCGGTGCAACCTTGGCGTTACCGGTAGATCGGCAGAATTCGATAAAAATTTATGCAAGCTCCGGCGTCTATATGCGCACGGGAAGCGATTTCGACACGATAGGTGTCGCCTGGCAATATCGTTGGGGTGGCGGACTTTAGCGTTGCCGAGGGCGCGGAGCTTTGGCATTTCCGGATTTTTTGTTCGCGTATATCGACTCCGACCCCGATATTGTTCTGCTTTGGTATCAGCGAGTACTACCGGCCGATCCCGGAACTGGACGAGTGGCTCAGAAGGCGCATCCGGATGTGCTATTGGAAACAATGGCGCTGGCCGCGCACGAAGATCAGCCACCTGCTGGCCTTGGGCGTCAGCCTGAAGACGGCGATCCAGCATGGGGTCAGCAGCAAGAGCTACTGGCACATGGCGCGTACCCCGGCGATGCAGCAAGCGTTGAACAATGACTGGCTTCAGGGCCAGGGCGTGCCGAACATCAAGCAGCTATGGTGCAAGGCACAGGGCTATTCGTCGTAGTCGAGCGAGCCATCTCGTTGAACCGCCCACTGCGGACCCGCATGGTGGGTGGTGTGGGGGCCGGGGGAGAGAAACCCCTGGCTACCCGATTGGCGATAAATGCCTGTGCTTACTCAGCAAGGTAACAGCCACCCTCATATGCCCCAACACTTACTGCAACAACAGCAGCAGGAATAATGACGAATGGCGACATTAATGCTGCTCCAATGCTACCAAGCACACCACCAGTACCTGCAATAATGCCTGTTGTACCGGCTGCCGATGCACCTGCCGCTGTTGACCCAAGCATTGTTGCACCGGTGGTTGCGTGAGTAATGGTGTATATACCAGCGGCTTTCATTCCTACACCTGTTGCTGCGGCCGCACCAGCACCACCCGCGACAGTACCAGTTGTTTTACCGCCAATTAGTTCACTTGGCCGATAATCACAGACGTCTGCCATAGCAGACTGGACAAGCGACATTGCAACGACCAATGTGATGATGATTTTCTTCATGATGCTCTCCTTCGTTTGTTTCGCCTAACGAATAGCGTTTATCCGCCGACGCGGACGAGTTTGAAGAGGGCAGAAAGTCATATCGGCGGATAAACCTCGTTGGACTGGACCGCCGGACGGGCGATGGTTATGGGGATTGTAAGGAGAGCCTGCCCGAAGTCAGTCGCATGGCATGAAACAAGGCGACGCGAAACGGCGGATTCAACCCTGAAGTGCAACAGCGTTATGACGAAAGTGTAACTGCTTCATAAAGACCTCGTGGGGTGTTTTGTAGCCGAGCCAAAGTTTCCGTGGAAAGGATTGCTGCGACCATAGAAACAACGGCTGGCCCTAGGGTCGACGGGAAAAATTGGTCAAAAAGCAGGCGTCACAGCGCTAGCCGGGAATCTCTGGCTCCACGAGGTTGGCGAGCTGCGCAAGCGACTCCTGCCAACCGAGGTAGCACATCTCGACCGGGATCACCTCGGGAATTCCCTGCTGCACAACGGTAAGCTCGGTCCCGCAAGAGACTGGCTTCAAAGACACAGTGACCTGAAGCTCCCCAGGCAAGTTCGGATCGTCGAACTTGTCCGTGTATCGAATGAGCTTGTCTTGAACCAGTTCCAGGTACTGCCCGCCAAACGAGTGGCTATTTCCGGTTGAAAAATTGTGGAACGACATCTTGAAGCTGCCGCCAACCCGCGGCTCCATTTGCTGCACCTTGCAAAAAAAACCGTAAGGCGGAAGCCACTTTGCAATGGCGTCAGCATCCAGGAAGGCGCGGTAGATTTTTTCCGGTTTGGTGCGCAGGATCCGATGCAGCTGGACAGTTCCTGTGGACATGATCAATCTCCTTTCGATGTGGGCGACGGGGTGAAAACCCCAAGGGTTTTGGCCGAGTGCTGTCGGGATGGTTCAGGGTGATGCCTAACGACACGGTAGAAAAATGGTATTCATGACTGCATCGTGCCTTGAACTATATGGAATAACAGGGTTCAAACTCGAAGGTAAGTTCAGCAAAGCGCCATGGCACGTTACAAAGCAATCGACACCAGTCCGAGATTTCTGGCGCTTGATCTGGTGAAGCAATTGCTGCCGGGCAGTTGCGAAATTGGATGGGCCTGATTGCTGAGTTTGTTTGCCGCTCGCATAGCTACAGCAGAATACGGTCCGCCTGCCTCAGTGTCCATCGCATACGGTTTTTGGGTCTTCGCTTGCCGTTAACACAATGCTTGCCAGTTTGAAAATCGAGCATTTCCCCGGTCGACCATGGGGCCAGCCGTTGTTTCCATGGTCGCAGCACTCGAAGCGTCAGCCTTTTCCTGATCCGGTTTGGCGGCGTGGGGCGGGAAAATTGACTGCTGCGGTCAACCGGAATTTTGGTCGTAATTCGTTGCTCTTGGCCGCCAGCCTAACCATAATCAGGTCTTGGCCAGCAAATTACCCGGCTGGCCTTGTTATCCATGCCTGTCCCTGTCGACGCGCCTTGATCACGCCAAATCAATCGCCCCTAAAGAACCTAGATGGAACATAACGTCTCACTGATCTCCACAATCGCCGCTGCCTTCGGGGTCGCGCTGATCCTCGGTGTCATCGCCGAACGACTGAAATTGCCGGCACTGGTCGGCTATCTGCTGGCTGGCATCCTCATTGGCCCGGCGACGCCGGGTTTTGTTGCCGATGTGGAAACTGCGGCGCAATTGTCGGAAATTGGCGTCATGTTGCTGATGTTCGGGGTCGGGCTGCATTTTTCGCTGCACGATCTCCTTTCGGTAAAACGTATCGCCCTGCCTGGCGCGGTGGTTCAGATGACGCTGGCGACCGTGCTCGGCATGGCGTTGGCTTGGTGGTGGGGCTGGAGCCTCGGCGCTGCGCTGATTTTCGGCTTGTCCCTGTCCTGCGCCAGCACCGTCGTGCTGCTCAAGGCGCTTGAGGCACGAGGCATTCTGGATACGATGAATGGCCGAATCGCCGTTGGCTGGCTGGTGGTTGAAGATCTGGCTACCGTGTTGGTTCTCGTGCTCTTGCCGCCGCTGGCCGGAGTGTTGGGCGGCGAAGCACCGGGTGCCGGGGCCGGTCCGCTCTGGAGCACCATTGGAAAAACCCTGCTTGAAGTCTCGGCCTTCGTTGCCTTGATGCTGATTGTCGGCCGTCGCGCCTTGCCCTGGTTACTGTCGCAGGTCGCCCGGACGGGGTCGCGGGAGTTGTTCACGCTGGCCGTTGTCGCCAGCGCCATCAGTATTGCTTACGGCTCGGCGCAACTATTCAGCGTCTCTTTTGCCCTCGGCGCTTTCTTTGCCGGCATGGTGATGCGGGAGTCGGAATTCAGCCACCGTGCCGCTGAAGAATCCTTGCCCTTGCGCGACGCCTTCTCGGTTTTGTTCTTTGTCTCGGTCGGCATGCTGTTCGACCCGGCCGTTCTGCTTGAGAAACCGCTGCATGTTCTCGGCGTCGTGGCCATCATCATTATCGGCAAGTCGATCGCTGCCATGGCGCTGGTTATTGCTCTGCGTTATCCACTCAATACGGCGTTGACCGTGGCGGCAAGTCTGGCGCAGATTGGCGAGTTTTCCTTCATCCTGGCAGGCTTGGGGATGTCGCTGGGTCTGCTGCCGACCGAGGGCATGAGCCTGGTACTGGCCGGCGCGCTGATTTCGATTGCCCTCAATCCCTTCGTCTTCGCCGCCATCGGCCCGATCAAACAATGGGCGCTGCAAAGCTCGGCGCTGGCCCGCGACCTCGAACAGCGCACCGACCCTTATGCCGAATTGCCGATTAGCACCGAGCGCAAATTTCTCGAAGGGCAGGTCGTGCTGGTTGGTTACGGCCGGGTCGGTCGGAGCATCGCGCTGGCCTTGAGTGAGCGGGGGATTCCCTATGTCGTTGCCGAGCAGCATCGCGAACAGGTCGAGATGCTGCGCCAGCAGGGCATTGCTGCAGTATCGGGTGATGCCGCCGAGCCATCCGTGCTGATTCAGGCCCACATTGCCCATGCCTCTATGCTGGTTATCACCACGCCGGACCCGATCAATGTGCGCCAGATCGCCGATATTGCCCGGAAGCTGAACCCGACGATAGAAATCGTGCTGCGTACCGGTAGCGAAGACGAGTCACAACTGCTGCGCAAAGACGCGATTGGCACGGTTTTCTATGGCGAGGAAGAGCTGGCCAAGGGAATGGCCAATCATGTCTTGCAGCGTTTTTCCCAGCCGGGTGAGCCAGCGATACTTTGATCGATCACGAGGCGTTTCCAGTTCCAAGTACCTGAGCAGTGACAGTGAAATCGTTTTAAAAGTCATCCTTACTTGCTCATGCCCTTCATTTTCTCCATGTCCTTCTCTTTCTCCGCCCTGGCCTCCATCACCAGGTGATAGGCGATGTAGTACTTGTAAATATTGCTGACGTAGGTCACGGTCTCGGCGCCAATCTTCTCGGCGGCGACATATTCCACGTTATGGAACCAGACGTTCGGGTCCAGCCCACGCTTGGCGGCTTCCTTGCGTAACTGGGAAATACGCCCGGCACCCGCATTGTAGGAAGCGAAGGCGAATAGCGCCTTGTCCAGCTGGGTCATGGGTTCGTCGCCGTAGTAATGGTCGATCATCCAGCGCATGTACTTGATGCCGGCGTGGATATTCGCCTCTATTTCAGCAATGTTTCCGACGGCGAGATCCTTCCCCGTAGATGGCATCACCTGCATGACGCCGATGGCCCCGACCCGGCTGCGGGCGGCCTGATTGAGTTGCGACTCCTGGTAGCCCTGGGCCGCCATCAACAGCCAATCGACATCGTATTTGTCCGCGTACTTCTGGAAATGATGGATGAGATCGAGGAATTTCTTTCGTTCAGATTCGGAGGCGGCATCCTTGACGTATTTTGCCGATTTCAGGTAACGCGTCAGGATCGTGTTTCCTGTGGCCGTGCCTGCGGCGTTGCGAGCGATAAAGTCGTCAACGGCAGCCTTGAGTTGGGGGCTGTTCTTGCGAATCGCCCACGCAATGTTTCCGCCGGTGCGAACCGCGATCTCCTCATGGACGCTTATCTTCGGAAAGACTTGTTTCCAGAACACCGCCTTGTGCTTGTCTACGACAATGAGTGGAATAAGTCCGGCGTTCAGCATCTCGATCAAGTCTTCGTCCTCCAGTGTTTCCGGTGCTTCCTTGAGGATCATCGCCGGCTTTTTTTCGGTGGCGAAGCGCTGGTTGAGCGCCTGCAAGCTGGCGAAATAACTGGAAGACTTGCGCACGAAAACTACCTTGCCGGCCAGATCGTCGATGCTGGACAGCGAAGGTGAGGCCGGGCCTGTTAACACCACTTCGCTGACGTTTGGGTACGCCGGCACGGAAAAATCGACCAATTTCTGCCGCTCGGTGGTAATGGTCAGATTGGCTGCTGCGATGTCGCCTTTCCCGGCAGCCAGTGCGGTGAGCAGCTCGTTTCTGGCAACCGGAATGAACACCACGCGGACCTTGAGATGCTTTTGCTTGAGCTGTTTGTCCTTGGCCAGTTTCTTGTTCAAATCGGCTTCGAACAGGCGCGCGAAATCATAGGTCGCACCACGCTGAACGCCCTTGTCTACGAAATAAAAGGTCTTGCTGTAGACCGTCAGTACCCGAATGACACGGTGCTTGAGCATCCCGTCAAGATCGTCGGTCCGCGGCTTCATCAACTCTTCTGTGGTGATGCTCAGTTGCTCGCGCTGCGGCGGCTTCTTGGCTGGGGCATTTACTTCGGCTGCGGCATACGAAGTGCTGGCGAATAATGCACACGCAAATACCAGAGTGGCGAAGATAGTGAGCCACAAGGCTGATGGAGAATCAGCTTGGTGGTGTGCTTGCTGGCAATCATTCCTCAACATGATCAGCACCCCCTTACTTCTTATAAATAAGCGGTTACGACACGTCCGTAGGAGAGCCTTAAACCCAGTCTCCTCAATATTTTTAGTGTAGCCAACCGCCTCAAAGGTTCAACACGGCAAGGCCGGCACGGAGCGAATCGTGGGCGCTACACCGCTGTGGTGTGGCCAAAATGCTCAAGGTCTTGACCGGCGGTTTCTTTCAGCTGTTCAAACGCCGCGTTGGCCGATAGAAAAACGCTTCCTGACAGCGTTGACCACAGCATTGTGCGCATCAGGCGATCCTGAATCGGCCCTTTGACCTCGGCCAGATGCAGCCGGATGCCGCGTTCGGCGAGGTCGCGATTCATTTCGGCAAAGACATCGACCGCTGTGCCGTCCATCAGGTTGACCGCGCTCATCACCAGCACCAGATCGTGCACGCCGGCGACATTGGCCAATTCCTGATTCAGCCGCATCTCGACGGCACCGAGGTTGCCGAAAAACAGCCGCTCGTCGATCCGGATGAACAGTACGCCGGGGATTGTCTCGGTACCATAGCGTTCAATGTTGCGGAAGTGTTCGCTGCCGGGTATCCGGCCGACCACGGCAATATGCGGTACGCTGGCGCGAAAGAGCAGGGTGGCGATGGAGAGCAGAACGCCGAGTCCGATGCCGATTTCCAGTCCAAAGAGCAGTACCCCGCCCGCCGTGCCGAGCAAGGCCAGGCCATCGGCACGGTCGTAAGCCCAGGCTTGGCGAAAAGCGCGGAGGTCGATCATCGAGAAGGCAGCCGTCATGATCGCCGCCGCCAGCACCGCCAGCGGCAAGCGTTCGAACCAGTGTGCCGCGCCCGCCACCACGGCAATCATGGCGCTGGCCGAGATGATGCTGGCCAGCGGCGTCTGGGCGCCGGCCGCGACATTCACCGCCGAGCGTGACAGACCGCCGCCGACCGGCATGCCGCCGTAAAAGGCAGCAACGACATTGGCGGTACCCAGACCAAGCAGTTCGGCATTGGCGTCGACCCGCTCACGCCGCTTGATTGCCAGCGCCTGCGCCATCGAAATATTTTGCACCATGCCGATCAGTGTCATCACGAAAGCGGGAAAGATCAGCCGCTTTACCGTGTCGAGCTCGGGCAGGAAAAATGCAAAACCCGGCAAGCCCTCGACAATCGAACCCACAACGGCCACGCCATGCACCCGATCAAGTTGCCAATGGACGACCGCCAGCGTGCCAGCCAGCACGACGACAAGCGGCATCAGGCGAGCGATGAATGACGCCGTGCCTGCAGCGAGGCCGACCCGTCTGAGCAGCCCGGTCAGACCGAGCTTGACGAAAATCAGCCCGGCCAGCGCACTCAAACCAATAGCCAGTGTCGGGCCGGCGCTGTGCGGGATTTTTTGCAGCAAATCGAGGAGTACTGCCCAGTTGTTCTCCCCCTGCGGTGTTATACCTAGCAAATGCTTCATCTGACTGATGACGATCAATACCGCCGAGCCGGAGATAAAGCCGCTGATCACCGGCCGGCTGAGCAGTTGCGACAGGAAGCCGAGACGCAATAGTCCGCAGGCCAGCACCATCAGCCCGGAAAGCAGCGCCAGAGCGGCCGCCAGCCCGATGTAAGCCGGCGAGCCGGGCGGCGCCAGCGGGCTGAGCATTGAAAAAGTCATGATCGCCGTAATCGCCACCGGCCCGACCGCCTGCACCATGCTGCTGCCAAGCAGGGCATAAGCGATCACCGGAAAAATGCTGACATACAGCCCGAGCTGTGGTGGCAGGCCGGCGAGCAGCGCGTAGGCCAGGCTCTGCGGAATGACCAGAATGGTGACGATGAGGCCGGCCGCAACGTCAGCCCCGAGTTTTTCCCTGGGGTAGTGTGCAATCCAGCCGGGGATCAGTTTGTTGGCGACGGACATGACTCAATCGTTAAGCTGGCGCTCATCCATGAATCCGGTCATCGTATTTCAATACACGATAGGCTGCCACGATGTTCGCTGAAATCCGAAAAATCAATTTCGGACTCACCGGGGCAGTCAGTGTTTGCAGAGAAGTGGCGATATTCCGATGTGGACCATGAGTTTTCCTTACCCCGGAAAATTTGCCTTCGATCTGCGGTGAACCGAAAAATTCTTTAATTTTTGAAGCCCTCCCGCAGGTAATCAAGCCAAGTGCTGATTTGCCTGCGGGTGACGGCGTGAGCGTTAGCTCTGCCGGCCTGTCTTACTTGCCCTGCTCGTTGGCCAAGGCCTTGTCCGTGATTTCCTTGTAGAGATTCAGGCCTTTGGTGACGAGTTCGTGGTATTCCGGATGGCGATCAAGCAGCGCATGCATGGATCGAACGTCGGTGAGAACCTCGGCGAGGTAATCGACCTCGAATTTTTCCAGGGTTTCGCCCCGCTCGACTTTTTCCTTCATCTGCAGGGCGCGCGGCAGGCGTTGTTCATTGAAGCGCTCGAGAAGTACTTGAATTACGCCTGCATCATCAGCTTTGTTTGACATGATTGCCTCCAAAAAGAGTGGGGTGAGTCTGGGTTTGGGTTAAGTGTGGCTTTTCAGTTGGCTAAAAACAAGTTCAGGGTGTCGCCGCCGCCCAGCCGCCACCGAGTACCTTGAACAGTGTGGTGACGGCAGTCAGCGCCTGGGCTCTGGCTTGGGATTCGTTGATCTGCGCCTGGAACAGGTTGCGTTCGGCATCCATCGTGGTCAGGTAATCGGTATAGCCAGCTTCGTAGCGCAGCCGGGCGTTGCGGGCGTAGCTGGTGAGGGCTTCGACCTGGCGGATGCGCGCGTCCATCACCTCACGCGACTTGATGCCGCCGATCAGCGCGTCATCGACTTCGCGGAAGGCGGTTTCAATCGCCTGGCGGTATTGCTCCAGGGCTTGCTGCTGGCGCGCTTCTGCCGCCTGGACCTGGCCGGCAATGGCGCCTGCCGTGAAAATGGGGGCGGCGAGATTGCCGCCGAAGGACCAGACCTTGGCCGGGCCGCTGAAGAGGTCGGAGAAGGCGACGCTGCTGGAGCCGAGCAGGCCGGTCAGGCTGACGGTGGGGAAATAGGCGGCTCTGGCGACGCCGATCCGGGCGTTGCTGGCAACCAGACTTTGTTCGGCCTGACGGATATCGGGCCGGCGTTCCAGTACGGACGAAGGCAGGCTGACCGGCGGCAGGGGCAGGCCCATCTCGGCCACCGCCTTGCCGCGGGCAATCGGCCCGGGCAGGCGGCCGAGCAGCGCGGAGATGGCATTTTCCTGCTGGGCGATGGCTTGCTCGACGGTTGGGATGGCAATGCGGGCGGTTTCGACTTCGGAACGTGCCTGGGCAAGCTCCATTTCGGAAACGACGCCGCCCTTGAAGCGCAGATCGAAAATGCGCAGCGACTCTTCGCGGGTGGTCAGGGTTTGCCGGGAAATCTCCAGTTGCTTGTCGAGATCGCGCAGGCTGATATAGCTGTTGGCGACCGTGGTGGCCAGCGACAAGGCGATGGCGCGGCGGGCTTCCTCGGTGGCCAGCAACTGCGCCTGACTGGCTTCGCTGGCGCGGCGCAGGCGGCCGAAGATATCGATTTCCCAACTGACGTTGAGGGCCGCGGAATATTGGTTATTTATCGGGTTGACCGTAGCCGGCAGCGGCGTGATGCCTCTTTCGCTGGCTCGGCCGCGGCTGCCGTCCAGACTGGCGCCGAGCTGCGGGAAGAGCTGGGCGCGCGTCGTGCCCAGTATGCCGGCGGCTTCGTCGACCCGGGCGGCGGCGATTTTCAGGTCACGGTTGTTGGCCAGCGCTTCGGCAACCAGCGCATCGAGCACCGGGTCTTCGAGCAGTGTCCACCAGGCCAGATTGGCCAGTTCTTCCGGCCTTTCGCTGGCCGGCAGGGCGTTGCCACTGCGCCAGGCGGCCGGGGTTTCCAGCGTCGGACGGGTGTAATCGGGGCCGACGGCGCAGCCGGCCAGAAGCAGGATACCGAACGAGCAGAGAGCAGGGTGTTTCATGCCTGATCCTCCTTCTTCTTCTCGGAGCGCTCGGAGAATTTGCCCAGTAGCACGTAGAACATCGGGATGAAAAAGATGGCGATCACCGTGGCGCCGAGCATGCCGCCGATCACCCCGGTGCCGATCGAGTGCCGGCTGTTGGCCGAGGCGCCGGAAGCAATGGCCAGCGGCACGACGCCGAGGATGAAGGCGAAGGAAGTCATGGCGATCGGGCGCAGGCGCAGGCGGGCCGATTCGGTGGCGGCTTCGGCGAAGGATTTGCCTTGTTCGCGCAGCATCACGGCAAATTCGAAGATCAGGATGGCGTTTTTGGCGGCCAGCGCAATCAGGGTAATCAGGCCGATCTGGAAATAAACGTCGTTCGGAATGCCGCGCAGGAAGATCGCCACCAGTGCGCCGAGCAGGGCAAAGGGCACGGCGAGGATGACCCCGACCGGCAGCGACCAGCTTTCGTATTGCGCCGCGAGAATCAGGAAGACGAAAATCAGGCCGAAGACGAAGGCGATGGTCGACGTGCTGCCCGCCATCTTTTCCTCGCGTGCCTCACCGGCCCACTCGTAGCCGTAGCCGGGCGGCATGGCTTCCTTGGCAATTTCCTCGATGGCCTTGAGCGCCTGACCTGAGCTATAGCCGGGGGCGGCCGCGCCGGTGATCTTGACGGCCGGGTAGTTGTTGAAGCGTGTCACCAGATCCGGTCCGGTGACATATTGCGTTTGAACCACCGCCGACAGCGGCACCATCTTGTCCTCGCGAGTGCGGACGTAGATGTGCTGGATGTCCTCCGGCTTCAGGCGGAAACCCGGCTCGGCCTGCAGGATGACCTGCCAGAGCCGGGAATCCTTGGGAAACTGGCTGACATACATCGAGCCGAACAGGGTTTGCAGGCTGTTGTAGATATCCTGTACCGGCACGCCCAGCGTTTCCGCCTTGTCACGATCAACATCGACCAGCAGTTGCCGGCTGTTGGCGCTGGCAGTGGCCGCCACGCCGCGCAATTCCGGCCGTTCCTTGCTCTTGGCGACGACCTTGCGCATCGTCTCGACCAGTTGCGCGTAATTACCGCTGCCCTTTTGCTGCAGCCACATTTCGAACCCGGAGGTAACGCCGAGGCCGGGGATGGACGGCGGGTTGATCGGAAAGGCGATGCCTTCCTGAATCTGGCTGTAATCCACCGCTGCCGCCTTGATCAGGGCCGGCGCTCGCAAGGCTGGGTCCTTGCGCTCCTCGAAATCCTTCAGTGAGACAAACAGGACGCCGGTGCTGGTCTTGTATTGCCCGTCGATCAGCGAGTAGCCGTTGATCTGGCTGACATTGGCGACAGCCGGGTGCTTGCTCATGAATTCGGCGGCGCGGGCGCCGACGACGCCGGTGCGGTCCAGGCTGGCGGCATCGGGCAGGAAATAGGGGACGAAGATATAGCCCTGGTCTTCCTGCGGCACGAAGGCCGAAGGAATGATCTTGAACAGGAAACCGGCGCCGAGGCAGAGCGCCAGGAAGGTGAGCATCGGCAGTTTCGGCTTGGTAATGAAGCGGACAACGCCTTTGGTGTAAGCATTGGTGATTTTTTCAAAGCCGGCATCGAAGGCCTTGAAGAAACGGTTCTTTTCGCCGTGATGCGGCTTCAGGAGCAATGCGGCCAGTGCCGGCGAGAGGGTCAGCGCGACGATGCCGGAGAAAACCACCGAGATGGCGACGGTGACGGCAAACTGCTTGTAGAGCAGGCCGGTCATGCCGCTCAGGAAGGCGACCGGGATGAAGACGGCGCAGAGTACCAGCACGATGGCGATTACCGGCCCGCTGACTTCGGTCATCGCCCGCTTGGCGGCGTCCTTCGGCGACAGCCCGAATTCGGTCATGTTGCGCTCGGTGTTTTCGATGACGACGATGGCATCATCGACGACGATGCCGATGGCGAGAATCATCCCGAACAGCGTCAGCATGTTGATCGAGTAACCGAGCAGCAGCATGCCGATGAAGGTGCCGAACATCGAAATTGGCACGGCAATGGTCGGAATGATGGTCAGGCGCAGGCTTTGCAGGAACAGGTACACGACGAAGACGACGAGAACGACGGCTTCGAAGAAGGTGTGCACCACTTCGTCGATCGAGGCGGCGACGAAGCGCGTCGTGTCCATGGCGATTTCGTATTTGATGCCGGCCGGGAAGCTTTGGGCCAAGGTTTTGAGGGTGGCGTTGACCTGCTTCGAAACCTCCAGCGCATTGGCGCCCGGCTGCTGGTAGACGGCGATCATGGTCGCCTTCTTGCCGTTATAGACATTGCGCAGCGAGTAATCCTTGCGGCCGAGGTCGGCCCGCGCCACGTCCTTGAGGCGGACGATCGAAGTGCCCTTTGAGTCGGTACGCAGGATGATGTTTTCGAACTGGGCCGGTTCTGTCATCCGGCCGCTGGTGGTGACCGGGAAAGTCTGCTGCACCGGCTGCGGGGTCGGTGACTGGCCGATGCGGCCCACTGCAAACTGGTTGTTTTGTTGCGACACGGCGTTCGAGATGTCGGAGGCGGTAATGCCCAGGGCCGCCATGCGGTCGGGCGACAGCCAGATGCGCATGGCCGAATCGACCACCCCGAAAATGGCGGCCTGATTGGCGCCGGGCAGGCGCTTTATCGCATCCAGCACGTTGATGTTGGTGTAATTGGCGACGTAATCCTCGTCATAACGCCCGTCTTCCGAATACAGCGCAATCAGCATCAGGAACGAAGCGCTGCGCTTCTGCACCAGCACGCCCTGTTGCGCAACGCTTTGCGGCAGCAGCGGCATCGCGGCATTGACGCGGTTTTGCACATCAACCTGCGCCAGATCGACGTCGGTACCGATGTTGAAATAGACGTTCAGACTGAAATTGCCGGTGGCGGAACTGGTCGACGACATGTAGATCATGTTGTCGGCGCCATTCACCTGATTTTCGACCGGTGCCCCGATGTTCTGGGCAACGGTGCTGGCATCGGCGCCCGGGTAGTTGGCGCTGACCGTGATTTGCGGCGGGGTGATTTCCGGAAACTGGGCAATCGGCAGCGCCATCATGGATACCGCGCCGGCGATGGAAATGATGATCGAGATCACCGCGGCGAAGATCGGGCGGTCGATGAAGAAGTGCGAGAACATCGTCGGCTCCCGCTTACTTGGTCGTAGCGGGTGGGGTGGCCGGCGTCATGGCCTTGACCGGTGCTCCCGGGGCGAGGCACATGAAGCCGTCGGTAATCAAGTTTTCACCACCGGCCAGACCGCTCAGCACCAGCCATTGATCCTGCATCCAGGGGCCGACTTCAATCGGCTGCATCCTGGCTTTATTTTCCTTGTCGACCAGCCAGACAAAATAGTTCTGCCCGGCTTGCAGCACCGCTTTTTGCGGCAACAAGATGCCCTTCGGGTAGCTGGCGCCGAGCAGCCGGGCACGAATGAACTGGCCGGGGACCAGCGTGCCTTTGGGGTTGGTTACCTCTGCCCGGATCAGCATGGTGCCGGTGCCTTGCGAATAGGAGGTGTCGGCAAAGGTGATGCGCCCCTTGGCGGGGTGGATCGAGCCATCGGCCAGTTGCAGTTCGACGACATAATCCTCGTGGGCCGGGACTTTCAGGTGTCCCTTGGCAATCTTGTCGCGGTATTTGAGCAATTCATTTTCAGCAATCGAGAAATTCACCCGCATCGGGTCGAGCGCTGCCACCGTGGTCAGCAGGGCCTCCTGGCTGTTGGCATTCAGATAGCTGCCATCCTGCACCTTGGCAAAACTGGCCAGGCCGTCAATCGGGCTTTTGATCGTGGTGTAGCCCAGATTGAGTTCGGCGGTCAGCACATTGGCCCGGGCGACTTCGACGGCGGCAGCGGCACTGCGTTCATGGCCGATCGACTCGTCGAGATCCTTCTTGGAGAGGGCATTTTGCTCGACCAGCGGCTTGACGCGGGTGAGCGTGGCCTCGGCGACGGAAAGCGCCGCCTGTTGCGCCGAAAGCTGGCCGCGAGCGGCGGCCAGTTGGGCTTCAAAGGGCTTGCGGTCAATCTGGAACAGCGTTTGCCCCTGGCGAACCAGGCTGCCTTCCTTGTAGGTTCGCTTGTCGAGAAAGCCGGAGACGCGTGTCCGGATTTCGACCAGCTGCGAGCTTTCGGTCTGGGCCGTATATTCGAACGATACCGGCGTTTCCTGCGCAATCACCGGCATCACGGTGACCTCGGCGGGCCCCTTGGTGACCGGGGACTTTTCTTCGCCGCAGGCCACAAGAATGGCTGCCATGGCAAGCGGTGCAGCAAATTTCAGATAGTGCATGGCGGGCTCCGAAAATTTATCGCAGTGGAATATTGGAGATATTACTCTGAGTTCAGTGCGTTTTTGCCTGGGGAGATATCGTTGCCTTGCTTTCTTGCCGCTGGGTTGGTGAGTATTCTTTCCGGCGTATATGCTATCTTTATTAAGACCTGCTTTTCCTTGCTTTGCTGTACACCTATGATCAATGGGTTGCTCGTGAATCTATTCAACGCTCAAGGATGTCCGATGAATTCAAACCGTTTTCGCCCGTGTTCGCTGCTGGCGGCGCTGATGCTCACGCTGACGCCAGTCCTGGCCCAGCAGGATCAGTCGCTTCAGGCGCCCGGCGCAGATGCCGTGGCGCCCGCCAAGAAGACTTTTTCGCAGCAAGAGATGGATCAGTTGATGGCGCCGATTGCGCTCTATCCCGATGCCTTGCTCGCCCAGATTCTGATGGCTTCCACCTACCCGCTGGAGGTGGTTGAGGCGGCGCGCTGGTCCAAGGCAAACAGCAAGGTCACCGGCAAGGCCCTTGAGGATGCGATGACCAAGCAATCCTGGGATCCGTCAGTCAAATCGCTGACCTCGGTGCCGCAGGTTCTGCAGCAGATGAACGACAAGCTCGACTGGACGCAAAAGCTGGGCGACGCCTTTCTCGCCCAGCAGCAGGATCTGATGAACACCGTTCAGGCGTTGCGGGCCAAGGCCGATAAGGCCGGAAATCTGAAAACGACCGAACAGCAGGTGGTCAAGACCCAAACCCAGGGCAGCGAGACGATCTATGTCGTCGAATCACCGAAGCCGGATGTGGTCTACGTGCCGACCTACAACCCGTCGGTGGTCTATGGCACGTGGTGGTATCCGACGCCACCGTATTACATGTATCCACCAGCCTATGTTTATCCGCCGGGACTGGCCTTTGCGACGGGCATCATTGTCGGTGCAGCCATCTGGGGCAACTGTAACTGGGGCTGGGGAGGGAATAACAACGTCAATGTCAATGTGAATCGCTACAACTCCTTCAATCGCACCAATATCGATAACAAAAACTGGAATCACAATGTCGATCACCGGCGCGGCGTCGCTTACAAGGATCAAGGTGTTGCCAAACAGTACAACCGTGGAGGCAACACTGACCAGAGTAGGGCGAGGGAGGATTTCCGCGGGCGTGCCGATGCCGGGCGCGATGAGCTCAAGGGCATGGATCGCAAGGAACTGGATAACCGCGTGAAGGATGCTGACCGCGGTGCACAGGCCGGCAGCCGGGAGGCGGGTGATAGGGGTGATCGGGGCGGTGCCATGGATTCAAGTGGCAGCCGTTTCGATGGCGCTGACCGGGCGAAAGATACTTCGGGCAGGGGCGGCTTTGACAGTGGTGCTTCGCGCGATCATTCAAGGGATGGCGGCGGTTTCTCCGGCGTCAATAATGCGCCGGCCAGCCGCGAAGCCAGTTCGCGAGGGAGTGCCAGCCGGTCGGATACGGGCAGTCGCAGCAGTGGTGCACGTTCAGCCGGTGCTGGTGGCGGTGGCGGACGTATGGGGGGCGGCGGTGGTGGCCGTGGTGGTGGCTGCCGCTGATCTTGCTGACAACCCATTTCTGCGGAGAATACGATGAAATTCAAGTTCAACATGAAGACGCTTGCTGTCGCGCTAATGATCGCGACGGCTCCCCTGGCCATGCCGGCTTACTCGGCTTCGCCGGATCCAGCCATTGTCCGGCAAACTTTCGCCGCCCTTGAAGATGCTGCCAAAGCGCTGGCCGAGGCTGTTCGTGCCAGGGATGTAAAGGCGCTGCTCGCCGTAGTTGGACCGCAATCGCGCCACTGGCTGTTCAGTGGCGATGAAGTGGCTGATCGCGAGGCCTGGGCCAAGTTTTTGACCGCCTATGATCGCAAGAACTCGCTCAGCAAGGCGGCCGATGGCCGGATGCTGCTACTGGTTGGCGATGGCGACTGGGCGTTTCCCGCGCCGATCATCAATAAAGGTAAAGGCTGGGTTTTCGATAGCGCCGCCGGGCGCGAGGAAATCATCAATCGGCGGGTTGGGGAAAACGAGTTGAGCACCATTCAGACGCTATTGGCCGTTGTCGATGCCCAGCGCGAATATGCCGCTGCCGATCCGGATGGCAATGGTTTCAACGACTACGCCCGCACTTTTATTTCCAGCGAAGGCAAGCGGGATGGCTTGTATTGGCCGGTGACGGCCAACGTGCCGCCCAGTCCGCTTGGTCCGCTGGTTGGCGAGGCGGCCCGGGCCGGCTACAAAACCGGTGGCAAACCGGCGCCCTATCATGGCTACCATTTCCGCTTGCTGACGGCGCAAGGCAAGAGCGCGCCGGGCGGTGCCTACAGCTACCTGGTGGGCGGCAAAATGATCGGTGGCTTTGCCGTGCTTGCCCATCCGGCTCGCTATGGCGTCTCCGGGGTGATGACTTTCCTGGTCAGCCATGAAGGTACGGTCTATCAGAAAAATCTCGGAAAATCGACGCCGGCAACGGCGCTGAAAATGAGCCAGTTTAATCCGGACACCAGCTGGAAAAAAGTCGATTAAGTTCGTCAGCCAGGCGAGGCGGTGAGCGGGCCGGGCCATCCAGGGCAAGTCGGAAACGCTGGTTCATTCAGGTTCCGGCGTTACGCCCGGGCGACGTTCTCGTTCACGCTGGTTGCCGAAGGTAATGGTGTAGAAAACGTCCAGTGCATTGTCGCTGCCGGCGCGGCCGATGACCGAAATCTGGCGGGTCAGTCTCACCGTCAGCTTGACGATGCTCTCCGCCTTGCCCAGCGATTGCTCATAGGAAAGCATGGCGTTTGAAGAGAGACGCTTGCCGACGCTGAAAATCTGGTTGCCGGTGCTGGCCGTCGTGTCGACGCTGCTGCCAGCGACCCGGCTAGTGGGTTGGTAGCCCCCGCTGCCGCCGATATCTCCCTGGCGCAGGCCGAATTCGTCGAAACCAAAGGTGCTTTTCAGCTTTTGTACCAGATTGCTCGAGTCGTTGCCGAGCAAGCCGCCAGCTGCCGAGAGCAGCACCGTCGCATCGCCGGCGCTCATTTGATCCGGGCCATGACCGAGGACGAGCCAGGAGAGTTTTTCGGGATCCGGCAGGGTCGGATCGGAGACCAGTTTGATGATCGGTTTTTGGGCCGTGCCGCTGATCTGAACACCGGCTTCGACGGCGAGCCCCTTGCGGACGGCGCGGACATCAAGCACCGGATTGTCGAGCAGCCCCTGAAAAGTCAGGACGCCGCGATCGATGGTGAGTTGCTGGCCGTAGGCGTCAAAGCGTCCCTCGCGGGTGCGGATGCTGCCGCTGGCGCGCGGCAGGTCGCGGCCACTGGCGCGCAGCCGGACATCGCCGACCAGTCGGCTCGACAGCCCGGCGCCGCTGAACAGGAAATCGCGGCCGAGATCGGCGCTGATGTCGAGGTCGAGTTTTGGCCGCAAGCGGCTGCTGGTCGAGTCGCTGCCCGGACGCTTGATCACTACATCGTCGGATAGCCGGGGCGCGGTGCTGGGCGCCAGTTGCCAGTAGCCGGCATCGACCGTCAGTTTGCCCTTGGCGCCGAGCGTATCGCCCTGCCAGGTCAGCCGGCCATCGCCGGAAAGCACGATCCACTGGTCGGGCAATTGGAGGGCGCCGAGCCGTTCAAGGCGGATGTCGAGCCAGGCATCGTCGGGGCGCTCGCCGCGGTCAACCCGCATTTCACCCGAAATTTCGAGTCGACCGGGGCGTTCGGTCAGTGCTGCCATCGCTTTCGGGTCGCGCAGGCGCAATGGGCGCGGGGCGCCTTGCAGCAGGCTGTCGAAGCTGAGTTGGCGAATGCGCAGCAGATTGTCGTCGAGGTCGATCGAGAGTTCGCCGCGAGCCAGATTGAGCCCTTGCTCGGGGAGGCGCAGGGCCAGATTTTCACCCCGGAAACGCCCACTGGAAACGGGCCGGGCCGGTGTGCCGGTCAGTTTCAATTCGCCATTGAAGCGGCCTGCGCTGCGCCATTGATCGTCGATCAGCTCGGCCAGCCAGCCGAGGTCGGCGATCTCGGTTTTCAGGCTGCCCTGCCACGGGGCCAGCGTGTCGAGTGCCCAGACGCCTTGCATGCCGGCCTGCAGTTGGCCATCGATCTGGCCAACGCGGCTGCCCCGGGCGCGCAGGCTGGCCTTCAACTGCTGTTGGTCGGCTGCGGCCTGAATGGTGGCCACCCAGTCCAGCGGGTCGCCGGCCAACTGGGCCGGGCCGAAGGACCAGGCTTGTGGCGCCAGCTTGAGCCCGGCGGGGGCGGTGAGCCGGAAATTGCGTGTTTGGTCGTCGCCTTTCAGGCGGGCTTCGAGCAGGCGTCCCTGCCAGCTTGGGCTGCCGTCGACTGAACTCAGCCCGCCTTCAAGGGCTAGCGTGACTTGTGTTTTTCCGGCCAGTTCGACATAGCCGCGCAGCCGGTGGGCCCGGTTACTGCCTTCGCCTTCAAGGTGTAGCGCCTTGGCCATCGCTGGTTGTTCCGGGGTGCCGAGTTGGGCGATGTTGAGGTCGATCCGTAGTGGCGAATCGGCTTGGTTCGCCACCTCGGCCTTGAGGGTCAGGCCGGTCAGGCGCCCGATACCGGGCAGGCCCAGCTTCGCCGCCTGCAATTGGCCGGCGATTTGCGGTTGCTCGATGCTGCCGGCCAGATCCAGCCGACCGCTGATGCCGCCTTCCAGACCGTAGGGCGAGAGTTGCGGCGCGTCGATGTCGATCAGCAATCTGTCGCCGGCTCGACCGAAGGCGCCTTTGGCATTCAGTTTGTTCGGGCCGGCGCTGAGTTGAATGTCGGCCTGCGGGATGCGCGGCCAGTCGATGCTCAGTTGGCCGCGCCCGGCCAGTGGCTGGCCGGCCATTTTGCTATCGCGCAGTTCAAAATTTGCGTCGATGATCGGACGCGGTTCCAGCTTGCCTTGTGTGTTGAAGCGGGCGTTGATCAGCGCTGCCGGCAGTTTGGCAAATTGACTGGGATCGAAGCGGCTGAGCTCGCATTCGGCCTTGAAAGCCATTGCTTTATCGAGCGTCAATTCGCCCTTGGCGACCAGGCGGGCCTGGCCGGTGCCGATTTCCAGCCGGGGCAGGCTGACTTGCTGGCCGGTGTGGCTGGCTTCGGCGAGCAGGGTGAAGCGGCTGTCTTTCAAGTCGAGTTTGACGGCTTGCCGGGTGCTGCTCAGCGTCGCTGAAATTGGCCCGTTTAGGCGGGTTGACCGCAGCGATGAGACCAGTTTGCTGGCGTCGAGGTTGCGGGCGGTCAGGTCAAGCTGCAGGCCGTCGTTCTGCCACTGGCCGCTGCCGCTCAGGTCGCCTCCCCCATTCAGTACGGCCTTCAGGCTTTCCAGGCGGGTCGTGGCGCCTTGCCATGCCAGCCGCCCGACGAGGCTGTCGAGCGGCAGACGCTGGCGGTCGAGCCGGCCAGCTTGGGTGTTGCTGACGGTAAAATTGCCGGCCACGCCGTCGTCTTTTGGGCCAAGATCGGCGCGCAGGCTGAGGCGGGCGGCGGGGGCGCCATCGACCCAGGCCGCTGGGTCGATGTTGTCGAGCGCAATCCGGGCGCTGGCGAAGCTGGCCGAGGCAAAGGGCGTCAGTTCGACTTGCACCTCCCCCTCGATTCCTTGGTGGGCGGTGGCGGCAAGGGCAATACGCGCCAGCGGGCCGCTGGCTTTTACGCTGAGCGCCAGCGGATGTTGCTCAAGCTGGCCGGTAATCTCCGCGCTGGCTTCAATCGGCAGCGGTGCGGCGCCATCGAGTACGGCTTGTCCGCGCAGGCTGACGCCGCTGGTTTCGATCTGGAAATCGTTCAGGCGATGCTGGCGGCCGTTGCTGCTCAGTTGGCCGGCAATGCGCTCGGCGGAGAAGAGATTGCCGTATTCCAGCCGGGAAATAGCCAGTTTTTTCACGTTGACCGTAACCGGCAGTAGCAGCGTGCTGGGCGCTGGCGTCGGTGGGCTGTCCGGGGCGCTGGTGATGTGCAGTTTGCCCAGGCTCAATTCGGCGATCTGCAAGCCGCTGTGAAACAGCTCCGTTGGCGACCAGTCGAGGTGGATCTGCTCGGCGCGCACCTGCAAATCGGGCGTCTCCCAGCTTAACGAGCCGATGTCGAGCGGGCCGAGCAGGCGACCGCTGGCCTGTTCGATCTGCAAACGGCCGGCGCTGGCCTGGCCGGCTAGCCGGATGCTGGTTTGCAGGCCGCTTTCCGTGCTGCTCAGCCAGACGGTGCCGCCGACGAGGCCGGCGAGCAGGAGGCTGGTGGTGAGGAGTAGGGCACGGCGCAGCATGTCAGAACGGAATGGCCAATGAGAAATGCAGGTTTATTTCGCTCGTCCGCTGGCCGTAGGCGAGGTCGACGCCGATCGGGCCGGCCGGGCTGCGCCAGCGGGCGCCAAGGCCATAACCGACGGCCATTTTTATGTCCTTCAGCTCGTCCACCGCATCGCCGGCGTCGACGAAGGCGGCAATGCCCCAGCTTTCGTCCAGCCAGTGCGTTGCTTCGGCGCTGACGACGCCGAGATAACGGCCGCCAACGGTGGCATCGCCTTCCTTGATGCCGAGGCTTTGATAGGCGTAGCCGCGCACCGAGCCGCTGCCGCCAGTACGGAATACGTAGTCCTGCGGCACGTGCTGACGCGAGTCGGCCAGCGTGTAGCCGACTTCGGCGCGCAGGCTGAGCGTATCCAGGCGGCCGAGCGGGATGTATTGCTGCCAGCGGGAGTGCAGGCGAATAAAGTTCTGATCGGAGAAAAGCGCCTTGGCGCCACCGCCGACCTGTGCCTGGATCACGGTGCCCCGGCGTGGGTCAAGCAGGTTGTCGACCCGTCGCCACGTCCACATCACATTTGGCACCAGCGCCCGGCTGGTCGTTTCCACGGCGCCGTCCGGCGTGCGGATTTCTTCCTGCCAGTTGAGCGACAGGCGTTGCTCGATACTGCCGCGTTGTTGCACGGTTTGAACCCCGAAGGCGTATCGCTCGGTTTTAGGCCTTGAATATCGGTGGCTTCAAGTACCATGCCGACGCTGTGGCGACGGTTTTTGGCATCCGGCGGCAGGAATATGTCGCTATAGATCGTCTGCTTTTTCTGCTCCAGCCGCAGGCCGCTATCCAGTGTCCATGCCTGATTGAAGAGATTGGGCGTGTGGTAATTGAATTCGACGCGGGCCCCGGTATTGGAACTGACACCGGCCCCGAACGAAATGCGATGGGCCGCCCGCTCGCGCACCGTCAGCCGGAGCGGGGCCGTGATCGTGCCGTCATCATTGGTGACGGTTTCGCCATCAAGATCAAGCGCTGCCTGCACCGAGGCAAAGTAGGGTGTGGCCTGCAGATTGGCCAGCAGTGCATTCAGCTTGTCATCACGGTACGGGTCGCCCGGATGCAGTTCACGGTTGTAGCGCTCGATCAGCGCCGGTGTGTAGCGTTGCAGGCCTTCGATGCGGAGTTCGCCGAAACGGTAGCGCGGGCCGGCATCGTAATGGGCGCCAAGCCTGGCGTGCTGCGTTTCGGGTTCGATTTCGGCCACGCTGTCGAGCAGTCTGGCGGCGGCGTGCTCGTTGCCGAGAAGCCGGGCCAGCACCTGCTGCTTGGCGTTGTTCCAATCCTCCTGCCGGAAAGGCTGGCCGACCGGCAGACGCCAGCCGGCAATAAGTTCGGCCCGGGTTTTCGCCTCAATCTGGCCGTCGACCGCAACATCGACGCTGGTGATATGCGTGCGCGGACCGGGGTCGATTTTTACCCGGAGCTCGCCGTCGCTACCGGAAAAATCGAATTTCGGCGAGAAATAACCCTCGGTGGCGAGAATTTCACCAAGCAAAGTCTCCAGCTTGCGCGCGCTGCCCGCCTCTTCCGGCAGGTAGGGCTGCAGCATGGCAATAATGCGGTCCGGTGCCTCCAGCTCTGGCTCACCCGCCAGCAGGGGGCTGGCGAGGGCCAATAGAAGCAGGGGCAGGCGCCGCAGCGCCGTGGGCGGGATCGTCACGGCAAAATTTTACCCGGCGCTATCGGCACTCGCCGGCTGACGCGGCGGCAGCAGAAAACTGCGCGGCTGCTGGCGGAAACGCCGCCAGATGGCGCTGACCACCGGCCCCCAGTGGTCAAAGTGGATGCGACGGGCACCGAGCGCGGTGCGCAGCGCCAGGGCAAAACTGACCGCCAGGTTGGTAAAACCGATCAGGGCTATGCCCAGCGCGCCCCACAAAACGGCTCTAACAGGCAGCTCAAACTGGAAACCGATCAACCCGTAACCCAGGTTGGCCGATGCAAAAGCGATGTGCCGGATATCGAGTGGCAGGCCGAGAATGGTGCCGATGACGCCAGTCGAGCCGAGCATGCAGCCGAACAGGAAGTTGCCCATGATGCCGCCCAGGTGATCCTGAATGTAGTTGCCGAAGCGCTCGGCCCGCTCGCCACCGAGCAGTTTGCTCAGCCAGCGCAGGCGGGCAATGCGTGGGCCGATCTCGGCATAGGCGGCCTGGTTGTCGAAGTAGCCGCTAATCAGGCCGGAAAGAAAGAGAAAGAAACCGGCAACGGCAGCGTGGGGAATCGCCCAGCTTAGCGGGTCGAGATCTGCCATCAGGTGGGCGCCCTTGTCGAGGCTGATGAGCGGTGCGCCATACAGATGGCTGAGGCCGAGGCCGAGCGCAATGGCGACGGGCAGGGCAACCATGACGTTGCCGGCAATGGCGGCGATCTGGCTGCAAAAGACGGCGGCAACGACATCGACCATGCGTTCGAGATCGGCGCTACGCGTCGGTTTGAGATCGCCGAGCAGGCCGGCCAGCGTCTGCGCCGTCATCGCCGGCTGCTTGGTGGCGACCGTCATGCCCAGCAGATAAATCAGCACAAAACCGAGACCGTAGATCATGCTGTACAGGAACGCTTCGACAAACAGCGGGGCTTGCAGGCTGGCGGCAAATATCTTGAGTAGCGCCATGCCGCCGATCAGCACACCGGCCCCGGCGGCGGAACGCCACATATGGTGGTAATCGGCGCTGGTTTCACAGATGTAGTGTTCGCCGGAGCGCGCTGCATTTTCAGTCACCCGAATGGCCATCAGGCGGGAGAGCTGGGTGATGTAGAAACTCAGGCTGTTGCGGCGGTTTTCAGCAACAAAGGCGGCCCGGGTGAATTCGGCCCAAGCGGCAATGGCGTCGGTTCTTGCGGACTGCAACCCGGCTGACAACATGGAGACCAGTTCGTGCAAGCGTTCAAGGCTTTGTTCACTGCGCGTCAAAATGTAGGAGAGGTGCAGGCTGGTGCCGATCGTCGTCGCCCGCTTGCGGATACGTTGCAGCGTTTCCTGGCACTGGTCAGCAATCACCAGCAACTGGCGCCCATCATCGGCGGCGCTCAGTTCGGCATCGTTCAACGCCATGCGGAAGGCATTGACAAAATCTACTGCTTCAGCGGAAAGCGCAATAAAACGCGGGGTGTGGTCGTCGAAATTGGGTGAGGTCCGCATCAACTCGCTTTCCACGCCCAGGCCGCTGACGCGATGGGCGAGCAGCAGCACGGAATCAAGCATCTGTTCCTGTATGCCGCGCCAATCAATACTGCGTAACTCTGTTTCCGGTGCCACCAGCGTCCAGAAGCGCTGCGAATATTCGTCGGAAACCTGCTCCAGCCAGCGCCAATCGTCGGGATGGTCATAAATGATATGCAGGCAGTCTTTCAGTCGCCGCTCGTCGGGCACTTCTGGCAGCAAACGGTTGCCGAGAATGCGCCACCATTCCGAAAAAAAGCCAGTGCCGGGCAGGATGCCGCTGTCGGTAAAAAAGGTCACCAGGCGCCGGGTGGCAATGAAATGCACGATGTGGGCGCGAAAAGCGGCGGCCAGTTCTGCATCGCCCTCCAAATGCTTGAGTACCGCCTCATAGCGCTCGACAAAACCGGGGTCGGTGCGTTTCTTCGGGCGCAATTGCGCAATCAGGCGGCGTGTTATCTCCAGCGAATCAGCATTCGGGTCACGGTAAGCGGCGAGAGCGGTGGCGATTGGGTCACCGGTGGGCGCCGGTTTGCCCAGCAGCCAGCGGAAGAGGGGGCCGATTTTTGTCATTGTTCTCCATCAGGTAAAGCATGTTTACCGAGTCTATGTTAGCTGAGGGTGGGGTAAAAAGCCGAGCCCGGATGACAATTGGTCATGCTCAAAATACATAATCCGTAATAAAATTGCACGTGTTTCGAATTACAATATCGAGTCTAAAATTTTTGACAGGAATCCTTACATCATGAACATCATCAAGTCCTCACTGGCTCTGGCACTCGTTGCCGGTATTGGCTTCGGTGCTACCGTTGCCCAGGCGCAAGAGCGCGTTTATGT